>UMCT01045119.1_pt1 | contig 10373 bp, 8 predicted proteins | sample 1964291 | NCBI WGS metagenome assembly UMCT01 (sample SAMEA4835974, study PRJEB28245) | human gut metagenome | biome: gut microbiome; material: fecal sample | place: Denmark | collected 2008 | reverse complement strand
CGCAGCCTCAAGCGCCTGTTCGCCGAGCGCGGCATCGCCCCGCCGGAGCGCGATACCTGGCCCGTCCTCTGTCTGGCGGGCCGCCCCGCCGCCGTCTGGCGTGTGGGCATTGACCAGAAAGCCCTGCCGGAGTGTTCCGGCGACACCATATACATCACCATCACAAAAAACAACGGAGGATAACAAGCAATGGCAAAGAGTAATATGGATCAGGATATCCTGAAGGTCCTGCTGTCTGAAGAGGAGATCAAGGCCCGTGTCCAGGAGCTGGGTGACCGGCTGTACGACAGATTTAAGGACAAGAACCCCATGTTTGTGGGCGTTCTCAACGGCTGCTTCATTTTCATGGCGGACCTGGTCCGCGCCGCCCAGCTGAAAAGCGAGGTGGAGTTCATCGGCCTCTCGTCCTATAAGAACGCCACCAAGTCCTCCGGTGTGGTGCAGATCACCCGCGACCTCCAGCGCGACATCAGCGGCCGCGACATCATCATCGTCGAGGATATTCTGGACTCCGGCAATACCCTGTATTTCCTGACCGAGTACCTGAAGACCAAGGGCGCCGCCTCCGTTACCATCGCCACCCTGCTGGATAAGCCCGCCCGCCGCGAAAAGCCCATCACCGCCGACTATGCCGGCTTCGAGGTCCCCGACGAGTTCGTGGTGGGCTATGGCCTGGACTACTGCCAGCAGTACCGGAATATGCCCTATATCGGCGTTCTCAAGCCCGAGGTCTACACCAAGTAAAGCCGCGTCTTTTCCGCCAATACTTCGTTACGGCTCCTCGACGTACACACGGTACGCCGTCGTCGCCGCGCCTCGTCTTGGCGAAAAATCCGGTTTCTCCCCGCGCCGCAGGCGGAAGAAGAGCACGCGCCGGGAGGGCGCGGAACATCCCTCTTAGCATTTGAGAATAGGAAGTGAAGTATATGGAAAACAAAGGCGGAAAGCGCCTGGCCCCCACCGGCGAGCCGGTGAAAACCACACCTCCGGCCACCGCAGCCGACGAGGTAAAGACCCCCGCGGAGCAGCCCGCCCCGGCGGAGAGTGCCGTACCCGCCCCGGCGGAGACGGCGGCCCCTGCGGCCAAGCCCGCCAAAAGCCGCGGCCGCAGACTGTGGGACGACTACGGCTACCTGCTGGTGACGCTGGCGGCGGTATTCGTGCTGTTCAAGGTGCTGCTGCAGCTGGCCTATGTGCCCAGCGGCTCCATGGAGACCACCATCCCCACCAAGTGCCTGCTGGTGGGCTGGCGGCTGCCCTATGTGGTGTCTGACCCGGTGCCGGAGCGCGGCGACATCGTCACCTTCTGGGACGAGGAACTGAACAAGGTCCTGGTGAAGCGCGTCGTCGGCCTGCCCGGCGAGACGCTCTCCTTCAAGAACGGCTATACCTACGTCAACGGCGAGAAGCTGGACGAGAGCTATTTGCCCACCCAGGGCATCACCACCCTGCCGGACAGCATGGCCGACAAGACCTTCACCGTGCCGGAGGGCTGTATGTTCGTCATGGGCGACAACCGCACCGGCTCCAACGACAGCCGCCTGCTGGGCGAGCCCTATATTCCGATAGAGGCCGTCCAGGCGCGGATGCTGGTGGCCATCTCCGTGGGCAGTGACCAGAGCTGGCAGGGCGTCCGCTGGATCGGCTGAGAAGGGAGACGGGGAGACATGGAAAGAAAACGTTTCAGCGGCGTCATGCTGCTGTTCATCGTGCTGGCGGTGGTGCTCATTACCCAGGTGGTGGGCAACCTCGGCCGTTCCGGCGACGTGAGCTACAGCGATATGCGCGCCTATTTCACGGCGGAGAAGGTCAAGTCCTTCACCGCCACCGACACGCGCCTGGTGGCGAAGCTGCAGGACGGCTCCAGCGTCAGCTGTGCCCTCCACAGCTTCGACACGTTTTATAACGACATGAACGATCTGGTGGTGTCCCAGGCCGAAAAGGGCGTCATCACCAGCTATGACTACGCCGCCGGTAACGAGAACGGCTGGCTGCGTACCCTGCTGCCCTATGTGTTGGCGGCCATGGCCTTCATCCTGCTGATGAACCTGATCGCCCGTATGGGCGGCCTGGGCGGCGGCGCCGTCAACGATAAAATGGCCCGCTTCGGCGAGGCCCGTATCCAGGATATCCCCTCTGACGGCAAGAAGGTCACGTTCAAGGACGTGGCCGGTGCCGATGAGGAGAAGGAGGAGCTGGAGGAGATCGTCCAGTTTCTGCGCGATCCCCAGCGCTATACCGAGCTGGGCGCGCATATTCCCAAGGGCGTGCTGCTGGTGGGCCCTCCGGGCACCGGCAAGACGCTGCTGGCCAAGGCCGTGGCCGGCGAGGCGGATACCGCCTTCCTCTCCATTTCCGGCTCCGATTTTGTGGAGATGTATGTGGGCGTGGGAGCCAGCCGCGTCCGTGACCTGTTCGAGCAGGCCAAGAAGCAGGCTCCGGCCATCGTCTTCATCGATGAGATCGACGCCGTGGGCCGCCAGCGCGGCAGCGGCCTGGGCGGCGGCCATGACGAACGCGAGCAGACCCTGAACCAGCTGCTGGTGGAGATGGACGGCTTCGCCGCCAACGAGGGCGTGGTGGTCCTGGCGGCTACCAACCGCGTGGACATTCTGGACCCGGCGCTGCTGCGCCCCGGCCGGTTCGACCGCCAGGTGTTCGTGGGCCTGCCGGATATCAAGGGCCGCGAGGAGATACTGAAGATACACGCCAAGGGCAAGCCCCTGGCGGAGGATGTGGACCTGGGCTCCGTGGCCCGCGCTACCTCCGGCTTTACCGGTGCGGATCTGGAGAACCTGCTGAACGAGGCGGCGCTGCTGACCGGCCGCCGCGGCCAGCGCTTCATCACCGAGGAGGCCATCCACCAATCGGTCATCAAGGTCATCGCCGGCCCGGAGAAGCACAGCCGCGTGGTGCCCGAGGCCGAGCGTCGGCTCACTGCCTATCACGAGGCCGGTCACGCCGTGGTCATGCAGGCCCTGCCGGACCTGGACCCCGTACATCAGATCACCATCGTTCCCCGCGGTCAGGCCGGCGGCATGACCATCTATCTGCCGGAGGAGGACCGTTCCTACCTGTCCCGCCGTTATATGCTGGACCGGGTGGCCGGTCTGCTGGGCGGCCGCGCCGCCGAGGAGATGATGCTGGGCGATATCTCCACCGGTGCTTCCAGCGACATCCAGCGGGCCACGGCCATCGCCCGCAAGATGGTGGGCACCTACGGTATGTCGTCCAGGCTGGGCAACGTGGCCTTTGACGTCGGCACCGACGAGGTGTTCATCGGCAAGTCCATGGCCCACACCCGCCCCTACTCCGAAAAGACGGCGGCGGAGATGGACGCGGAGATCCGCGCCATCATCGACGAGGCTTACGAAAAATGCCGTGAGATACTGGCTCGGTACAAGACGGAGCTGACGGCGGTGGCGGAGTACCTGCTGGAGCACGAGACCATGGACGGCGATACGTTCAAGACATATTTCACGCAAAGCGGCGAAAGCCGTCAGTGAGAGTGATATAACGATATGCGGAACCGGCAGGCGCATCTGCGCCCGCCGGTTTTTTGCGCAAAAAGCGGCACCGGTTTTGTGCACAATGACGGGACAGACCGTCCGCCATAGGGAGACAATCAAGGGGGAAAGTTTACCAACACAGGGCGTTTGTCCTCTGAACAAGGACATACTGGCGATCATTACGGATTCTTAGCGCCATGTCGCTGATGCAAAAGCTGTGATTTTTAGAGGTTGTTACAATTGTTTTTGCCAAATATTTTCGCTAAAATACACATATTCTGTGAGCGGTCGACAGACTTGACCGCTGCAAGGTGAATTTAGGAGGAATTACCATGAAAAAGTTTTTAGCAATGATGCTGGCGCTGGTCATGGCTCTGTCTCTGGTGGCCTGCGGTGAGCAGGGCGACAGTCAGAAGGGTGATGATTCCGCTTCCGGCGACAAGGTCGTTAAGATCGGCGTGTTTGAGCCCACTTCCGGTCAGAACGGCGGCGGCGGCAAGAAGGAGATCCTGGGTATTGAGTATGCCCACTCCCTGAAGCCCACCGTTACCATCAACGGCGAGGAGTACAGTGTGCAGTTGGTCTATGCGGACAATGCTTCCGACCAGGCTAAGGCACCCACTGCCGCGCAGACCCTGATTTCCCAGGGTGTGTCTGTGGTGATCGGTACATATGGTTCTGCTTGCGCGATTGCTGCCGGCCCTCTGTTCGAGAGCGCTAAGATCCCTGCCATCGGCACTTCCTGCACCAACCCCCAGGTGACTGCGGGCAATGACTACTACTTCCGTGTCGGCTACATTGATCCGTTCCAGGGCGCTGTGATGGCCAACTTTGCGTTCAATGAGAAGGGTAGCAGCAACTGTGCCCTGATCATCGAGTCCGGCGATGACTACTCCGCTGGTTTCGGCAACTACTTCCGTCAGGAGATGGAGCGTCTGGGCGGCAAGGCTACCACTCTGGAGTTCCAGAAGGGCGAGGCTGACTTCTCCACTATCATGGCTTCCATCAAGTCCGAGGGTTACGACGGCATCTTTGCTCCTGTTTCCATCGAGACCGCGGCTATGATTATCTCTCAGGCCCGCGATGCCGGCATCACCTGCCCCATCATGGCTGGCGACACCTGGGATGACATCTCCATCGCCCAGCGTACCGGCAGCAAGGCTACCGATATTTACTTCTCCGCTTTCTTCGATGCCGCCGATACCACCAATGAGGCCGGTAAGGCTTTCGTGGACGGTTTCACCAAGTGGGTGGCTGAGGATGCGACCCGCGTGGAGAACAACGGCGGTGTGTCCGACGTTATCTCCAGCGTGACCCCCTGCGGCTATGACGCTTACATGGCAGCTGTGGGCGCGATCGAGGCGGCCCAGTCCACTGACGGCGCCACCATCCGCGATGCGCTGGCAACTCTGGAGATCTCCGGCCTCATCACCGGTGACCTGAAGTTCGACGAGAACGGCGACGCTATCAAGAACTACGCGGTTATCAAGACCATCGAGAACGGTGAGATTGTGTACTTCAGCACCTTCAACGGTTTGGAGTAAAAGACGGCATACGTCGAGTCTGAGACGAACCTCATTGTAGGATAACAGCCATTGTGGGGGGAGCGTGCGCTCCCCTCACAATGCAACTTTCATGACTCTTGCGTTTTTGGATGCCGATGGCATCGCCCCCGGTCTCCGAAAGCGCAAGATTCATATAAGGAGGATGCTTTACTTATGCATGACGCAGCGTATTATATCGACTTGCTGCTCTCCGGCGTAACGGTGGGCAGCCTGTATGCGCTGATCGCTATCGGCTATACGATGGTGTATGGCATACTGCGTCTGATCAACTTCGCACACGGTGACATCTTTATGATGGCGGGCTTCTTTATGGTGTATGCCGCCACCTGGATGCCGATGGCAGTGTGTATTCCCCTGGTACTTATTGCCACAGTGGCGTTGGGTGTTCTGATCGAAAAGGCGGCATACAGCCCCCTGCGTACCGCGCCCCGCATGTCAGTGATGATATCGGCCATCGGCGTCAGCTATTTGCTGCAGAATCTGGCCACCTATATCACCGGCGGTATCGCCCGTGCGTATCCCGACATCCCGTTCCTGACCCAGGTGATGCAGGTGGGCAGTCTGAATGTCAAACGTATCACCATTATCACCCCCATTTTGACTATCTTGCTGGTGGTGGTGTTGGTCATTCTTATCCAGAAGACTAAGATCGGCATGGCCATGCGTGCGGTATCCCGCGACTTTGAGACGGCGCAGCTCATGGGCATCAAGATCAACAGCGTTATTTCCGTGACTTTTGTTATCGGTTCGCTGCTGGCGGGCGTGGCCTCTATTCTGTACTTCTCCAACTATGGTCAGGTCAGCCCTATGATCGGCGCTATGCCTGGCCTGAAAGCCTTTGTAGCGGCGGTGTTCGGCGGTATCGGCTCGATCCCTGGTGCGGTGATCGGTGCGTTTATCATCGGTATCTGCGAGTCGCTTATCAAGTCCAACGCCGATATGGCCGTGTTCAGCAATGCCTTTACGTTTGCACTGTTGATCGTGATCCTGCTGTGCAAGCCCAACGGCTTGTTCGGCGAAAAACTGACGGAGAAGGTGTGAGATATGAAGAACAATAAGAAAAGAAATCTGTTGCTGTCTCTGATCCTCGCCGCCGTCTGCCTTGCTTTCCTACTGTATGTGGACAAGTTCCAGCACTATTCCATGTTGGCGACCGTGCTGAAAAAGGGCGCGATCTACTCCCTGGTGGCAGTGTCGTTGAACTTGCTGAACGGCTTTACGGGTCTGTTCTCTTTGGGACAGGCGGGCTTTATGATGATCGGTGCGTATACTTATGCAATCCTGACTATTCCCGTGGCTTCCCGCGCTGCCGTGTATCAATATTTTGACGGTGGTATCGTGCAGTTCTGCCTGCCCATGGTGGTGGGTCTGATCCTGGCCGGCGTGGTGCCGACGCTGTTTGCGTGGCTTATCGGCCTGCCAGTGCTGAAGCTGAAGTCCGATTATCTGGCCATTGCCACGCTGGGCTTTGCTGAGATCATGCGCGCTATCATTCAGTGGAACAAGGTGGGCCCGCTGACCAACTCCTCTAACCTGCTGCGGCAGTTCGCCAACTTCGACAGCGTGCTGTTCCCGTTCATTGTTTCCGGCATCTGCATCGCTATTATCGTGCTGATCATCAACTCTACCTACGGTCGTGCCTTCAAGGCGATTCGCGATGATGAGGTGGCGGCAGAAGCTATGGGTATCAATCTGGCCAAGCATAAGATGCAGGCGTTCCTGATCAGCTCCTTCTTTGCCGGTATCAGCGGCGCGCTGCTGGCCATGTTCCAGGCCAGTATCCAGGCCAACGCCTTCACCTCCACCATGACCTATGAGATACTGCTGATTGTGGTCATTGGCGGTATTGGCTCCGTGACCGGCTCCATTCTGGGCTCTTTCCTGTACATCGCCTGCTCCGAATGGTGGCTGCGTTTCCTGGATGACCCCATGCCCTATCTGGGTGTGAATATCCCATTCATGCGCGGCGGCTTCCGTATGCTGGTGTTCTCGGTGATCATTATGATCGTGGTGCTGTTTTTCCGCAAGGGCATCATGGGCGACAGGGAGTTCTCATGGGATGCCATCATCAACTTCTTCGGAAAGCTGTTCAAAAAGAAGGATAAAGCGGCGAAGGAGGTGGCGTCTAAATGAGCAAGAACGTTCTCTCTGTTGAAAATGTCACTATGCAGTTTGGCGGCGTGGTAGCCGTGGACAATCTGAATCTGGAGGTCAACGAGGGCGAGATCGTGGCGCTGATTGGCCCCAACGGCGCTGGCAAGACCACAGCGTTCAATGTCATCACCGGTGTGTATGCGCCCAGCAACGGCCGCGTTTCCTTCAAGGGGAACTGCATCGTGCGGAACCATCCCACCGGCAAGATGAAGAAGATGTACAAGGGCGAGCACGCCGATATGTACACCGCCCAGTTCGCCCCGGAGGAGGCGCTGGACGACGAGGCGCTGAAGGCCTGGAAAGAGGGCCAGAAGGCGTTGGACAGCTACGCATTTACTGACCATGTGCTGGCCCCTACGCCGGATAAGATCACGGCGCTGGGTATGGCCCGTACCTTCCAGAATATCCGTCTGTGGAAGACCCAGACGGTGTTTGACAATGTGCTTATCGCCAAGCATATGCGGCGCACCAGCAATCTGTTTACCGCGGCGTTCCACCTGAACGCCAAGGAGGAGATGCAGCAGCGCGCCGAGGTGCTGGAACTGCTGAAGGTGGTGGGCCTGGAGGATGTGCAGAACGAGCTGGCTACCAGCCTGCCCTACGGCAAGCAGCGCCGGCTGGAGATCGCCCGCGCGCTGGCCACCGACCCGACCCTGCTGCTGTTGGATGAGCCGGCCGCCGGCATGAACCCACAGGAGACGCTGGAGCTGGCGGAGTTCATCAAGGAGATCCGGGATCATTTCCACAAGACAATCCTGTTGATCGAGCACCACATGGACCTGGTCATGGGTATCGCCGACCGCATTTATGTACTGGACTTCGGCAAGCTGATCGCCCAGGGAACACCGGACGAGATACAGAACAACGAGCGCGTCATCGACGCATACCTGGGGGTGGCAGAAGATGCTTAAAATCGAGAATTTGTGTGTCTCTTACGGCGGCATCAAGGCGCTGCGCGGCATCAGCCTTGAGGTACCCGACGGCAAGATCGTCACCCTGATCGGCGCAAACGGCGCCGGCAAGTCCACCACGCTGCGGACCATCTCCGGCCTTGTGAAGGCGGACAGCGGCTCCATTACCTATGACGGACAGGAACTGCTGGGCAAGCCCATCAACAAGATCCTGGAGACGGGCATCGCCCAGTCCCCGGAGGGCCGGCGGGTGTTTGCCAACCTAACCGTGTTGGAGAACCTGAAGGCCGGTGCGTATCTGCGGAAAGACAAGGACGGCATCGAGAAGGACATCAAGTGGGTGTATGAGCTGTTCCCTCGGCTGGAGGAGCGCAACTGGCAGCTGGCCGGTACGCTGTCCGGCGGCGAGCAGCAGATGCTGGCCGTGGGCCGCGCGCTGATGAGCCGCCCCAAGCTGCTGATGCTGGATGAGCCGTCGCTGGGTCTGGCGCCGCTGGTGGTGCAGGGCATCTTTGACATCATCCGCACCGTCAACGAGCAGGGCGTCACCGTGCTGCTGATCGAGCAGAACGCCAACATGGCGCTGAAGATCGCAGACTACGCCTATGTGCTGGAGACGGGCAACATCACCAAGTCCGGCACCGGCGCGGAGCTGCTGGCGGACGAGTCCATCAAGGAAGCCTACCTGGGCAAAAAGAAGAGCTGAACAAACATCCCCCGGCCGTCAGGCCGGGGGATGTTCATTTTGCGGATTGCCTTTCCTGCGTGAAGTTGTTATAATAGCCGGGAATATGACAGAAAAGGCGGTGTGCGCGGTGGAATACGCAATGATGGGGCTGGCGGCGCTGGCGGGCGGCATCATCCAGCCACTGACGGGCTTTGGCGCGGCGGTCATTATGATGGTGGCGGCCAGTGCGTTTTACGACATGACCATTGCGCCCACCATCGTGGCGCTGATCTGCATGGCCCAGTCCGGCACCATGACATGGATGTACCGCAAGCACATCGATGTAAAGCAGATCGCGCTGCCCATCGGGCTGTACACCGTGTGCAGTCTGGTCATCATCAATCTGCTGGGGAATTTCGACCTGCACGTGCTGACGGCGCTGTTCGGGGCGTTCCTGATCGCGCTGGCGGCGTACTTCCTGCTTTTTGCCAAGCGGGTGAAGCTGGACCAGCCCGGCCTGGCGGCGGGGCTGGTGTGCAGCGCCTTCTCCGGGTGCTGCGCCGGGGCGTTCACCATCGGCGGGCCTATGATGGCGCTGTATTTCGTCGCCATCGCCCGGAGCAAGGAGACGTATGTAGGCAATATGCAGTTCCTGTTCTTTACCACCAACCTCATCAACTTCACCATGCGGACGGTGCGGGGCTATTTCAGCGCGGCACTGCTGCCTATGGCGGGGCTGGGTATGGTGTGCATCCTGCTGGGGCTGTGGATCGGTACACGGCTGAGCCGGAAGATGTCCGGCGACGTGGCCCGGCAGGTGGTGTACATCGGCGTGGGCGTCAGCGGCCTGGTGACGCTGGTGCAGGAGCTGATGAAATAAGATCAAAAAAGAAGCGGCGCACCGCGCCGCTTCTTTTTTTGCTTATTTCCGCAGAATGGTCTCCACCACGCTGTCCAGCCAGTGCCCCTCGAACTGCTCGATGCAGCCGTCGTCGGTCAGCTTGGCCAGCGCCGGGTCGATGGGCATTTTCGCCAGCAGGGGGATGTGGTACGCCTTGGCGGCCTCCTCGGTCTTGCCCTCGCCGAAAATATAGAGTTTCTTGCCGCAGTCGGGACACTGGACGTAACTCATGTTCTCCACCAGGCCCACGATGGGGATGTTCATCATTTGCGCCATCTTCACGGCCTTCTGCACCACCATGGATACCAGGTCCTGGGGGCTGGCCACAATGATGACGCCATCCACCGGCAGCGACTGAAACACGTTCAGCGCCACGTCGCCGGTGCCGGGAGGCATATCCACGAACATATAATCCACATCGTTCCACAGGGTATCACCCCAGAACTGCTGCACCACGCCGCCGATGACCGGCCCGCGCCAGATGACCGGGTCCGTCTCGTGCTCCAGCAGCAGGTTCACGGACATCAGCTGTATGCCGGTGGCGGTGGTCACGGGCACGATGGCGTCGCCCTGCGCCACGGCCCGGCCGTGGATGCCGAAGGCCTTGGGAATGGAGGGGCCGGTGATGTCCGCGTCCAGAATGGCGGTGCGGTAGCCCTCCCGCCG
>UMCT01061952.1_pt1 | contig 10391 bp, 5 predicted proteins | sample 1964291 | NCBI WGS metagenome assembly UMCT01 (sample SAMEA4835974, study PRJEB28245) | human gut metagenome | biome: gut microbiome; material: fecal sample | place: Denmark | collected 2008 | reverse complement strand
GCCAGGGTTTTACCTGACAGGGCGGCGCCTGTTTCCGGCTGTAGACGGTTCAAGCCGTTTAATGGTCCACGTAAAGAATATCGCCCTCCGGAGTCAGCAGGACATCGTAATCATCCAGATGATCCACCACTTCCACCTTGTAACGGATGACGCTTCCTTCCGTCACTTTTTCCGCTTCTTTGATTCTGCCGCCCGGGTAAGGTTTCAGAGCGGCCGCGCGGACCGGCCCCGGAAGGGCCGATACCGCTATTTCCTCCTTGACCCGGAGTATCTTTCCTTCAGGGTCAACTTTGACGTCAAATTCAAAACCGTTGATGTTGAATTCAGCTTCATAAAGTTTTCCTGATCCGCTGAGTTCCCATTCAATGAAGCCGGCCCTGGGCCAGGCTTTTTTAACGGCAAAGACGGCCGCAGAGGATACGGAGGATTCCGGGATATCCGCCCATGATGAAGGAATGGCCAGGGCCATGACGGCAAATGCCAGTTTTTTGTGCAGATTCATCGAATAATAATATCATTATTTTTCATTCCGTTTCCTGAAGCTTTCTTTTAGAAACTCCGGGACACCCCTGCGTTCACGCGGTGGTAGCAGGAGCTTCCCCTCACTTCCAGCCCGTAGCCCCCGTACACGCTCCAGCGCTCATTGCACTGCAGGGACGTGTTGTACTCCGCGCGCAGGCCGTGCCGTTCCGGGCTCACCGCCCTTCCTCTCCAGCCCATGTCGCTGTACAGGCTATACACCGTCGCTTCCGGTACGTCCCTCAGCACGTCCCCCACATAGGACACGCGCAGCGACTGCGCCCACGGCCTCCCCTTCCATTCGTCCGTCCTGCCTATTTCCAGGCCCACGGGAATGGACAGGCGTTTCAGCGCCGCCCCTCCGAAGTCACGGCCATACCCTCCCTGTTCCCGGAAGGCGTCCTGCCGGCCGTGCGTGAATTCCATCCTCACGAACGGCGTCAGCCTCCACCCTCCCGCACAGTCCGCCGTCCGGGACACTTCCGCCTGCGCCAGCCACGTCTCGTTGTTCCATTTGCCCGTGGAGGCCGGCGCCCCGCTCAGGCGGCTGGTCATGTTGTTGCGCGTTTCCGCCCACGTGAGGCTTCCCTTGAAGATCCAGTACGCCCTGTTGCTTTCTTCCATCAGGCGGCCCCAGTACAGGGAACCCATCCGGGTATCCTGCGTGTTGCGCCCCTGGAAGTCCCGGCTTCTGGCATGGCCGTAGAGCTGCCCGAAGGCGATCCCCCAGATGCCCTCGTCCTCCCCTCCCATGCCGCTGTCCGCCCCCACGGAGTAGCCGCCTCCGTTGTAGTCGTAGCCGTCCACGCCTCCCCGGCTGCGCTGCCGGGCGAAGTCGCCCAGCCCCATGCCCCACAGGTTGCGGGCATGCCTGTCGGTCAGGCGCGGCACGCTCAGACGGGAGAGGACGTTGCCGCCCAGGGCCGCCGCGTTGGACGCCGAGCTCCAGAGGGAGTTGACGGCCAGTCCCCCGGCCAGTTCCGGGTCAACGCGGCTGATGGGGGTTCCGTCCGCTTTCCAGACCAGCTGGAGCTGTTCGGCGTAGCCGTCGCCGTCCGCGTCCGTCCACCGGTGGCTCCAGGTTCCCGTGTAGGCGTAGGGGTCATCCACCCGGGCCGTTCCGGTGGCCTGGGAGACGGCCCCGTCAAAGTCTCCCTCATGGATGTGCTGCACATCCGTCAGCACGTGGAAGACGCGGTCCTGCTTCCAGGAGCGGTCCGCGTAGAACCGGGGGGCGTTGGCTCCCGTGTCCGCCACGCCGATGTACCCCCCGGCCGTAAAGGAGTCCAGGGCGGAGAGCATCAGGCCCGGGCCGAAGACCGGCCCGGCCTGGAGCTGGTGACGCATATCGAAGGTGAAGCCGTGGGAAAGGTCGGCGTTGTGGGTGTTGATGAAGGCGCTCTCCCCGGGGCGCAGGACGGCGCCAGGGCCGGAGAGGGTGAAGCTGGAGGCGTTGGCCTTGCTTCCTCCGGTGATTTCCAGCACGCCTTTTTCCACCGTCAGGGAGGAGTTGTCCGTTCCCTGTATTTCCTCAGGATTCCGGCCGAAGGTAACGTCGTGTTCCAGCAGGAGGGCGCCGCCATAGAGGGTAGTATTCGCGAGGAAGTTGCTGTACCGGCTGGCGACGAGATGCGCCTCTTCCCCCTGGTAGGGTTCGCCGCTGAAGACGATCGTTCCTTCCGTGTCGCGGACATTCCCCTCCCCGTCCGTGTAGCGGTTGAGCGTGAGGGTCATAGGGCGGCCGGGGTCTTCGTTCCGGCTGGTAATCGGGTCGTTGAAGCGGATTTCACGCCTCTCTTCCGCGGCAAGCGTCAGATTGAGCGTATAAAGTGAAGAAAACAAAGAACCGTTCATGTCAATGGCATTGGCCACGCCGTTTTCCACGGAGAAGGTGCCGTCCTCATGGCGGGTGAAGACTCCTCCAGTCATGTTGCCGCTGAAAAGCGCGTCCTTCGTCAGAGCGAGCAGGTCGCATTTCCCACCCATCGTAATGGCTCCCCCGGAGGTTTTGGCATAATTGTTGATAAACGTGACTCCGTCGCTGAAAGAAATATCCCCATCGCTGTAAATCACACCGCCATAAGCAACAGTCTTTCCGGAGTAAGCAAAATTATTGATGAAACTGGGATTGGGTCCTATGGTTATTGCCCCTGTTTCTGCTGCATATTGCAATCCATCCTTCCTAACCGCCATCGCGCCCCCAAGAGCATTTCCGTCGGTACTGAAAGTAAAGTTACCGGTAAAAACGGCATCCGCTCCTACAGTTATTGCACCTGCAAAAACGCAATCATAAAATACACCACCCAAAGACCCCTCCACGTTGGAAACATAATTCCTGTCGAATACCGCATGATCTCCTATGATAACATGTCCCCCGTAACTCATAATCGCACCTCCCTCATGCACCCTGTTGCCATAATTTCCCCGGAACAGAGCGTTGTCTCCTATCACCAAGTTTGTTCTGTCTACAACATGGAGAGCATGGTTATTATTTAAGAAAACAAAGCGGCCTTCCAACGCCATCGAGACGGCTCCGTCCAAGTCAACTCTGGAGGAGGAGATGGCATGTGCTAGGGAATTCTCAAACTGGACGTTGCCCGTTATTTTTACACAGGGAGAAAATGGATCCGATGTCATTATCGACATTCCATTCAGAATGATAGAATCCATTTTCAGAATGGCAGCTCCATTTTCATCAAGTACTCCCGATATATCGGGACTTGTCTGGGAGCCGGGCCTGATGGGCATTCTGTTAAATCTGTACAAAGAACTTGAGGAGCCGCTGATGGTGCGGGACAGTGCCGGATCATTGGAACAGAAATGGACAGCTACCTTCAGGGCTGAGGTCAGAGAAGAATCATCATTGCACAGGATAACGGTATCCCCGGAAGACAGCGCCCCGGAAGAGGCCAATTCGTCAAGCGTGCGGTACACATTCCCGGACGGGTCTGTTGCCTGGGCGGCGTCCACCACGAATTCCGCCCCGGAAGCGGCGGTCGCCATCGTTACGGAACACAGAAGCGCCCCCAGCAGAAAACGGCGCAACGGCCATGGAAGAGTAAGTCTCATATCTTTTAATAAGAATCGTTAATATTGGAGAAGCCGCTAAATAACGGATTTCGAATCCGCTGTTTAAATGGCGTTTTGACAGAGAAAGCTTTAGAAAATATCCCGCTTATTCCAAAATAGATCCTGCCGGAAACGGCAGGCGCACGTCATCCCCCCCGGAGAACAGCGGCAGTCGATATCCGGAGAACTATGAGAAAGAAATACAACTATTTTATCATCAATATATTTCCATTTATGCAAACCATGCGGTTTCCATGTCGGCATTGAAAAAATATATTTCCTACTAAAATAATAGGATTGACAGCGGATTCGAAATGCGCCTGCCAATAATTCTCTTTTCCGCGGCTTTTGCCACAGGAAAAATAAGCGCGCTCCGGCAACCCGCTTCGGCGGCGTTCACGAAAAATTTTCCGCAGCGGGAATCCTGCCTCAGATTCCTTCCGGATGATCCGGCCCCCTCTTTCCGGCCGTCAGGCGGAAGAAGAGGGGCACCAGGAAGATGGCCAGCAGCGTGGCCGTAATGATGCCGCCCAGCACGCCGGTGCCCACGGCGCGCTGCGCTCCGGCCGCCGCCCCATGGGCGAACGCCAGAGGAATGACGCCCGCCCCGAACGCCAGGGAGGTCATCAGGATGGGCCGCAGGCGCAGTTTGGCGGCGGCGACGGCAGCTTCCGCCGCATTCATGCCCTCCCGGTAAAATTCCCTGGCCACTTCCACAATCAGAATGGCATTCTTGGCGGAAAGGCCGATGGTCGTAATCAGGCCCACTTTGAAATAAATGTCATTGGGCATGTCGCGCAGGAAGACGGCCAGCAGGGCTCCAAGCAGTCCCAGAGGCACGACCAGAATAACGGCCAACGGAATGGACCAGCTTTCATACAGGGCCGCCAGCACCAGAAAGACAATCAGGATGGAAAGGCCGAAAAGCAGCGTGGCCTGGGACCCGGCCAGCTTTTCTTCATAGGATTGCCCCGTCCATTCAAACCCCACGCCCTGCGGCAGGGAGGCGGTAATCTGTTCCAGGGCGTTCATGGCATCTCCGCTGCTCTTGCCGGGCGCGGAAGAGCCGTTGATGGTGAAGGAGGGATAGTTATTGTAGCGCGTGAGCTGCGGAGGCCCCGCCGTCCAGTCCAGCCTGACAAAGGAGGAAAGGGGCAGAAGCTTCCCCTGGCCATTGCGGACATGCAGGTCCTCAATGTCGTTTCCGTTCAGGCGGCTTTTTCCGTCCGCCTGCACCATGATGCGGCGCACCTGGCTGTCATGCATGAAATCCCCCACGTAGCTGGATCCGAACATGACCGCCAGAGAATTGCTGATCTCCGCAATGGGAACTCCCATGGAAAAGGCTTTTTCCCGGTCAATGGAGACGTGCAGACGCGGCGTATCCGCCTGGCCGGAGAAATAAACGCCCGCCAGATTGGGGTCCGCGTTGGCACGGGCCAGGAGCTCGTCCCGGGCTTCCGCCATGCGGGCATATCCCAGACCGCCCTTGTCCTGGAGGCGGAAGTCGAATCCGGACGAATTGCCCAGCTCCGGCAGAGCCGGCATGTTCAGGGCCATGACCATCATCTGGCCGTCTCCGGCAAAGCGGGCATTGACGCGGTCAATAATCGCCTGAACAGAACTGTTTTCTCCGGGACGCTCGTCCCAGTTTTTCAGACCGACAAACAGCATGGCCATGTTGGTTCCGGAACCCATGAAGCTGAACCCTCCCACGGAGTAAACGTGCTCCACCGGCTCATGCCGCATCAGGTAATCCTCCACTTCCCGCAACCGCACGCTGGTTTCCTTCTGAAGGGTGCCGGCAGGGAGGGACACCATTGCCATGAAGTTACCCTGGTCTTCTTCCGGAAGGAAGGAGGTGGGCAGCGTAAGGTACAAATAGCCGGCCCCTGCAATAATGAGGGCATACAGGAACAGGGAGCGCACAGGGCGGCGGATCATTCCGGATACGGCACGGCCGTACCGGTCCGTGGATCGGTGTATCGTCCGGTTGAACCATCCGAAAAAACCCTTTTTCTCCTGGTGCTCCACGGAGGAGGGTTTCAGCATGGCGGCGCACAGCGCCGGAGTCAGGGAAAGGGCCAGAAACGCGGAGAAGGAGATGGACACAATGAGCGTTACGGCAAACTGCCGGTAAATGTTCCCCACCGCTCCGCTGAAAAAGGCCATGGGCACGAAAACCGCCACGAGCACGGCGGTGATGCCCACGATGGCCCCGCCGATCTGCTTCATGGCTTTCACCGTAGCGCGCCGGGCATCCAGACCTTCTTCCATCATGATGCGTTCCACATTTTCCACCACCACGATGGCGTCATCCACCAGAATGCCGATGCTGAGCACCATGCCGAACATGGTAAGCATGTTGATGGAGAACCCGGAGAGCCACATCACGGCAAAGGTTCCCAGCAGGGCTACGGGGACGACGAGCGTGGGAATCAGGGTGGCCCGGAAGTTCTGGAGGAACAGGAACATGACCAGGAACACCAGCAGGACGGCTTCCAGCAGGGTTGAAATGACTTTCCGGATGGAGATTTCCACGAAGTGGGTGGTTTCATAGGGAATCTGGTAGGAGACTCCGGGCGGGAAATCCCTGGACAGTTCATCCATCTTGGCCTTGAGCAGGCCCATGGTTTCCACGGCATTGGAGCCGGGAGCCATCTTGATGGCCATTCCGGTGGCCGTCTGGCCGTTGCAGCGGGAAAAGAATGCGTAGCTGTTGGCGCCCAGCTCCACCCTCGCCACGTCCCCCAGTTTGACGGAGGAACCGTCTGAAAGCGTCCTCAACGCAATGGAGGCGAATTCCTCCGGCGTACGGAAAGCGTCCTCCGCCACCACGCCGGCGTTGATGGGGGCGGATTCGGGAACGGCCGCCCCCCCGATGTCCCCGATGATGATGCGCTCGCTCTGGGCAGCCACGGCATTGACAATATCCGTGGGGGTCAGGCCCAGCGCCTCCAGTTTTTCCGGGTCCGGCCAGATGCGCATGGATGTCTCCGCACCGAAAAGCTCCACGCGCCCGACGCCTTTCACACGCTTCAGTTCCGGGATGATGCGGGCGGAAGCCCATTCCCCCAGCTCCGTATCATTCAGGCTGCCTGTAGAAGAGAGGGAAATCATCGCCTGAATATTGTTGGATGATTTTTCCACGAACACGCCTTCTCTCCGGACGGATTCCGGCAGGCGGGATTCCACGATTTTCAGCCTGTTCTGCACTTCTACGGCGGCAATATCCGGATCCGTGCCCTGCGTGAACGTAGCGGCTATTTCCACGGTTCCGTCGGAGCTGCTGGTGGCGGACATGTACATCAGGCCGGGCGCGCCGTTGATTTCCTTTTCAATGACGGCGGTAACGGCTTCCTCCGTATCCTGGGCGGAAGCCCCCGGATATGTGGTGCGCAGGGTGATGACCGGGGGAGCGATGTCCGGATACTGGGCAATGGGCAGGCTGGGAATGGCCAGAAGGCCCATCAGGGAAATCAGGAGTGCGACTACCCAGGCAAAAATGGGGCGGCGTATGAAGAAATCAGGCATGGCGGTTTATTGCTGGGCATGGGGTTGCGGCCGGGCGGCGGCACTGCGGACTTTCATGCCGGGGCGGAGGGACATCGTGTGGCTGACGGCAACCCTGTCCCCATCCCGGAGGCCTTCTGAAACCAGCCATTCCCGGCCGTTCAGCGTATCCGCCCTGACGGGGCGCACTTCCAGCACTCCTTCCGGGCCCACGACAAAGACGGAAGCGCCCTGCGCGGTGCGGATGACGGCATCCCGGGGAATGGCGAAGACGTTGTCCCGCACCGCCCTGTCAAATACCACGCGCACATAGGCGCCGGGCAGCAGCTCATGGTCCGGGTTGGGGAACAGGGCCCGCATTTCAATAGTATCCGTATTCGGGTCCACCGCCATGTCGGAAAAAATGATCCTGCCGGAATGGGGGTATTCCTCCCCATTGGAGAGCAACAGGCGCACCTTGATTTCGCCCAGCGGCACTCCCTTCCACAATCCGGATACGACGGCGCGGCGCAGGCTGCTGTACTGGGAGGCCGGCTGGCTGAAGCGGACATAAATGGGGTCAATCTGTTCAATGGTGGTCAGGTGGGTGAATTCATTCTGGTTGGCAAACGCCCCTTCCGTCACCAGGGCACGGCGCACGCGGCCGGAGATGGGCGCCTCCACCCGGGTATATTCCAGATTCAGGCGCGCCTGCTCCAGAGAGGCGGCCGCGGCGGCATATTCCGCCCTGGCCCGCTCTTCCTCCGCCCTGGCCTGTTTATGCTCACGTATGCTGACGGCGCCCTTGGCGACCAGGGAGGAATACCGGGCGGCCTTGTCCTCCGCATCCGACAGAACGGCCCTGGCACGAGCCACTGCAGCCTTGCATTCATCCAGGACAGCCTGAAGCGGAGCCGGGTCTATTTTAAAAAGAAGATCGCCCGGCCGGACCGTCTGCCCTTCCTGATAGCAGCGTTCCTGAATAATTCCCGTCACGCGGGCGCGCACTTCCGCCTGGAGATACGCTTCCATACGGCCGGGAAGATTGGCGGTTACGGGAACCTGAGTACTGCGTACCGTCATGACAGACACTTCCGGCACGGTTTCGCCGGGCAATCCGGCTGCCTGGCTTTCACCCTCCCGCTGGCAGGAGAAGCAAACCACCAGCAGGGGCATGCAGAATAAAAGATTAATTATTTTCATCAGGAATCATGCTGTTTGGAACCTCAAGAAACCCCGGAACCGCACTTCCGGCAAGACCGGGGATTTTTCAATTGCCATATGATGTAAAGTATCCCATAATGGGAGAGTCAAGAGGCAATGGAAAAATTAAGTGGGGAAGGTCTTTGTCATTTATTGTAAATTGTTGACAATAAAAATCCAATGAATGGCGGAAATAACTTCGTCTTCAGAAAGGTTTCTTCTGCGCGCAGCTCCCGTTTCCGCCGGGGCTCTTCCGGCGGAAACAATCAATTCCCTCCCACCAACCGCAATACAGGATGGACAAACAGAATTTACTAACCATCGGCAATCTGTCCAAACAGACCGGCGTACATGTCAAATCCCTCCGGTATTATGAACAACTGGGCATTTTGCTCCCGGCCTATACGGACCCGGACACCGGCTACCGTTACTACACTCTTTCCCAGATTCCCGTGGTGAATGCCATCCGCGCCTGCATTTTCCTGGATATTCCCCTGAAGGAATTTACCGGCTTCCTGACCAGGGACCAGCGAAGGATCCATTATAAGAAACTTTTCTCCCACGGCACCATGCTGGCACACCGGAAAATCAGGGATATTCAGGAAAAGCTGCGCCTGCTGGAAAAATTCCGGAAACAGATGGGCCGGGAAGAAGATCTTCTGCTTCATGGGGAACAGGCCATCCACGCATTGCCGGAAAAATACTGCTGGGTGGCGCCCTATGCGGGAAAACAGCATACTCCGGAATTTAACATTCTTATCACCCGCATCTTTGACGATATTAACCGCTGCCAGCTGCGGCTGGGCGCGGAAGCCGGCCTGCTTTCCTTCCACCGGAAAGCAGGGACGGAGCAGTTCCTGTATGTGGAGGTGGAAGCGGCCGGCAGAGACGCCCGGCGGATGAAGGAAATCATGCGCCTGCCCGCCGCCTCCTTTCTCTGCGTCATCAGGCAGGAAAGCGGCATTGCGGAGGCGCCCGGCGTTTTTCCGGACCTTTTTGCGCAGGAATATGATAAAATCATTATGGAGACGGAATTGTTTCCCGGAGATTACGATGTGGCAAATCCCAAATTCGAACTGAGATGCAGCCTGCCGCCGGGTGGGAAATGAATCCGGAAATTTCCGCGCATCCGCCGGCGGGAGCGGAAGATGCAAAAGCGCTCCCGCCAGCCGGGAACCGCCCCCCGCGAACCTCCGCCGCCCTGCGGAGCGGCCCCGCGCCTGCGGACACAAAGTCTCAGGCAGTTTCATGAAATGGCATTGCATTTCCTTATGCAGCATATAAAATAATGGGGTGGCACATTGCGACACTACACAACCGGACTTAAAGGAAAATGCCGTCAGGGCTTTCAAGGCCATGTTGCTGGCGCGGGCTTTTGACACCAAAATTTCCAGCCTTTACAAAGCGGGCAAAATTACGGGGGGCGTTTACCTGGGCCGCGGACATGAAGCGATTGCCGCATGCGGAGGCGTCTTTCTGACTGCCGGCTACGATGTAATCGCCCCGTTCATCCGGGAACAGGCGGCACGCGTCACCTGGGGGGAACCGATTATTGAAGCGGCACGCGCCTACCTGGGTTCCGCCCTGGGATATATGAAAGGGCGGGACGGCAATGTCCACCGGGGCCTGCCAGCGGAAGGCTATATGGCTCCCATCAGCCATCTGGGCAGCACGGTGGCTTTCGTCATCGGCTGCCTTTTCGCCAAGCGCCTGGACGGCAAACTGCCCGGCCCCGTGGGAGTAGCTTTCTGCGGCGACGGCACCACGTCCACGGGTGCTTTTCACGAAGCCGCCAATATGGCGAACGTGGAGCGGCTGCCTCTGGTGCTCGTGGTAACCAATAATCAATTTGCCTACTCCACCCCCAATATCAGGGAATTCGGAGAAGCCTCCCTGGCGGACAGGGGCCGCGGCTACGGCTTCACCGTGCATGAAACGGACGGCACGGACTTCATGGCCACGCTGGAAACCTTCCGGACCGCCGTCAATAACGCGAGGGAAGGCCGGGGCCCCCAGTGGGTGCTTGCCAAGACCCTCCGCATGTGCGGGCACGGGGAACATGACGACGCCTCCTACATCCCCAGGGAGCTGAAAGAGGAATATGAAAA
>UMCT01080497.1_pt1 | contig 10408 bp, 7 predicted proteins | sample 1964291 | NCBI WGS metagenome assembly UMCT01 (sample SAMEA4835974, study PRJEB28245) | human gut metagenome | biome: gut microbiome; material: fecal sample | place: Denmark | collected 2008 | reverse complement strand
CCTACAAAAACGGGAAACCGGATGGAACAGCCCGTCTGTTTTATACGAATCAAAAAATAAGAGCGGAAATCACCTATGAAAACGGAGAAATCCGGACTTTTCGGGAGTTTTTCCCCGATGGAACACCCCGTACCGAACTGGAATACCGCAAAGGGAAGCGACAAGGAGAAGCAAAATTTTATTATTCCACCGGTCATCTGCTTTGCGAAGGGAAATATAAAAAAGGGAAACGTACAGGTAACTGGCAGTATTATAAAGTGACAGGAGAAATCGAAAAGAAAATTAAATTTTAAAATTACAATCTTTTCAACTGATTCATTATCGTATCTCTTAACACATTGAATTGAACCAAATTTTCCGATTTAACAGGTTCTTTAGGCTGCGATTTAATAGTAAGCGGATTGACAGGACGTCCGTTTTCAAATACCCTGAAATCCAAATGAGGACCTGTCGCTAAGCCAGTACTTCCCACATACCCGATCACTTCTTTCTGAGCGACTTTAGACCCCACTTTTATCCCTTTTTCAAAACGGGACAAATGCATATAAGTAGTCGTATAAGTACCGTTGTGCTTGATCTTTAAATAATTTCCACCCCCATTCGCCTGATATCCCTTGGCTATGACAGTACCCGCTCCGATAGCATAGACGGGAGTCCCTACCGGCGCAGCATAATCTACCCCATGATGCGCCCTGTATTTTTTCAAAACGGGATGAAAACGACTGTTGGAAAAACGGGAGGAAATCCGGAAATAATCCAACGGAGCTTTTAAAAAAGCACCTTCCAGACTTTTCCCATGCTCGTTGAAAAAGAGAACTTCCCCATTTTGCAAAAAAGGAATCGCATAATAAGCACTGTCCGCATGGCGGAAAACCGCTCCTATAATTTTAAAATTAGGCAAATCCTGTCCCTCTACACATTCCTGTTCATAAATTACACGGAATTCATCCTCCCGCTGCAAGCCGAAGAAATCGATCGACCAGCCAAATATACGGGAAAGTTCCACCGCCAAGAGAGGATCCGTATCGCAACTGACCATAGCATTCCACAAAGACGATTGCACGGCACCCTTCACTTCCTTCCGTTTCCATGAAACCGGATATTGCCCTATGGTTACCTCATAATTTTCTTTTAAACGAAAAACTACATACGAACGGGGATCCGCTTCATAGACAAAATATTCCGGGGTCGCCAAACTATCTTTACGGGAAAAAAATGCATAAGCTTGCCCTCCCCGGATTTTCCGAACATCGAACACACCTTTTGCACGCTGCCCCAGATCGTGAATTTGGCGGCTGCTCAGACCGTGCGTACCTAAAATAGTAGAAAGACTTTGATTCCGTTTAACCACCCCATAATCGACATCATAATCATTGACCGGAATCCCATATTTATATACAATTTCCTGTACTTCCGTAGAATCCGTTACCTCTACTTCATCCAACGACTCTACCTCCCCTTCCCGCTTCGGCATAAAAATAACAATCAACAAGGCAATACCCAACAAGGAGGAAAAAATAATCTGCTTCTTTTTCGTCATCACTAATTTCTATTATCCTTCATTTTTATCCTTCATTTTTCCGGCTTTTAGTTTCCAGCCTGCAAACCAAATAATCGCAATTAATACACAGACAAGTCCCACGCAATAAGAAATAAAATGGGATTGCCCCAAGCCTTCCGGAGCAATACAAATGTATGTAGAACAGACACTCGTCATAAACAAAGCCGGAATAAAAGTCACCCAATAATTTTTATCGGCTTTCACCAAATAAACAGTAACTGCCCATAACGTGAAAACAGCTAAAGTCTGGTTTCCCCAGGCAAAATATCGCCAGATTTTGTCAAATCCTTCGGCATCACTCAAACTATACAGCAACAAACCTACTGCAATAATAAACATTGGAATGCAAATATACAAACGGCGACGGACACTTTTTTGCTCCATCCCCATAAAATCGGCCACAATCAGACGGGCCGAACGGAATGCCGTATCCCCGGAAGTAATCGGAGCCGCCACTACGCCCAAAATTGCCAATATTCCTCCTGCAGTGCCCAGCCAATTTCGGGTGATCGCATCTACGATAACCGAGGCGTTACTTTCTGCCGTTCCATTCTCCTGATAGAAATAAGTAGCGGCAGCAGCCCAGATTAAGGCTACAATCCCTTCTGTAATCATCGCTCCATAAAACACCGGACGTCCATACTTTTCGCTGGTCATACACCGCGCCATTAACGGAGACTGAGTGGCATGAAAACCGGAAATAGCCCCGCAAGCGATACTTATAAACATGACCGGGAAAATAGGCAATACTGCCGCATTCGGATGAGTATTCCGTACCCCTTCCCACACTTCAGGCAAAGCCGGAGCATTTACATACAACATCACCAAAATCCCTACCGCCATAAATAAAAGAGCCACTGCAAAAACCGGATAGATCTTTCCGATAATCTTATCAATAGGTAATAGCGTAGCTACAATATAATAGATAAAGACAACAATAATCCAAAAAGTCACATCTAATGAATCCGGAGTCAGTTTTGCCAAAAGCCCGGCAGGTCCCGCCACAAATACCGCACCGACCAACACCATCAGAATAACCGTAAACCCACGCATTACCTGTTTCGTCGTCACCCCCAAATAACGTCCGATAATTTCAGGCAAACTCTCTCCTCCCTGCCGCAAAGAAAGCATACCGGCTAAATAATCGTGAGTAGCTCCCGCAAGAACACTCCCCAAAACGATCCATAAATAAGAAGCAGCCCCGAACTTAGCCCCCATAATAGCCCCGAAAATAGGTCCCAAGCCTGCAATATTCAAGAACTGAATCATAAATATTTTCCAAGCAGGCAAAGGGATATAATCCACACCATCGGCTTTGGTAAGGGCCGGAGTAAGACGCTTGACATCCGGTCCGAAAATCCGTTCTATATACCGCCCGTATGTAAAATATCCCCCAACGAGAATCAGTAAACAAATCGTAAACGTCAACATCTATATGAAAATTAAAGAATTACTTTAAAAATCAATTTATTTTCTTTTTCCCGAGCGTGCACTTCCTTTCCGCTTATTTCCTTTTTTGTCATTTTTCACTGTCCGGTTCAATTGTAAGGAAGATTCTTTCTCTTTACACACCAATTCGTAATCCAACTGCCGGGCTATCAGATTCGCTTTTGCCACTTTTATCCTGACCTTATCTCCCAATTGGTACTTTCGTCCGTGATGCCTTCCTACAATACAATAGTTTTTTTCATCGAATTCGTAATAATCATCCTCCAGCTGATTCACAGATACCAATCCTTCGCATTTCGATTCATCCAGCTCTACATAAAAACCCCATTGAGAAACGCCGGAAATTGTCCCCTCAAAATCCTGTCCGATTTTATCGGACATAAATTCAACCTGCTTGTACTTAATGGAAGCCCGTTCCGCATTCGCAGCCAATTGCTCCATATCGGAAGAATGTTTACACCACTCTTCATATTTTTCCTGATTTACCGAACGCCCTCCGTCCAAATAGCGCTGCAACAAACGATGTACCATAACGTCCGGATAACGCCGGATGGGGGAAGTAAAATGGGTGTAATAATCAAACGCCAACCCATAATGTCCGATATTTACTGTAGAATAAACGGCTTTAGCCATCGTCCGGACAGCCAAAGTTTCTATCATATTTTGCTCCGGCCGGTTTTTCACTTCCTGCATTAACTTATTCATCGAAGTCGTCAAACTCTTGCGACTTGTCAGTTTCAAACCATATCCGAATTTAGCCACAAAATTATTAAATTCTTCCAATTTGTCATCCATCGGTTTATCGTGTATCCGGTAAACAAATGTTTTTGGTTTCTGTCCCCGCCTTATTTTTCCCACACATTCCGCCACTTTTTTATTGGCCAGCAGCATAAACTCTTCGATCAATTTATTGGCTTCCTTCGATTGTTTAAAATAAACCCCCAAAGGTTTTCCCTGTTCATCCAATTCAAATTTTACTTCCACCCGGTCAAAATCAATCGCCCCATTTTTAAACCGCTCTTCTCTTAACTTCCGGGCCAAACCATTTAATTGCAAAATTTCTTTCCGATAGTCTCCCTCAGCGCCCTCTATCATGACCTGCGCTTCTTCATAAGTAAACCGGCGATTTGACAAGATCACGGTTTTCCCAAACCATTGATCCAAGACCTGTGCGTTACCATCCAATTTGAATACAGCAGAAAAACAAAGTTTTTCCTCATTCGGACGCAAAGAACATACTCCATTCGACAACTTTTCCGGCAACATCGGCACCGTCCGGTCTACCAAATATACAGAAGTCGCCCGCAAATAAGCCTCCTTATCCAATACCGAGTCCTGGGCCACATAATAACTGACATCCGCAATATGCACTCCTACTTCGTAACATCCCCCCTCCAGTTCCCGGATAGAAAGAGCATCGTCAAAATCTTTAGCATCTTTCGGATCGATTGTAAAAGTAACTACATCCCGAAAATCCCGCCTCCGGGCTACCTCTTCTTCCGGTAATTCCAATTTTATACGGTCAGCCGCTTTCAGTACTTTAGACGGAAAAGCCACCGGTAATTCATATTCCGCCATAATTGCATTCATCTCCGTATCATTATTCCCGGGACGCCCCAAAACCTGAATGACAGTACCTACGGGATTTTTTTGATTTTCCGGCCATTCTGTAATTTGTACCACGACTTTATCTCCGTTTTTAGCTCCCCCTAAGTGGCTCAAAGGGATAAAGACATCATAAGGCAATTGTTTCCCACTTGGCATCAGAAAGGCGTAATTCTCCGAACGCTGGATAATCCCCACAAAAGTATTCTTTTTCCGCTCCAGGATTTCCACAACTTCCCCCTCCGGACGCCTTGATTTACTCCGGGCATACACCAACACTTTCACCTTATCCCCATTCAAAGCATGTTTTAAATTGGGAAATGCCACAAAAATATCCTCCTGGCATTCTTCCGAAAGAATATAAGCAGCCCCCTTAGCCGTCAAATCAACTATCCCCGTGACATAAGAACCTATCGCCTTACTCTTATAACGTCCTCTTGCTTCTTCTATTAATTCTCCATATTCCGCCATCTCTTCCAACATCTCTACAATCAACCGCTTCGTCTCCATATTCTTTACTTCCAATTGCTTGGCTACTTGTTTGTAATTGTAACTCAAGCCCGGATGTTTGGCAAACAATTCACCCAAACATTTTTTCAATTCGGACTTCCCGATGATAGGTTCGCCCCTTTTCTTATTTTTAGACATAATGCAGTATAATAATGTGACCCCTAAAATTAATCACAATAAAATAAAAAAAGCGGCTTTCGCCGCTTTTTATTTAAAAACTTTGTATTCCACCTATCAACTAGGCTTTACAAACGTTTTTTATTTAAAAACTTTATAATCCACCTAACAACTAGGCTTTATAAATGTTTTCTATTTTACTAAACCTGCCTCAAATTTTTCTTTCACCTTCACCAACATATCCGTTGTCATATTCTGAAGATTATATTCTGCTTTCCAGCCCCATTCTTCATGTGCGCAGGAATCGTCCATACTATTCGGCCAGCTGTCTGCAATAGCTTGCTTTACCGGATCGATCTGGTAATCCATCGTGAAACCCGGAATATGTTTCCGGATTTCTGCAGCAATCTGCTCCGGTTCAAAACTCATAGCGGCAATATTAAAACTGTTCCGGTGTTTCAATTTCGTCGGATCAGCTTCCATCAATTCTACGACGGCACGTAAAGCATCGGGCATATACATCATATCCATATAAGTACCGGCTTTTACATTACAAGTAAAAGTTCCTTTACGAATAGCATCGTAATAAATTTCCACAGCATAATCTGTCGTTCCGCCTCCAGGTAAAGTTACATAAGAAATAAGGCCCGGGAAACGCACACTACGGGTATCCACCCCGAAGCGATTGAAATAGTAATCGCTCAATAATTCTCCGGTCACTTTGCAAACTCCGTAAATAGTCGTATTAGAGCGCTGTAACGTATCCTGAGGAGTTTTATCCTTAGGCGTATCTTTGCCAAAAGCTCCGATAGAACTCGGTGTAAATACGGCACAATTGTTGTCCTTTGCGATATTCAGCGAATTGGTCAATGCCCCGATATTGATATTCCAAGCAAGTTCCGGATTCTTTTCTCCAGTGGCCGACAAAAGGGCAACCAAATTAAAGATGCTATCGATTCCGTATTTTCTGACAATACTGATATACTTATCCTTATCCAGCACGTTCAGTTCTTCGAAAGGTCCATCTTCTGCCAGATGTTTGCATTTTTCAACACTGATATCAGCAGCAACAACATTGTTGTTTCCGTAAAGAGACCTCAGATGCGGCACTAATTCCGATCCGATTTGTCCACCTGCACCGACGATTAATATCTTTTTCATTATGATTGGGAGTTTAAAAATTCGACACAAAAATACATATTTAAATATTTCACAAAGCTAAAAATTGAAATATTTTTTCCCCATTAAGTAAAAATTTTTAATTACGCCCCTCTAAAAAGCATCAAACTGGTAATCAATCCCTTTCTATCTCTATTTTCATTCAGCTTTGCTGCGTATATAGCTCTCTTTTAAAACCTGGTTATAAAAATCAAAACCGCATTGTCCATTGTATAGAAGGGATGACAGGCATTATACTCAATTGTTTCCACTTATTTTCGTCATAAAATAATAAATAAGGATTCTTACGATTAAATATATTATACACTCCTATTATCAACTCCCGATAGTGATGCTTTCCCTGTTTTTGAAAAGTATAACTGTGTCAAATAATCATAGTCCATTTCAATTCCCCACCCTCGTTTAAAATTAATCAATGAACTAACATGAACATCAGTATTAAAAAAATTCCGGTCATCTCCTAAAAAAAGTGCTTCCCTTATACCCAACTTAAGTTGTAATATCTTATACGTTACCGTATCATTTTCCATTACATAAGGCTTTAGACCGTACCTCCAAAATAAAATCTGCAGCATATTGCAATTCCAGACAGGCTTCTATCTCCTTTATTCCTACTTCTACACTCTAAGTTTTGTTTAATTTGAAAACGAAGAGCCAGATTTACTGATTCTTCAAAATTTTATTCATGACAATTCTCAAAAGTGACCGGTAGAACAATTAACAAATATACTCTTTTTTTTATATTTTTTGTTTTAATTATAATTATTTTTACTATACTAAAATTCCTTCTAAAAAAGAATTCAATTCCTTAAGTATTTTAAAAACTTATTCGAAATTCCTCTAAATTATTATTTATCAAATTTCAATTCGGATAAAAATATGATATTATATTAATTAATTTACTATAAAACAAATATTTAAAATATATAAATATGACATTTTTCTGACTCTTTTTACATTACTACTATACATTCATTTCTTTACATAAAAATGAATATATTATTTTATAATTTATATAATTTGAATATTTTTACGTCAGCATATAAAAAATTATAATATAAAAATTCAAGAAATATGAAACTATTATTTAAATCAAGAAACAATCATAAAAACGAAATGGAAAATGAAGAACAAACTTCGGAGATAAAAAACAGTTTTCCGGAGAAAAGTCATAAAAATTTTATCCCAGAAAATACATTAAAAAAATATAACTCTTTACAAGAAGAAAAAAACATTCTGTTAAAAGAGAACGAAAAATTAATATCAGAAAATAGAAGGAAAGAAGGAATCGCAGAAATAGCCCAATTTTTATTCGAATATCATATATATATATCTTAAATACCCTGCAATCAAATTTTGCTGAAGAACAGGGAAAAAACATTTCTAAACAATTAAAAAAAGATTTACAATCCAAAATATTGAAGATTCTTTTAAAACTTGATCACAATTTTACGGAACAAATCCGCAAACAATACCCTACTCTTTCTCAAAATAACTTGGCCTTGGCTTTACTTTTAAAATCAAATTGTAAGATCGACCATATTGCTTTTATTTATTCAGCGACTCCGGCCACCATCCGGAAGAGAAAATCCCGCTTAGCAAAATTATTTTGTCCCCAAAATCCTAAAAATTTATATGAATTTTTGACCTCATTCTAATTCACTTTACTCTCTATTTTCATGCTCATAATAAAAATCCACTTGTAAGTGCTGACTTTTATAAGCCTGGACAGCCAACTGATCGCAACGTTCGTTCTCGGGAATTTCTGCATGCCCTTTCACCCAAATAAAACGAATATGATGTTTACGATATACCGCTAAAAAACGCTGCCATAAGTCCGGATTCTTTTTCCCCTTAAATCCTTTTTTTTCCCAACCAAATACCCAGCCTTTTTCAACAGCATCTACCACATAACGGGAATCCGAATAAACAGTCACTTCCTCTCCTGCATTTTTCAATGCTTCCAAACCGATAATGACAGCCAATAATTCCATTCGGTTGTTCGTCGTCAACCGGAATCCGACCATTAATTCCTTACGGTAAGGACCCGCCAATAAAACAACACCCAGTCCTCCCGGACCGGGATTTCCGCTTGCCGCACCATCTGTATATATCGTAATCTGATTTCCCATATTTCTTTATGAATCCTCTTCTTCAAAATAATTTTTCAAAGATAAAGATAAAAATCAAAAAACATTCGAGGATGGGAAAAAGTGCGATTTGTGAGCAAAGCTACACCTTGCTGCGTTTGTTTTTAAAGAATTAAAATCGTATCGTCCATTGTATCGAAGGAACAATAGGCATTATACTCAACTGTTTCCATTTATTATCATCATAAAATAAAAGGTAGGGATTGCGACGATTGAAAATATTATACAATCCAATAGTCAATTCCCGAAAATGATGTTTTCCCTGCTTTTGAAAACTATAGCCAATATCCATACGAAAATAATCGGTCATTTGATAGGCATTTACATCTCCCATCAACTCCCGGGAGTAAGCCAGATCCTGCATTTTCTGGGGAACCCATCCTACTAAACCCTGCTCCCAATAAGGAGGTAATACCCCTTTATACATACCTTGAGGAATGGTAAGATAATGTCCGGAAGCATACGCCAAACCCAGATTTAAATATTGTTGCTTCTTTTCTTTCGTTTTTATCAATATCCGGCCAGTCAAATTCAACACATGACGACGGTCAAACCGAAACGGAAACTTCCTTCCTCCATTTATCTCATCGAACTGCCGATCGGTTTTTGACAAAGTATAGGATAAAGCAGCATTCCAATAGGCCCCTCTTTTTTCAGCCCGAGCTTCCATGCCATAACTTTCGCCTTCTCCTTCACACACTTCATCTTCCCAACTGGAATTCTTTACGCCGAATACATTCGATGCATTTTTATAACTAGCCAGATGCTTCATCTTTTTATAATACCCTCCTGCAGAGACATAAAAAAATCCATGATGATAAAAACTTCCCAAATAAATCTGATGCGCTTTTTCAGGAGGCAAAAGCCGATTGGCCGGGACAATCATATCCAACGACCAGCCGACAGGCAACCCCTCCATGATATGCTGGTGTTGAGATAAACAGTCGTAATCCAATTCCAAACCCCATCCTCTTATAAAGTTGACTATCGAACTAAAATGCAAATCCGTAGTAAAAAACTTTTGGCCATCTGTCAGAAAAACCGCTTCCCGTACTCCTAATTTAAGTTGCAGTAATTTATAATTGTATTTTGCCTCCCCAAATAAAGCAAATGTCCCCGCATTCGGCTTATCCCCTATTTTCATTTCCCCCCTTTCTATAGTAGTTTGCACACTTTTTACAGCCGGTTCAAAATACTGATATTTCCCTTCTATACCGGCTTCAATGGCCCATCTTTTTTTAGCATATTGCACCTTTTTTTGAAAAGCAATTTCATATACAGTTGTCCGGATTCGGTCATTTTTCATCAGAAGGTCTTCAGGAAGATCAATATCTCTTTGAGAAGTCCATTTCTGTTCAGCATAAAAATGATTACCATAAATCATCGTTTTCACCCAACAATAATCAGAAACCTGATGCTCCCATCCCAGACGTATCACCTCATTTCCCCAGGAAAGTCGGATAGAATTGGTGATCCATTCACCCTTGGGCCATCGATATTTGAAATAATCATTACTGACATACCCGCTGAGGGCAAAGCTTTTTCTTTCATGCGGATGGTAATACAATTTGAAATACCAATCTGTTACCCAAGGTTTTACATCCCCTTTAAAATCCAAATCAGAATCTAAATTTTCATTCAATATCTTATGCAATGTTTTATGCAATATTTTATATTCTGCTGCCAATAGAGAAACCCGTCCGGCAAACTGAAAAGAAAGCTTTTTATTTATCGGGCCTTCTACACTCGTGCTTAACATATAAGGAGAAAGAGCAAAACTACCCTGATATTTTTGTGTATCCGGTTGTATAGTCGTTATTAGAGATAAGGCCGACAA
>UMCT01000414.1_pt1 | contig 10414 bp, 7 predicted proteins | sample 1964291 | NCBI WGS metagenome assembly UMCT01 (sample SAMEA4835974, study PRJEB28245) | human gut metagenome | biome: gut microbiome; material: fecal sample | place: Denmark | collected 2008 | reverse complement strand
AAGGCGGAGGATACCACGGAGATCAAGCGTCATGTGCAAACCGTACAAGAGGAATGGGCATCTCGCGGCGTTGCCTTTCGGGAGAATGAACGGATCCGCCTCGTCACTGTATTCTTCCACGATAAGCCGACCGAGGAGGAATCTCTGCTGTTTGTCGGGCATGTTGGCGTACTTTTGACGGCGAAGGACGGGACGCTGTACTTTGTAGAAAAGGTTGCCTTTCAGGAGCCGTACCGGATGCTGCGCTTTGCCGACCGAACGGCACTGAGCGATTACCTTATGGGGAAATATGACACCTCATGGGGACAGGATACGGCGAGCCCCTTTATCATGGAGAACGACAAGCTCATGGACGGCTGGCGCCCAAATACTGACGGAGGGGCATACGCCGACCTTGTACCAAGCGGCGGCGTTGAGGAATACTGCAAGAGCTTCCGTAAACACCAGCCTGAAGGCTGAGGGCTCGCTTTGCGACCACGGCAGTGTCTGTTAAAAAAAGCTGTCCTGGGTTCAAAACTCAAAATTGTTCACTTGAAAGGTTATGGAGGAGTGCCGGTGGTGGTAATCCTCCTGCTTTTTTGTACAGCGGGAACGGGGGAGAAGCAAAGAAAATGAGAAACCGCTTTCCTATGCAGCTAACAGACTTATGTCGTTTTGCTGGGCAAACTGCCATAACACGGCCGCGATATTTGGCTATTTCAACAAATAAAACAGGAAATATCGAGAGGGTAGGCGATTTTAAAGTTGGAAAGCAGTTTCACAGAAAACGATTTACAGCATTTTTGGCGTGAATTATAATAAAAATGCCCTATAGTGATATTGGGACAAAAAATATGGAGGAAAGTAAGATGAAAAAGGTATTGGCCATTCTTTTTGCTGTTTCTTTGTGCATTTCCTCGCTTTATACGGTTGCCTTTGCGGAAGAAGAGATGAGCAACGAGATGATTCCTGTTTGCGTATCCGTACCTGAAGGCTGGGACGCTCCCTGCTGTTGGGCCTGGGCGGATGATGGCACAAACGCTTTTGAGGCATGGCCTGGCGAGCAGCTTGAGCCTTTGGATGATGGCTGGTATTACACTTATGTTCCACGCTTTGTGCAGAACATCATTGTCAATGCCAGTGAGGCCTCTGTCCAGACGGAAGGCATTGCGGTAGAGGCCGGCAAAGCCGTTTGGATCACGGTTGCCGATGACGCGACCGCTTCTGTAAGCTATGAAGCGCAGAGTATGGCAGAGATCCCCGAGTATGTGGAGAAGTTTACAGTACATGCTTATGTGCCGCTGACATGGAAAAGCGTAAATCTTTGGGCATGGTCCGCCCCCGATGGTACCAATGCATTTGCGGCGTGGCCCGGTCAGGCTATGGATGAGGGTGAAGACGGCTGGTTCACCGCCAAAGCCCCTACATGGGTGAATTCTGTCATCGTTAACGGCAACGAGGGCACTGTTCAGACAGCCGATATCAGCATTGAGGGCAAGGAGCTCTGGATTACCGTTTATGAGGATCTGAGCTATGAGCTCTCCGACACAGATCCGAACAAAACGGCTGAAAATATTACCGTCCGCGTTCAGGTTCCCTCCGACTGGTCTGCTCCGTGCTGCTGGGCATGGTCTGCGCCGGACGGCACAAATGTATTTTCTTCGTGGCCCGGTGAGGCTCTGACAATGGATGGCGACTGGTATACCATCGAGGTTCCCGGTTGGATTAACTCCGTAATCATTAACGCCAATGAAGGCTCTGTCCAAACCGCTGATCTGTCTGTTGAAGTCGGAAAGGATGTATGGATTGTTGTGTCTGATGCGGAAAATGCAACCGTCAGCTACGAGGAACCTGCCGGCAGCGAAATCGTTGCCGCTGAAAAGAACAATACCGTTCTGATTGTTTGCGTTGCTTTGGCTGTTGCTGCTGCGGCAGCGGGTGCGGTCGTTGTTGTGGTAAAGAAGAAAAAAGCAAAGTAACGGTTGATAACAATAGTGCGGGTATGCGTTTTTGCATCCCCGCACTATGTATTAGAAAGGGGATATTATGAAACGGTTTCTCGCCTTGACGCTGGCGCTGCTGATAGTAATGACCATGGCGGCGTGCGGCGGATCTGGCGGCAAAGCTGCCGATCCGAATACTCTTGTTGTGTGGCACGACAAGGAGGCCGCAGTCATTGAAGCCTTACAGGCTTATCTGGATAAGGCACTGCCTGATATCACGGTACGGTTTGAAAAGAAAACCAGCCTGACAGACTCGCTGAAGCTGGTAGGCAATGATCCTTCCTCCGCTCCCGATCTGTTTGTATTTGCCCATGACAAAATAGGCGTTTTTGCCGAAATGGGAATACTTACGCCTGTTACAGAGCTGATCTCACAAAGTGAACTGTCCGGTTATCTCCCCATGACGCTGGAGGCTGCGACCTACAACGGCAGCTTGTACCAGCTTCCTCTGTATTTTGAAACGCTGCTGTTTATGTATAATCGACGCTATATGCAGGATGAAGAGGTGCCGACCACCACAGAAGAATTGCTGGCGTATATGAAAGAAAACACCGGGCGCGGTCGCTACGGCTTTGTGGAGCAGCACAGCACCGCCTATTACAGCGCTGCATGGATTCACGGCTTTGGCGGCAGCATTATCGATGCAGACGGCACACCGTTCCCCGATCAGCAGGCAGTCAAGGACGCGTTGGAGTATCATTTGAAATTTGTAGATCTGATGCCTGGGGAAACGGAATATTCTACGGTGAATACCCTGTTTTTGGAGGGGAAAGCGGACGCAACAATCGGCGGTCCGTGGATGGTTCCCTCTGCCCGTGAAGCGAATATAGACCTCGGCATTGCTTCGATGCCTACCGTAGATAAAACAGGCAGGGCTCTTGCTCCCTACTCCGGCGTGCAGGGGATTCATGTGCTGACCTTCGCGGCACAGAATAAAACGGACGCCGTCCAAAGGCTGCTGCATGCATTGCTGGATCCGGAAGTGGGTGTTGTGCTGGCGCAGGCAAGCGGCTGTGCTCCGGCAAACAGCGCATGCTATGATGACAGCCGTGTATGTGATGATACACTGGTGCAGGCAATGCGCACTACCGCTGAAATTGCCGTTCCCATGCCCAATATCCCCGAAATGGATGTTATGTGGACAGTAGTCGGTAATTTGCTGACAGATGTAAACCTCTCCAAATCGGAGATAGACAAAGCCTTTGCTGCCGCATTGACGCAAGCGAACAGCTTGATCGACGCCATGCATTGAGGAACTTTCTATGAAACGTAATCTACAAAAGGAGTGGCTCCGCTCCTATTTATGGTCCGGACCGTCCCTCCTGCTGATTGCTTTGGTAGTAGTCTTTCCCATCCTCTATACGTTCTATATCTCTCTGACCAACATGAACGTGTACCACTGGTTTGACTTTACCATTATCGGCTTGGAGAATTATATCCGTGCGCTGTTCGTTTTTGATTCCGGGTTTTTATCGGCGCTTCTCGTAACCGTTTTGTGGACGGTGGTCAATATGGTGTTGCAGCTGGTGATTGCCTTTGTGCTGGCAAGCCTTTTGAATATACAGAACTTGCGGTTTCGGAAGCTGTATAAAACACTGCTGATGTTTCCGTGGGCCATGCCCGGCTATGTCTCCATTCTTCTGTGGAAAACCGGCATGTTCAACACACAGTTCGGCTTGCTGAACCAGTGGATGGAAAAGCTGGGGCTGGAGACTATGCGGTGGCTATCCTCGGATGTGTCGGCGTTTATCTGCTGCACGGCTGTCAATCTTTGGCTGGCGCTGCCGTTTATGATTATGATTATGGATGGCGCTATGCAGAGCATAGAGAAAAGTTACTTTGAAAGCGCTTTGCTTGATGGTGCCGGATGGGTGCAGCGCACCCGTTATATTACGGTTCCAGCCATTCGTCCCATCATTGCGCCGGCTGTTATTATCACCATCTTCACAACCTTCAAGCAATTCGATGTGATCTATCTTCTGACACAGCAGGCTGGAGCCAAAACCGGCGCACATGTGCATACTATTTTGACCTATGCCTACGAAAATGCATTCATCAGCAATAACTATGGATACAGCTCTGCCATATCCATCATTATCTTTGTGTTGCTGATTGCATTCTCCGCCCGGTATCGGCTGCAAGAGGAGGGTTCCAGATGAGCCGCAAACAAAAAGAACGCGTTCGCCTTACGGCACTGAATATTTTCTTTATTGTCCTGTGTTTTATTACACTGATTCCTATTCTCTATTCGCTTAGTGTTTCCCTCAACGGACAAAACACATTGCTGAGTTCGGATTTTTCCTTTATCCCCAAGAACTTCTCACTGGAAAACTACCGCCGTGTCCTTTTTGGTGAAGATATTCTCACATGGCTTGGCAACAGCGTTTATCTGGCGGTCGTTACTGTATCCCTGTCACTCTGTGTAGCAATTCCGGCTGCCTACTGTTTTTCACGGCGCCGGTTTCCCGGTCGCAGACCGATTTTGAAGTGCCTTGTGCTGCTCAATTCGTTTCCGGCTGTCCTGTCGATGTTTGCCGTATACCGCCTGCTCCGCCCGATGGGACTTATCAATCACCGAACCGGCCTTATCCTGATCTATACCGGGACCATGGCGGTCTTCAGCCTTTGGAATATCAAGGGCTATTTTGACACGGTACCCGTGGAAATCGAAGAAGCTGCCCGGATGGACGGTGCGAATCCTCTTCAGGTGGTCACGCGAATTGTTTTGCCTTTGGCGAAGCCCAGTATCGTTGTCACAGCTCTGATGGTCCTGATTTATGTGTGGAACGAGTATATCTATGCTACAACCTTTATGACCGGCGAGGAGAACTACACACTGGCTGCCGGACTGTATGCGTTGCAAGCAACAGAAATGAGCGGCAGCTGGCCGGTTTTTGCCGCCGCGTCCATTACCGTATCAATTCCGGTGCTGATCATCTTCTTCTTATGCCAGAAGCACATGACTTCCGGCTTAACGGCCGGCGGAGTGAAAGGATAAGCATGAAAAAAGAAGCTGTTTTACACATCCCCATGTCGCAGTACGCGCATGGACTTGACGAAAAGCACATCGTTTTTCGCCTGCGCTGCGCCAAAGGCGATTTGAAGAGCTGCACGCTCTACTATGGCGATACCGCCTGCCGTGTTACTCCCATCGTTTTTACTCCTGTCGCCATGAAGGTGGCAGCGAGCGATTTGTATCATGATTACTGGCAGATAGTGCTGGATAGTCCCTATAAGCGACTGTATTATTACTTCCATCTGAATGACGGTACCGAGCGGGTCCTGTATTACGGCGATGTATTTACCGATCATCTGGTGGATGACCGTTCGCAGTATTTCAAGCTGCCGTTCAACCACCGGGCAGACATTGCGGTTGTGCCTGACTGGGTCAATGACGCTGTGGTGTACAATATTTTCCCCGACAGCTTTGCCTCAGGGGTCAAACGCATTTCCATTCAGGATCGAGCCATTGACTATCATGGTCAGCCAGTACGCGGCAAATTGGGCGGCACATTGTGGGGTATTGCCGACAATGTTGACTATCTGGAAGAGCTGGGCGTGAACTGCGTATACCTGAATCCCATCTTTGTGGCAGGAGAGTACCACAAATACGATCTTTTGGATTATTTTCACGTTGACCCGTGCTTTGGCGGCGACGAGGCACTGCATCATCTGGTACGTGTGCTTCATGCACGGGGAATCCGCATTTTGATCGACGGCGTGTTCAATCATTGCGGCTGGCATTTTTTCGCCTTTGAAGATGTGGTGGAAAAAGGAGAGGCCTCCTCTTACAGAGACTGGTTCTACGGTTTGAAATTCCCCGTGGTGTGTCCGGACGATCCGGAGGATTATCCGGAATACGAATGCTTCGCCTATGAGCGGATGATGCCAAAGCTGAATACAGCGAACCCTGCTGTGCGAGAGTACTTTTGCGAGGTAGGACGCTATTGGGTGAAGAATTTCCACATCGACGGCTGGCGGCTGGATGTTGCCAGTGAAGTGGACGATGGCTTCTGGCGGGCATTCAGAAAAGCGGTGAAGGAGATTGACCCGGATGTGCTGCTCATCGGCGAAGTATGGGAAAGCGCAGGGCACTGGCTCCAGGGCGACATGTTTGACTCCACCATGAATTACGATTTCCGAAAGCACTGCAATCTGTTTTTTGCGGAGCAATCCATTGATGCATCGGATTTTGCGGGACGTATCACGGATATGCTCATGCGCTATCGGATGCAGATGACTCCGGCGCAGATGAATCTGCTGGACAGCCATGATGTGAGCCGGTTTCTGTCTTTGTGCGGCGGAGACATGAGGCGGTATCGATTGGCCATTCTTTTTATGATGACTTTTGTCGGAATGCCCACGGTTTTCTATGGTGATGAACTGGGTGTTCAAGGTCTTTCAGAAGAAGAATACCGTTGTCCGATGCCGTGGGATAACGAAAATTCGACTCTGTGTACTTTTTTCAAGGAAGCCATCGCCATGCGCAAAAAACTGGAACCGCTTCGCTGTGGCGATTTCCGCGTGGTATCTGCAGAGCGCGGAAGCGGACTAATCATCTACGCAAGGGAATACTGCAATCAGCGTGTTACCATCTGTATCAATCGCGGAGGCAAAGCCGTTGATTTGGACGAGGAATACGGTAAACTGCATTGGAGCGAAGGACTTGACCACAGGAAACTCTACGATCATGGCTTTGCAGTATTTGTTGACGGTCAATGCTGAATAAATTATACTTAAAATAGTTGTATGATTATTCTGCATGGAGGGCTGTGTCATGGGTATTACGATTAAGGATGTTGCGGCAGCGGCCGGCACCTCTGTTTCTACCGTGTCCAAAGTGATCAATGGGCACTACAGTATTTCAGAGGAAACAGCGGCGCGGGTGCGCAGGGTTATGCAGGAACTCAACTATTACCCAAACGCCAGCGCACAGAGCTTTGCAAGAGGCACGACCAAAACGATTGCGGTTTTAGCAAATTTAGCTCCGAACACAGCCTTTCAGAATCCGCATATGTTTGAGATGATTGCGGGCTTGGAGGAGTCTTTGAGCGCCAGAGGGTATCGGCTTCAGCTTCGCGGAGTAGACCAGGCAACTGCATACGAAGTAGCCAAGGAAGTGATTTATCGGCAAAGTGCCGACGCACTAGCCATCCACGTTTCCGTAATAGCATATCCATTGTCCGGATTGCTTACAAAATCGCACTTTCCTCACATCGTGTTGGGCGCGCCGAATTTTGAAAGCCAGGTGTGTTGGATTGACAACAACAATGTGTACTCCGGAACCGTCGCAGCGGCTTATCTTCTTTCACGGGGATACCGGAAAATTGCATTTATCGGCGGACAGTATTACGACTTTGGGTCGCTGCATCGACTGCAAGGTGTAAAGCAGGAACTCGAAAATGCCGGCCTGCAATTGGAAGATCAGTATATCTGGTTGGGAGAATCCACCCGCGCAGACAGCTTCCTTATGACGATGAAGCTCCTGGATCATAAAATCCTGCCGGACGCCATTATCTGCGCCAACAACTATATTGCCATGGGGTGTGTTGACGCTCTTTGCAGGAAAAACATAAGAATCCCACAGGATATCGGCATTGTTGCGTTTGATGACTACCCGCTCTCTCAAGTAATAGAGCCTCAGCTCACCATCGTGGATATCAATGTAAGGGACTTAGGCAGGCAAGCTGGTAAGTTGATAATAGACATAATCAAGCATCCCAATAAGCAAATTCAGACGTATGTAACGACTTCAAACATTGTGGAGAGAAAGTCAACCAGACGCACAAAGCAAACTTAAAACGATGAAAGGAATGGAGTCAGGAGCCGTAGAGCATAAGTTTTAGGGTTTTTACACGAGATATTAAGGCCATTTGATGCAGAAGGAGGAAATATGGCATGAAGCGTGCTAGAGGAGTTTTAGTGTTCGTGCTGGTAATAGTTTTGTTGCTATCCATACCTGGCGCGACTGTATTTGCTCAAGAAACTGTCAATGACCTTGGTCCAGTTTCGTCCAAAGATGTCATCTATCAGATTATTACTGACCGCTTCTATGATGGCGACAGTACAAATAATATTCCGGTTGGTTTTAGTTCCAACTTATATGACGGAACTGGGGCAGACTTGAAACTATATCAAGGTGGGGATTGGGATGGCATTGTTCAGAAAATTCCTTATCTGAAAGGGATGGGCGTAACCGCTGTTTGGATTTCCGCGCCCTATGAAAATCGAGATACAGCGATAATTGATTATCAAAATGACGGGAGTTACGATACTTGGACCAGCTTTCATGGATATCATGTGCGTAATTATTTTGCAACAAACAAGCATTTTGGTACTCTTAATGAGTTCAAGGATTTGCGGGATGCTCTTCATGAAAACGGCATTAAATTGGTAATCGATTTTGTTACCAATCACACAAGCCGTGAAATGAACCCAACAAGCAACAATGCTCCAGAAGATGGAAAACTGTATGAGCCAGACCGCAAGGAAAATGGAGAATTTGCTTTTGATGCAAATGGAGAACCATATGACTACAACAATGACGGACTGATTGAAAACTTGATCGCTGATCCCAACAACAATATAAATGGCTGGTTCCATGGTCTTGGGGACAGAGGCAATGACTCTAGCCGATTTGGATACCGGCATAAGGATTTAGGTTCGCTTGCGGACTTCTCGCAGCAACATAGTGATGTTGTTGCGTATTTGGAAGCCGCCATGCTGTTTTGGAGTGATTTGGGCGTAAATGGTATTCGCCATGATGCTACTCTTCATATGGATCCGTCTTTTGTAAAGGGCCTAAAAGATGTTGTGGATTCCAGAAAAACCGTTACTCACTTTGGTGAATTCTTTATTGGCAGACCAGATCCCAAATATGATGAATACGTTTATTTTCCCAAGCAAACTGGTGTAAACAACCTTGATTTTGAGTTCTACCGAGCAGCAAGTACAACATTTGGCTCATTCTCTACTCCAATGAGCAACTTTGCCAATATGTTGGTATATACTCAGGAGGATTACGACCATCCTAATCAGACTGTAACCTTCCTAGATAATCACGATGTTACCCGCTTTGGATATACCCAAAGGAGTCAGAAAGTCTACAATGCGGCGCTTGCAGTTCTGCTGACATCAAGGGGCATTCCAACAATCTACTACGGAACGGAACAGTATGTTATACCCGGTGATGCAAGTGATGTTGCAGGAAGAGTATACATGCCCACCGAATGCGGCTTTAGTACCACAACAACAGCATATCAGCTTATAGCAACCCTATCTACCCTGCGGCGCTCAAACGATGCAATTGCATACGGCACTACAACCGTTCGCTATAGTGATGATAATGTGATGGTTTTTGAACGACAATTCTACGATGACGTAGTTGTCGTTGCAGTCAACCGACAACCCGATAGTGCAAGCGTTATTCCTGCAATTCAAACAAATCTCCCCACTGGACAGTATTCGGATTATTTGGACGGATCCTTGTTTGGTACTGCCACGACTGTGCAGAACAATCTCATACCTTCGTTTACTATTTCTGGCGGCGGCGTTTGCGTATGGCAATACCAAGCATCCGAAGCGCCTTCCACGCCCCAGATTGGAGATGTAATCTCTACTACTGGACGTCCCGGAAATACCGTTCACATTTATGGAGATGGTTTTAGCGGGAATATCTCGGTATATTTCGGGACTACCGCTGCAACTGTTCAAAGTACAACCGCCAATAAGATTGTGGCAACTGTACCCGAGGGGGTTAATGCCGGACTCCAACCTATCACCGTGCGAAAGGGGACGGCAACTAGTAATGCAATCTACTATAATGTTCTGTCTGGAGATCAAAATCAGATAGTTTTCCATGTATCCGCTGAAACTCAACTTGGTGAGAATATCTATATAGTTGGGAACATTCCGGAACTCGGAAATTGGAATCCTGATAACTGTACGGAATCCATGCTCAACCCCAATTATCCGGAGTGGTTTCTTCCTGTAAGCGTTCCCTCTGGAACAACGATAGAATTTAAGTTTATCAAAAAAGATGCCTTAGGAAATATCACTTGGGAAAGCGGGAGCAACCGAACTGTAACATCCTCGTCTAACCCCTGTGGCGTTGTGGATACAGAAGTCTATACATGGAGAAACTAGCGCGTTGTTTGTGAAGAAACCATACAGTATGGTGGGATATTAAAGATCATTGTCGATCAAGAATCAGGAGGTCATTATCTGGTGTCAAGTGGCATGTGGCTAAGCGGTATGACGCCCCTTCTTGATAAAGACGGTAATCCAATCATAAAACACACATGAGGTAAAAACTATAAAAAACAGAATGTCAGTCTTGCCCTTTGATCACGATGATCGCCTGGATTAACGAGCATACTGCCTAAAAAAGCAGGAACAATGGTGAATATGTTTTCTTCCAAAAGAATACTGAG
>UMCT01058149.1_pt1 | contig 10441 bp, 8 predicted proteins | sample 1964291 | NCBI WGS metagenome assembly UMCT01 (sample SAMEA4835974, study PRJEB28245) | human gut metagenome | biome: gut microbiome; material: fecal sample | place: Denmark | collected 2008 | reverse complement strand
GCCGTATTGTGGAAAATGATATCCGTGAACAGGCTATCGCGGAAGGAAAAGCTATAGGAGAGGCAGAAGGCCGTGCAGAAGGTCGTTTGGAAGGCCGTCTGGAGATCGCCCGTAAACTGAAAGACAGTGGCTTTTCCATAGCGGATATTGCCCGGATTGCCGAACTCTCGCCGGAAGAAATTGATAAGCTGTAACGGCGTGCACGAATTTCTTTATAAAGCAGTGCTCATTCGGAAAAAAGACTTATTCAGAATGCTACTGCAAAAAAATGATAATGAATGAGGAAGTGATATCTATAGCTTCCGGAAGTGTCTGTGATATTATAGGTGCGGAAGGAATATGTGGGAATCTGCGGTGTCAGTGACAGGGAACTGCATGATAATCTGGATGCCGAACTGCATGAGTTTGCTGAAGCGAGAGGAGTGTCATACGACAAGCTTTGTGACGATTTGAAAGCATATTATGACGGCTATCACTTTACACATCATTCTATCGGCATGTACAATCCGTTTAGTTTGCTCAATGCGTTCAAATATAAGGAATTCGGCAGTTATTGGTTCGAGACGGGTACTCCTACTTATCTGGTGAAACTGCTGAAGAAACATCATTACGACTTGGAACGGATGGCCCACGAGGAAACGGACTCCCAGGTGCTAAACAGTATAGATTCGGAATCCACCAATCCCATTCCGGTGATCTATCAGAGCGGATACCTCACTATAAAGGGATATGATGAAGAATTTGGAATGTACCGTTTAGGTTTTCCGAACCGGGAAGTGGAAGAGGGGGTTGTACGTTTCCTGCTCCCTTTTTACGCGAACGTAAATAAGGTGGAATCTCCCTTTGAGATTCAGAAATTTGTCCGTGAGGTGCGTTCCGGTGATTATGACTCCTTCTTCCGCCGTCTGCAAAGTTTCTTTGCGGATACTACCTACGAAGTGATCCGCGAGCAGGAACTACATTACGAGAATGTGCTTTTCATCGTATTCAAGCTTATCGGCTTTTACACCCAAGTGAAATATCATACAAGCAAAGGGCGCATCGACCTTGTCCTGCAGACTCACAAGTTTATTTATGTGATGGAATTCAAGCTGGACGGCACGGCCGAGGAGGCTTTGCAACAGATTAATGACAAGCATTACGCGCTCCCTTTTGCTTCGGACAGACGGAAGCTCTTTAAAATAGGGGTGAACTTCAGTGCTGAAACCCGCAATATCGAAAAGTGGATAGTAGAAGAATGAAAATATCGAAAAAAAATAGAGTCCGAAGAAAAGAGGTGCACACTGCTGCAATATCCGGTGAAACTTGGTACAAGATCCGCGGAATCTTGTACCAAAGTTTTTGTAATCTTGTGACGGGTGGCGGCTAGTTCCTTTGGACATTGCAAAGATAACTTCACGTCCGTGCGGCGTGATCTCTTCTGACCCCTTGGCGGATTGCAGGGAGTTTACGGGGACACGGGGACAGTGGGGACACCCCCTTTTTTCCTCACACACGTATGCGTGTACTTATAAAGGGAGAATAAGTTGGGTGATATATTCCCTTGCCGTCCACACTTACCGGTACCTCTTATTTGGTGAAACGTTTGCCCAAATGAGGACGGTGCTTTCGGTTATCCTCCCTGTCGTGCGTTTTTTTCAGAAGTTCCGGCCGGACATAATCCTGTGGGAAGGCAGGGGGAAAGATGATTTTCCCACCTAATTACATCGCGCGTGCGTGTGTGAGAAATTTGGAGTCTGTCCCTGCTGTCCCCACTGTCCCTGCTTGGGAGAGCCGGTGTGAACTGCCATCTTTAAATTCTCAATTTTTAATCTTCCTCCGTATCAACGTTTCCTCGTCCTACGAGAGGAAACAAGCTCGTACCGGCTCCTTGCCGGAACGTTCCACGCCTTTGCCGGGATGATTTTTCTTATTATCCGCACTGTTGCTGTGGGAATCATAGACCGTTTGTACGTAGTTCATCGCCCCATGGGGGGGTATTGCCGGTGGTGGCCGGCATCCGCTTATGTATTACCCAAACGACACTCTTCGTGATTACCAGCAGGAGATGAAGCTCCGCCTCTTTGAGGAGTGGGAGTTTCATCGGAATGTGATGGTGCAGATGCCCACCGGTACGGGAAAGACGCATCTGCTGGCCGCCATAGTGAGGGAATTCCTGCGTGGTTCCGGCAGCCGGGTATGGATTGTGGCGCACCGCCGGGAGCTGGTGGATCAGATAGAGGAAACCGTGTCCCGGCACGGGATGAGCAAAGAGGACGGAAGGGTGAGGGTGATGTCCATCCAGTGGTTGTCACGAAACCGGAAGGATATGTACGAAGAACCGGAGTTGATCGTTATCGACGAGGCGCATCACGCCCTGGCGGAAACCTACCGGATACTTTGGGAGAACTATCCGGAGGCAAGGAAATTGGGCATGACCGCCACTCCCTGCCGGCTGAACGGCAAGGGGTTCACGGACTTGTTCGACAGCCTGATCACCTCGTGGACTGTCGCGGAATTCATCGGACAAGGGTGGTTGTCATCCTTTGACTATGTGTCCATCCGTGCGAACAGCAGGGAACAGCGGTTGATAGACTCGCTGAAGAAACGGGGTGCGGACGGGGACTACCAGGTAAAGGAGATGAACGAGGTACTGAACCGGGAGACAAGTATCAGCCGGCTGTATGAGAGCGTGGAACGATATGCCCACGGAAAGAAAGGAATTGTATATGCTGTCAGCATCGCCCATGCCCGCCGGATAGCGGCTTGCTATAGCGCACATGGGCTGGAGTCTGTTGCTATCGACAGCAGGACTCCGGCTTCGGAACGCAAGGAACTGGTGGATGATTTCAGACGGGGAAAGGTTAAAGTGCTGGTCAATGTGGATATCTTCTCCGAAGGTTTCGACTGTCCCGATGTGGAGTTCGTGCAGCTGGCACGTCCCACGCTTTCCCTGGCGAAATACCTGCAACAGGTAGGACGTGGGTTGAGGAGATCGGCAAACAAGGCGTCCTGTATGCTGATAGACAATGTGGGTCTGTACCGCATCTTCGGTTTGCCTGCCCGGAACCATGACTGGGCGGCGATGTTCGAGGGACGGATGATTGGCAACGCGCTGTCCCGGGCACGGACGGAAGGCGGATTGTACCTGCCTGCTTTGTCATTGACGGACAGTGGCGGGCAGGAGGAGGAGGTATGGGAGATTGTTATGACTCACGACCGGTTGCTGGAAGCCATCCGGAATCGGGAGGAAGCAGAAGAGGGAAAGGAATCACAAGCCGCCTTGAAATCTTATCCCGACCGGCGGAGTAGCCTGTGGGGGCTGAAGCGTGGAAACAAGATAACAGTGTCTCCCCGTTATCTGCAAGTCTTTGACATTCAGGGAAACCGTGTGGCAGTCCGTTTGAAAGATGGACAGGCAGGAGTGGTGAGTGCCTCCGGGGAGCCGGAAGTGATACTCGGGTATTGTCGGAGATTGAAGTTCCTGAAAGAGGAACTGCTGGCTGTTACGGATACTGCCGGCACGGTTTCCTACATGGACATGAAAACAGGCCGCACTTACCGGGAGAAGCCGGTGGTGTTTTCCTACGGCGGTGTGAAATTGCTGAGGGTAGGGGAGACTTTCCATAGCCGTACAAAAAAAGCATACGCCTCCATGAACGGGTTGCATAAAGACAGCATCTGCTTTTATGAATATTACTTGAAGATACCGGATTATCGCGTACCGAAGTCCTGCAAGCTGGTGGATTCCGTGTGGTCCACGGTGTTTGATGTGTTCGCCTGCTTGTTGGCAGGGGATGACGAGGAAGTTTATTGGTGCTGCGGCCGTCTGGCCGACCGGAGCATCGTGGTGATGGACGGGGCTGGAAGGTATTACCATGTGGAAAAAGGAAAGAGGAAGCGGTACATTGCCACTAACCTTCCCAGACCCGGTGAGCAGGACTTCGACACGGCTGTAAAGAAGCTGAAAGAGGAAGCCGGACAGCGGGCGGAGGAAACGGACCGGCAGAAGAGAAGGAACGAGGAAGCGAAAAGGCGGAAGAGGCTGGAGGAGATAAGAGATGCCCTTCCGTACCGTATGGGCATGAAATGGGGCTTGAAACTGGGGGAACGTATCATCGTTCCTCCCAAATACAGAAAGATTCTTCCTCCTGTGGGCGTTTATTGTGCTTTTGAAGAGAGCGCCTGCCGGTGGGGGGTGATGGCACTGGACGGGAAAGTGATGGTGGAAGCCTGCTACCAGAAGGTGGATATAGAAAACAACGGCACGGTACACCTGACCATCATTCCCGGCAAAGTGAAGACCGTCAAACTGTAAGTGTTTCCGGAATGAAACACAAATGACGAGAATGACATAAATTAAAAATCAAGATAAATTTATGCCATTCCCGTCATTTGTGTTCTAAAAAAAAAGTGAGTATCTGCCTGAGTTTGCACATACATTCAGAAAGGTTTCTATTATTACAGAATTTTTTCCATAATAAGCGCCAATTCTTTCTTTTTTCACATTTTTTTTCTGTACTTTTGCGCTCAAATTTAAAAACCATTTTTTATAACCCAATATGGCAAATGTGATTAAATTACACAAAGGCTTGAACATCAACCTGAAAGGAAAACCCGTTCAGGAGTTCTTTGACGTGAAGCAGCCGGACATCTATGCGATAGTGCCCGATGATTTTCATGGCGTGACTCCGAAAGTCGTGGTCAAGGAACAGGAATATGTGATGGCCGGGGGAACATTGTTTGTTGACAAGAACCACCCCGAAGTGAAGTTCGTATCTCCGGTAAGCGGTGTCGTTACCAGCGTGGAGAGAGGCGAGCGTCGTAAAGTCCTAAGCATCTCCATTGCAGCAGCAAAGGAGCAGGACTATGAAGAGTTTGGAAAGAAAGATGTTTCGACTCTGACAGGAGAACAGGTAAAAGCTGCTCTGCTGGAAGCCGGACTCTTTTCATTCATCATTCAGCGCCCATACATCGTGGTGGCTGATCCGAATGCCCAACCAAAAGGCATCTTCGTTTCTGCATTTGATACTAACCCATTGGCTGCTGATTTCGAATTTGTTCTGAAAGGCCAGGAAAAAGATTTCCAGACAGGTCTGGACGCACTGGCAAAGATGGCAAAGACGTATCTGAATATCAGCGTAGAGCAGAAGAGTCCTGCACTGACCAACGCCAAAAATGTAACTGTAACTGCCTTCGACGGTCCTAACCCCGCCGGAAACGTAGGCGTTCAGATTAACCACATCAGTCCTATTAACAAAGGCGAAACTGTTTGGACGCTCCGTGCGGAAGAAGTGATCTTCATCGGACGCCTGTTCAATACGGGTCGCGTAGACCTTACCCGTACTATCGCCCTGACCGGTTCGGAAGTAAAGAAACCGGCTTATTGCAAGCTGAAAGTAGGAGCCCTGCTGACAGATCTTTTTGCAGGACGTGTGAACGGAGGTAAAAACTTACGCTACATTAACGGTAACGTGCTGACCGGAACTTTGGTGAAGCCAAACGGATTCCTGGGCGCACACGCTACAAGCCTCACTGTAATTCCCGAAGGAGATGACCAGCACGAATTCTTGGGCTTTATCATGCCGCGTACCGATCAGTACAGTGCCAACCGCAGTTATTTCAGTTGGTTGTGCGGTAACAAGGAATATACACTGGATGCCCGTATCAAAGGTGGCGAACGTCACATGATCATGTCCGGTGAATATGACAAGGTATTCCCGATGAGCATTTTCCCCGAATATTTAATTAAAGCTATCATTGCTGGCGATATTGACCGCATGGAAGCACTTGGTATTTACGAAGTGGCTCCCGAAGACTTCGCTGTATGCGAATTTGTTGACTCTTCCAAATTGGAATTGCAACGCATCGTACGTCAAGGTCTGGACATGCTTCGCAAGGAAATGTGCTAAATAATTAAAAACTAAGAATTAAAAGTTAATGAAAGCGTTAAGAAATTATCTCGACAAGATAAAGCCAAACTTTGAAGAGGGCGGCAAACTCCACGCATTTCGTTCGGTGTTCGACGGTTTCGAAACATTCTTGTTCGTACCCAACAGCACTTCGAAAACAGGAGTTCACATTCATGATGCGATTGACAGCAAGCGTATCATGTCAATGGTGGTTATTGCGTTGATACCGGCCCTGTTGTTCGGTATGTACAACGTAGGTTACCAGCACTTTCTGGCAGTAGGCCAGGAGGCAGGTTTCTTTGAAAAGTTTATTTATGGTTTCCTGGCAGTTCTGCCTAAGATTATCGTATCATACGTAGTAGGTCTGGGAATCGAATTTGTGGTGGCACAATGGAAGAACGAAGAAATTCAAGAAGGCTTCCTGGTATCCGGTCTGTTGATCCCGATGATCGTTCCTGTGGAATGTCCGTTGTGGATTCTGGCTGTTGCTACTGCATTCTCTGTTATCTTCGCTAAGGAAGTATTCGGCGGTACAGGTATGAATATCTTCAACCCTGCCTTGATTACCCGTGCTTTCTTGTTCTTCGCCTATCCTACCAAGATGTCCGGTGATGCCGTTTGGGTAAGCACTGACAGCATTTTCGGCATTGGCGGCGGACAGGTAGTGGACGGTTTTACCGGTGCTACGATGTTGGGACAGGCTGCTACAGCCGCTCCGGGTGCAAGCGAACTGATTAATGTGAACGGTACTCCCGCTACCATGTGGGATATGGTTGTAGGTTTGATTCCGGGTTCTATCGGTGAAACCAGCGTTATCGCTATCGCACTGGGCGCTATCATCCTGCTGTGGACAGGTGTGGCAAGTTGGAAGACGATGTTCTCAGTCTTTGCCGGTGGTATCGTGATGGGACTGATTTTCAATGTATTCGGTTCTACTGATAACATGATGGCTCAGTTGCCTTGGTACGAACACATCGTATTGGGCGGTTTCTGCTTCGGTGCTGTGTTCATGGCTACCGACCCTGTAACTTCCGCACGTACGGAAAAAGGTAAGTTCATCTACGGTTTCCTGATCGGTGTGATGGCCATTGTAATCCGTGTGTTGAATCCGGGTTATCCTGAAGGTATGATGCTTGCCATCCTGCTGATGAACATCTTCGCTCCGCTGATTGACTACTGTATCGTACAGAAGAACATCACAGCCCGCGAAAACAGATTAAAATCAACTAACAACTAAAATATCGGACATTATGAATACCAATAGTAATAGTTATACTATCATCTATGCTTCGATAATGGTTGTTGTCGTAGCATTCCTGCTGGCATTCGTTTCTTCTTCTTTGAAAGAAACACAGTATAAGAACGTGGAAATGGACACCAAGAAACAAATTCTGGCTGCTCTGAACGTTTATGATGTAAAGGATGTCGATGCAGAATTTACAAAATATGAGATTAAGGACATGCTGGTTCAGCCGGACGGAACATTGGCTCCTAACGACGGAGCGTTCCAGACTTCTTATAAGGGTGAAATAGCAAACAACCGTCTGCACGTTTTCGAATGTAATGTAGATGGTCAGACCAAATACATCCTTCCTGTTTACGGTGCCGGACTTTGGGGTCCTGTATGGGGATACATTGCATTAGACCAAGATAAAGACACCGTATATGGCGTTTATTTCTCACACGCCGGTGAGACTCCGGGTCTGGGTGCGGAAATCACGACAGTTAAGTTTCAAGACCAATTCCTTGGCAAACATGTGTTGGAAAACGGTATTGTAGCTTTAGGCGTTGAGAAACATGGCAAGGTGGCAAAACCTGACTATCAGGTAGACGGTATCTCAGGAGGTACTATCACTTCTAAGGGTGTAGATGCGATGATTAAGGATTGCCTGAGCATGTACAATTCATTTTTAACTAATAAATAAGAGGAGGGTAAATAGAATATGAGCGCATTATTTTCTAAAAAGAATAGAGAAGTTCTTTTAACCCCGCTGGGTTTGAATAACCCTGTCACCGTACAGGTGCTCGGTATCTGTTCTGCACTGGCTGTAACGGCTCAGTTGGAACCGGCTATCGTAATGGGGCTTTCTGTAACCATTATTACAGCCTTCTCAAACTTCGTTATCTCCTTGTTGCGTAACACCATTCCCAACCGTATCCGTATCATCGTTCAGTTGGTGGTTGTTGCTGCATTGGTGACTATCGTTAGTGAAATTTTGAAAGCATTCGCATACGATGTAAGCGTACAGCTTTCTGTATATGTAGGTTTGATTATTACAAACTGTATCCTGATGGGACGTCTGGAAGCGTTTGCTATGATGAACGGTCCTTGGGAATCATTCCTGGATGGTATCGGTAACGGATTGGGTTATGCCAAAATCCTGATTATCGTGGCATTCTTCCGTGAACTGCTGGGTGCAGGTACACTGTTCGGCTTCCAAGTTATCCCGCAGGCTGTTTATGACTTGGGCTACTTGAACAACGGCTTGATGTTGATGCCTCCTATGGCGTTGATTATCTGCGCTTGTATCATCTGGTACCAACGTGCAAAACACAAAGAATTGCAGGAAAGTAATAATTAATCCCCGCTATAAAACGAAAAGAATATGGAATATTTAAGTTTGTTTGTAAAGTCCATCTTTGTGGACAATATGATTTTCGCATACTTCCTGGGGATGTGTTCTTACCTGGCAGTATCGAAGAACGTAAAGACAGCCGTAGGTCTGGGTGCAGCCGTTACTTTCGTGTTGATTGTAACTTTGCCGGTGAACTATATGCTGGAAAATTACGTACTGGCACCTAATGCGCTGGTAGAAGGAGTAGACCTCAGTTTCTTGAGCTTTATCCTGTTTATTGCCGTTATCGCCGGTATCGTTCAGTTGGTGGAAATGGCGGTTGAACGTTTCAGCCCGTCACTCTATGCTTCATTGGGTATCTTCCTTCCGCTGATTGCTGTAAACTGTGCTATCATGGGTGCTTCACTGTTTATGCAGCAACGTCATTTCATCAACATTGGCGAGGCAACAACTTACGCTTTGGGCTCAGGTATCGGTTGGGCACTGGCTATTATCGGTCTGGCTGCTATCCGTGAAAAAATGGCTTACTCTGATGTTCCCGCTCCTTTGAAAGGTCTGGGTATCACTTTCATCACTGTAGGTTTGATGGCAATGGCATTTATGTGTTTCTCTGGTTTGAAAATCTAAAAGGAAAGGAATAAGACAATGGATATGAATTTAATATTAGCTAGTATTGGAGTATTCCTTGGAATTATCCTTCTGCTCGTTGTTATTTTGCTGGTAGCTAAGCAGTATCTTACTCCGAGCGGCAAAGTAAAGATAACTATCAATGGAGAGAAAGAACTGGAAGTAGAACAAGGTTCAACTTTGCTGAACACCCTGTCTGTTAATGGTATATACCTGTCATCGGCTTGTGGTGGTAAAGGTTCTTGCGGTCAATGTAAATGCCAGGTTGTAGAAGGCGGTGGTGAGATTCTTCCTTCTGAAAAAGGACATTTCAGCCGTAAACAACAACAGGATCATTGGCGTCTGGGTTGCCAGGTGAAAGTAAAAGGAGACCTGGGCATCAAGATTGATGAATCTGTAATGGGTGTTAAGGAATGGGAATGCGAAGTAATCAGCAACAAGAACGTTGCCACTTTCATCAAAGAGTTTATTGTGGCTTTGCCGAAAGGTGAACACATGGACTTTGTTCCGGGTTCATACGCCCAGATTAAGATTCCTAAATTTGAAATGGACTACAACAAGGATATTGACAAAGACCTTATCGGTCCGGAGTATCTGCCCGCATGGGAAAAATTCGGCCTGTTCGGCTTGAAATGCAAGAATACGGAAGAAACAATCCGTGCTTACTCTATGGCCAACTATCCTGCCGAGGGCGACCGTATCATGCTGACAGTACGTATCGCTACTCCTCCGTTCAAACCGAAAGATCAGGGTCCCGGCTTTATGGATGTGAATCCGGGTATCGCTTCATCTTACATTTTCACGCTGAAACCGGGTGACAAGGTAACGATGAGTGGTCCTTACGGAGACTTCCACCCGATCTTCGATTCTAAGAAGGAAATGATTTGGGTAGGTGGTGGTGCCGGTATGGCTCCATTGCGTGCGCAGATTATGCACATGACCAAGACACTGCACACTACCGACCGTGAACTTCACTATTTCTATGGTGCGCGTGCATTGAATGAAGTATTCTATCTGCAAGATTTCCAGCAATTGGAAAAAGACTTCCCGAACTTCCACTTCCATCTGGCTTTGGACCGTCCGGATCCCGCAGCCGATGCAGCAGGCGTGAAGTATACCGCAGGTTTCGTTCACAATGTGATGTATGAAACTTATCTGAAGGATCACGAAGCTCCCGAAGATATTGAATACTACATGTGTGGTCCCGGTCCGATGTCTAATGCAGTCGTTAAGATGCTGGATAGTCTGGGTGTTGAACCTTCTTCTATCATGTACGATAACTTCGGAGGATAATATCAGGATCTCCTTTTATTAATAATGCGAATCAGTAGTTGATTTCTGATTCTT
>UMCT01020818.1_pt1 | contig 10489 bp, 7 predicted proteins | sample 1964291 | NCBI WGS metagenome assembly UMCT01 (sample SAMEA4835974, study PRJEB28245) | human gut metagenome | biome: gut microbiome; material: fecal sample | place: Denmark | collected 2008 | reverse complement strand
CCCCCAAGGACCTGACGGTTCGTACCGCCAAGCGTCACGAGGATTACATAGATTCCGAGTACATGAAGAAACGGAACGGCTACTGGTTCATGAACAACGGGGTGGCGACATACATAACCGGCGCACACTGGTTCATGATGACCCATTGCTACACGGGGGCGGACGGGGGGTATTACTATTACTCCGCCGCCCAGAGGAAGTTGTTCCTGTTCCTTGAAGCGATGTACAGGGATAACCGGTGTCTAGGCATCATCCTTGAAAAGATTCGTCGTTTCGGTGCCACTGACTGTATCATGGCGTTCATACTTTGCAAGACGATAGAGCAAAGGAACAAGCTGTCCGGCATGACATCCAAGACGGATACCGACGCCAAGTCCAACTTCGTGAGGTTAACCACCATGTTCTCTCACCTACCGTTCTACTTCAAGCCGATGTGCATGGACGAGAAGTCCAAGTCGGAGCTAGAGTTCGCCCAGCCGGGTAACAAGCTCAAGAAGGCCGGTCAGGAGAAGGAGGTAGTGGACGTGGCCCTGAACACCCGTATAAACTTCCGCCCCACCAACGAGTCCAGTTACGACGGGGAGGCGTTGTTGTTCTACTTCGGTGACGAGTTCAGCAAGTGGAAGAAACAGAACGGTAACACGCTCACGCATTTCACGATGGTGAGAAAATGTCTCACGAAGGGTAGGCGTATCACCGGTAAGGCCATACTGATCTCCACCGTGGAGTTCGTGACCGGCAAGGATGCCAACGACCCGGACGCCCTGGCGGGTGACAGGTACAAGTACTTGTACTACAACTCTGACCCACGGAAACGTGACGGTAACGGGCAGACGGTGACCAACCTGTACAAGATATTCATAAGCTGTTTCGAGCATTACGAGGGGTTCATAGACAAGTACGGGAACATGATCGTTGAAGACCCTAAATCCCCGGTGAGGACGATGGACGGGGAGAACATGTCGATAGGCGTGAAGACCTACTTGCAGAACGTGGACGAGGCACTCAAGGATAACCCGAAACAATTGCTGGAAGAACACAGGAAGAACCCCCGCACCGAGGAAGACGGGTTCAAGCTGGCGATCAACATGTGCATGTTCAACCAGGCGAACATACTGGCGCAGATAAAGTATAACGATAGCCTCGATGGCACTCACCTTAGACGTGGTAACTTCGAGTGGTATCAAGGGGTTGCAGATAGTGGACACGTTATCTTCGTTGACAAGCCGGATGGCAGGTTTCTCGTTAGCTGGATACCGGAAGAGGGCCTAAGGAACAACGTGAAGTTCGAGAACGGGTTGTGGATACCGCTTAACAGGCATATCGGGAACTTCGGTATAGACCCGTACCGTGTCAACAAGACCGTTGACGGGAAGGGGTCGAAGGGTTCGATCCACGGGTTCTCCGGTATAAACTCTTCCGGCGCCCCGAACTTCAACTTCTTCCTAGAGTACATAAACAGGCCGGATTCCAAGGAGATATTCTTCGATGACGCCATCAAGGCGATGGTGTTCTACGGTATGCCAGCCCTCATAGAGAACAACGTGAACAACCTCATAGACGAGATGTATCGTAGGGGGTATCGCAAGTTCTCCATGACGAGAACGGACAAGGAAAGAGATAAACTATCAGAAGACGAGAGGGTGAGGGGGGGTATGCCTTCCACGTCCGAGAACGTCTCGCAGATGATAAACGCCGCCATAGAATCCTTCGTGGAGAATAACGTCGGCAGCTCTGAAATGTATTTTAACGCCACGCTGGAAGACTGGCTGGCTTTCGATGACAAGAACAGGACCAAGCGTGACGCCTCCATATCGTCAGCCTACGCCCTCATAGGTAACACTCGCAAGAAGAGACGCCAGAGGGAGGCAGAGGAACCGGTGGCAACACGACCCATGTTCAGGATATACGAGAATGTTGGAACTTATGGAAAGTTAAAAAATGGATAGACAAAGAAGAAACGTCACGATCCCGAACAGGGATGCTTCCAACGAGGAGAAGGAAAGCAAATCGTACGGGTTAGAATACGCCCAGTACATCGAGTTCGAGTGGATCACGGGGAACGATTACACCAGCCGGAAGAAGAAGTTCGAGGAACTAGAGGCGCTTCGTAACAACGAGGTGGACATCGACAGGTTCAAGAACATGCTTAACATCCCGAAGGACCAGGCTTACCTGTCTCTTAACTGGGAGTTCACCTCCGTGGTTCCAAAGTTCGTTAACGTGGTGAAGGACTCATTCCCCGCCGACATGTTCAAGATCAAGACCAAGGGTGTTGACATCATGTCAAGGGAGGAACGTAACAAGTACCGCAAGAGGCTGGAAACCGAGATGCTAACGAAAGACTTCACGCAAGAGATGACGATAGCCACCGGTATCAACTTCGTGCCTGATTACGTGCCGGATTCAAAGGAGGAACTTGACCTTCACATGCAACTAGAGTACAGGCAGAAGAAGGAGATAGCGTCGGAGATCATCATTAACAGGGTGTTCGACCTTAACTACTTCCGTGAGATACAGAACAGGGTGGCCGAGGACCTCGTTACCAACGGTATCGCCGCCATACGTGTGGAGGCCGATCCCAACTACGGCGTGATCATGAGAAGGGTGGACTGCAAGAACCTGTTATACTCTTACGACCCGTTGTACACCCGTGACAAGAAAGGATGTTACTACTTCGCCGAGATGATGGAGATGACCGCCGGGCAGATCGTGAGGATGAGCCGTGGAGAGGTATCGTACGAGACGCTGGCGAGGGGGGTGAGCGATAAACGGTTCAAGCCGGACGAGGTGGCGAACGAGGACGACATGTTCACGGTAATGTACTTCACCTTCAAGACCACGATGGACGAGGTGTACAAGCGTAAACGGAACAACCTCATACCGAAGGACAAGGATTACGTCCTGCCGAAGGAGTCTTCATCAAGGATGATAAAAGGCAAGTACGACGTGTGGTTCGAGGGGTACTACGTGCTAGGGATGGACCTCGTGTTCAACTACCACCTCATGCGTGACATGATCCGGCCGGTGAACAACGCCAACACCGTGATGGCACCGTACATCATTTACGAGCTGACGGTACCTTCAATCGTCGAGAACTTGAAGTCATACGCCGAGGATATACACCTTATCGTGTTGAAACTTAGACACTTGATCTCCAAGATGAAACCTGACATGTTCGAGATCAACGTTGACGCCCTGATGAACATAGACATCGGCACCGGCGCCAAGCTCACCCCCTCCGACGTTCTGGACATGATGTACCAGACGGGAGCCTTGCTGTACAAGGGAACGGCTTACGACGACGATCAAATATTGCAGGGTAACATCCTTCGTAACATACCGACGTCTGACGGGCAGAAGCTCATGCAACTTATCAACGCCTATAACCAGAACATGAACATGTGCTACGAGGTTACCGGCGTTAACAGGGTACGTGACGGGTCCGCACCGCTTAACGGGGCGCTAGTTGGAACGCAACAGATGGCCCTTAACATGAGTAACACCGCCACCAAGCACATCTTCGAGGGACTCATGTCCATAAAGAAGGGGACGGGGGAGGTTAGCCTTAACAGGGCGCAACAGATGTCGATGTACAAGGAATCGTTCTCCGATGACGTGATGTCTTACTTGCTGGAAGATGACGTTATCGACGACTACAAGACCCTGTACAAGTACAATCTTGACGTGATCGTTGAAGTCGCCCCCGATGCCGAGGAAAAGGCTAAACTGGATCAGGTGATACTCGCCGCCGTTCAGGCCGGGCAGATCACCCTCGCCGATAGGATGGACATCCTGTCTATCGACAACATCAAGATGGCGTCCAAGTACTTGAAGGTCATCATGAAGAAACGTCAGGACGAGGCGTTCCAGAAACAGAAGGAGATGGAGGCGATGAAGACCCAGATGCAGGCGCAGGCGCAGGTTGCCGTCGAGCAGCAGAAACAGCAATCCCTGATGATGGAAATCCAGGCCAAGGGTCAGGAATTACAGTTCAAGACTCAATCGGAGATACAGATAAACGAGAAGAAGGTGGAGGGGGAGATCATACTGGAACGTGTTAAACACCAGTTGCGGATGCAGGAGCTAGGCTTGCAGGCACGTGTGACTGCCGAGTCGAACCAGTACAAGGAACAGGCCAAGGATGCCCGCACATACAAGCAAGCGCAACAACAGAGCGCCATGATCAACCAGAGACAGAGGGGAGGCCCGACTATACCGTTCGAGAGCATGAACGCCATGCAGGACGTTCAAGCCGCCCCGCCCGTCGAGATTCCACCGATGGAAGAAGTTAACCAAACGCAAAATTATACAGGAGATGGCACCACCGAAGAAGGACAGGTCTGAATTATCCAGGTCAGCCAAGTATTACCGGGATCACCCGGAGGCTAGGGAGAAGAAGAAAAAAACGGATACCGAGGTTAACCGCAGGCCGGAGCAAAGGAAGAAACGGTCAGAGCTTAGCCAGCGTAACCGTGAGCATGACAAGAAGCACGGGAAATCATCTCGTGCCGGCAAGGACTACGATCACGCAACGAAACGGTACACGTCATCTTCCGCCAACCGTGGAAGGAAGAACGGTACCGCCGGTGACAGGAGGGCGAGGGGATGAGAGGGAAATCTAAATACGGGAACGTCAAGTCGGGTGGTCACGCCTCGAAGAAGGAGGCCGCCCGTGCCGCCACCCTCAAGCTACTGGAGAAGGCCGGCAAGATCAAGGACCTGCAAGAACAGGTCACTTACACGTTGATACCGGCACAGTTCGAGGGGGAGGGGAAGAACAGGCATTGCGTCGAGCTGGCTTGCAAGTACGTGGCCGATTTCGTGTACACCGACGTCGAGACGGGGGAAACCGTGGTGGAAGACACCAAGGGATTCCGAACTGACGTTTACAAGATAAAGCGCAAGTTGATGCTTAAAGTACACGGGATCAAGATAAAAGAAACGTAGAAAATCGGTCAACGCTTTGTTGTTATAGATTTTATCTATATATTTGTGTAAGAATTAGAATTGAATTAAATTTATTGTTAAACAATAAACCCGTGGCACGAGGGGGTTCGGACGTGGAGGTTCCAACTATGGATGACCGTCAAGAAATTGACCTAAAAAGTAGCGTTCCCGTGAAGCGTCAATACGTGAAAGCGTAAGTGCCTTAAATCGAATGGCAAAATTGGATGAAATACTGAAGGACATAACTTTCAAGCCGGGAGAGCAAGTCCCTGCCGCCAAGGAGGGAGAACCTGCACCGGAACCGAAAGTTGAAGACAAGGCAGACGCCCCCACCCCCGACAAGGTGGAGGATGTCAACAAGGTCGATGATCAGGAAATAGATTTCTCGAAGATACCGGAAGACAAGATTCTGGGATACCTAGCCGGTAAGGTAGGTAAGGAAGTGAAGACGTGGGACGATCTGGTAGAGGTTCGAGAGGTGGAAAAAGAGGTTGAGAAACCCGTGGATTACGCCAGTCCTGACGTGGCTAACATCGACAAGTTCGTCCGGGAAACCGGGAGGGGAGTGGACGATTACTTCAAGGTACAGAAAGACTGGGACAACGAGCCTAACGAGAAAGTTGTCAAGGAGTACCTCAAGACTCAATACCCGTCCCTTGACAAGGAAGATATTGACGTCATGTATGAAGACTACTTCCAGACCGAGGAGGTGACCGAGGACATGCTAGATGACGAGAGAAAGGCAATTGACCGCAAGAACAGGTCAAAGCTGGTTAGCTTGAAGACCAAGGCCGAGGAAGCTAGAAAGTATTTCAACGCCCAGAAAGAGCAATACAAGACTCCTCTCAAGCGTGTGGAGGATAACGTTGACAAGGGAAAAGAAGAATGGGTGAAGGGGGCGAAAGGAGCCTTGTCAAGTCTTGATAAGATCGAGATTGACGGTTTCAGTTACGAGATTCGTGACAAGTCGAGATACGATAAAGTGTTCGACGGGATCGACTCGCTGCTGGGAACGTTCAAGAACGAGGACGGTACCTTCAATTACGGCAACCTGGTAAGAGTGATCACCGCCGGGATGGAATTGCCGAAGATACTGGAAGAACACGCCAAGGCGGTGAAAGCGAATACCGTCGAGGAGGAAATGAAGAAGAAGTCCAACGCCACCACTGACGCCCCCAAACCGGGAGACGTCAAGGGTCCGTCGGAGGACGAGTTCCTGAGGTTCCTCAAAGACAAGAACTTTATAAGATAGAATATTATGCTTACAAGTGTTACATCAGATTTTTACCTTGATCCGAACATTAAAGTTCAACCGATCTCCGGTAACTACATGAGTCTATATGACTTCACGACCAAGTTTTACCCTTCATTGAAGGACAGAATCATCGACCAGTACGGTAATCAAACGATCCGTGGGTTCCTTGATAAATACGCTCAAAAGGAGATGATCTCCGCCGACACCCAGTTCTTCGGGATGACCGGACGTAGACGTAAATTGCTGGAAGGCGTGACCCGTGCCGGTGACGTGTTCACGATCGCCGCTCACACCATCCGCCCGAACGAGAACTTCATGGTTATCGACAAGGCCGGCAAGAAAGTGAACTACGGTATCTGCGTGCCGGACGATTACGACGCTGGCAAGTTTACCGCTAAAACTTACGACGGTGCCGACTGGACCGTTGGAACTACCGGGTTGACCATCATGGCTGCCGGTTACGAGTTCCAGAAAGGTACCCCGGGTATGACCCGTGCCTTGACCCGTGAGGTTGAGATCGGTAGCACCTCCCTTATCATCGGTAAGGACATGTTCGAGATCAACGGTTCCGACATGTGCGACGCAACGTGGTTGAAAACCCCGGATGGAAACGCATTCTGGACGAGCGCAGAGATCGAGGAGGCTAGAGAGAGAATGCTGGATCAAATGGAGATTCAAGCGTTCGTTGGCAAGAAAGCCGTTGACGCTTCTGACGCCAAGACCGCAGGGTTCCGTGGTATCGAGGGAGTGTTCGACCAGATCAGAAACGGTGGTAACAGTTTCGAGGGTAACATCGCCGGGACTGCCGACATCGAGTCAATCATCAAACGTCTTGACAAGGTTAACGGGGAGACTTACAACTTGTTGTACTTGTCTACCGAGGCATCGTTGTCAATCGACAACTGGCTGGCTAAAGTTGGTGGTGCCGGTTCCGCTACATGGGGGTACTTCGACAACAAGCAACGGATGCTTGACTTCGGTTTCGACGCCTTCAAGATGGGTGGTTACGAGTTCTACAAGACCACGTGGAAACTGTTGAAAGACCCGACCGTTTTGAACCCGGATAACTTCGCAGCCGAGAACCAAATCCACGGTATCATGGTACCGCTAGGACGTGCTTCTATCACCACCGGCTACAACGGTGACTTGAGCGGCCAGAACAGCACGATCAACGCCCCGTACTTGACCAAGTTGTACAAGGGCATGCCGGGATACAGCCGTGAGCTTGTAACCACGTTCCACGGTTCACAGAACGTGCCGGACGCTACCAACACCTGGGACGTTTTCGGTATCGACTGGTTGTCTGAATGGGGATTGCGCTGCGTGGGATTGAAGAAATGGGCGATCTTCGAGGGCGTGTCAGCCTAGGCTTAATTGACCTTAAATATTAAACCTCGGGGGAAGGGAATAATAACCCCTCCCCCATTTTATTTGAATCTGAATTTAATTAACAAAAAACCGTTGGCACAACGGGGTTCGGACGTGGAGGTTCCAACTATGGATGACCGTCAAGAGATTGACCTAAAAAGTAGCGTTCCCGTGAAGCGTCAATACGTGAAAGCGTAAGTGCCTCGAATCTAATATGGCAAGTACTAAAGAAACAAAGAGAATCACGGAAGAAGAGGCTAAAGAGCAAATTATCGCCGACCTAGAGAAGAGGGGGTTGGGGAAGAAACCGTTAACGTTCCTCCTCACGGGTACCCGTAACAATCACTCGTTAAGACCGAAGACACGTCACGTGTACACCGGCAAGAACGGGGAGACTTACGTGTTCAACCTCCGTTACACCCCGGTATCCCCCACCGCCATCGAGAACGACCAGAACATTGACGGACCAGTAGAGCTTAGACGGGTGGACTTCCCAGGTGACCGGTGGACCATTTACCCGGAGGATAGAGGTTTACAGATGTTCCTCATGTTGCACCCGTTCTTCGGAAAGGACAAGGTGTTCTACCTTGAAGACCTTGAAGCTGACGCCGCCATCGAGGAAAGCACGTGGACTGACATGGCTACCGTGGTTGAGCTTTGCAAGACATCAGACTTCGAGGTGTTGCAGGCCGTTTACGCTACCTTGAAGGGAGTCACCACCGAGATGAACCCCACCATCCTTCGTGCCGGTATCCTTGGCAAGCTGGAAACTGGAACTCCCCCACGGGAGATCATCGAGATGTTCGGTGACAAGAGAAACACGATCAAGTTCAAGATTCAATCGGGCATACGCTTGAACATCTTGAAGTTGAATTCAAGAAAGACTGAACTGAGCTGGGCGACGGGGGGTGTTATCTACACTTGCGCCCCGGGTCTTAACGTCATCTCCGAGTTCGCCGAGTGGGCGATGACAAGCGAGGAAGGTGGCGTGGCTTACGACAAGATTTTAACCAAGTTAAACGCTTAGAACAAATGATAGACGAGGTGTACAAGGTAGTCAACGTGCTACTCAACAAGAACGGGTACGGGGTCATAACTCCCGACGAGTTTAACTCCGTTTGCGGGCTAGCCCAGTCAAAGATATATTCAGAGATACCTAACAGGTTGAGAATGAAGTATAACAGGGACAAGCAAGGATACTCGGCAATACCGAAAGACATTCTTGAAAGCACCTTGTACAAGCTCGCCGTGGTGGAAGATTTGGAGAAGGGGGAAGATGACCCCTTCTTCCCTTTCCCCCCTACCGAGAAGTTAAACGCCGTGTACAGGGAGGGGAAAGAGGCCACCATGATAGACGTGGCACGGCTAAGGATGATAGGTAACTCGAAGTACAACAGGCCATCGGAGACGTACCCGAATTACTCCATCACGGAGGACGGGATACAGGTGTTGCCTGACAACCCCTCGATAGAGGTGCATTATTACAAGATACCGCCGAGACCCCGGTGGACTTACGTGGTCATAGAGGGAAAGCCGGTGTTCAACCCTTCCGTCAAGAGTTATCAAGACTTCACGCTGTCGGAGCATTTCTTCAACGTGCTGGTTGTCGAGATAGCGTTATGCTTCGGCGTCCACTTGAGGGAGGCGGAAGTGATACAGGTGATGGCACAGGATCAAGCTAACGAATTTCAAAAAGATAACGCCCTATGAACGTTAAACTAACAGACATTATCGACTCGGTGTTAATAGACGCCACTGACCCGGACAGTTACGTTCACGGTGTCAGCAGGGAACTGGTCATAAAACACGCCCAGAGAGCGGTCGAGGAACTGCGATACGTGGGTGACAAGCAATACAAGGAAGCGGAGGGGGAGATGAACGCCGTGGGCAAGTTCAGGATGCCTAACGACTTCATCGACTACATAGCCATCTACTTCCTGCACGACGGGTACAAGATTCCCGCCCTCTACAACGATAACATCAACACGTGGTACTCGTACATGCTCAAGAACGATGACGTGTACGCCGCCCAGAACATCCTGACGAACGAGGAAGAAACGATGATAGACAACAACGACTACGAGATCGTGAAGGGGGTTGATCTCAACGGCATGAAGTCAGCCGAGTGCATGCTGCCGTGCCGTCACAACTCTTTCCTCGTTAGCAAGAACGGTTACCAGTTCGATTACAGGGACAACACCCTCACCTTCGACGACGTGCCGGAGGGTTACGATCGTATCCTTATATGCTACGTGTCCAACGTGGACTTCACGGACATCACGAAGATCAACGTTCACCCGTACTTGCAGAAGTACCTGGAAGCTGACATATACTGGCGGATCATCGAGAGAAGGCGTAACGTGCCGATGAACGAGAAGATACGGGCGAAGGCAGAGAAGAACCGTCGTTACAAGGACGCCAAGTTTGAAATAAACTTCAAGAGAGAGGAAATTATTCAAGCGTTACTCAGAGCCTTATAAACTATCATTGCAAGAATAAAACATCTTTTGAATTTAAACCTAAGCAGAGATATGCAAATTAGCACACCACATACCCGATTTTTCAGGCTGGTTTATGGCAGCCCCAAGCAGGGCGATATTTATAGCGGCATTAATATCCGCATCCATATCGTTCCCGCAATGCTTGCACTTGAAAGACTTGTTATTCCTAGTACCAATATGATGGCACTTGGAACAAGTCTTGGAAGTATATGCTGGTGGAACGACAATCAACGGTACTCCATCCCTTTTAGCCTTGTATTCAATAAAAGACCTGAGTTGGGAAAAACTCCAAGAGTTAAGTTCTCTTTTGAACGTTTTATTCCCACGCTTGGAATTAGATCGGATGTTTGTCAAGTCTTCAATGGCGATGCCAACTCCTCTAGTTTTAGCTTCATTGACTATTCGCTTGGAGATG
>UMCT01021029.1_pt1 | contig 10492 bp, 10 predicted proteins | sample 1964291 | NCBI WGS metagenome assembly UMCT01 (sample SAMEA4835974, study PRJEB28245) | human gut metagenome | biome: gut microbiome; material: fecal sample | place: Denmark | collected 2008 | reverse complement strand
GCCGCTGTTTAGCGTTTCGGTGTCGTCGCCTTGCTTGCGATAGTTGCCCGCCACAATATAGATGCTGTCGCGGGCTTCCTCGCATACCGAAAAAATTTCTCCGCCGCTTGCTTCCATCGCCTTTATCATGGCTTCCGACGTCGAATTTTTCACGATGAAGTCTGGGTTTCTCGGGGGCTTGGGCGTGTCCGCAATTTCGTCGTCAAAGCCCAATTTGTCCTCGCCGTTAAGCTTGTCCTGCATGAGCTTTGCCTTCGCTTTCTTGAATTTCTCAAGCTCCTTTTTGTATTCGGAGATTTCGTCCAGAACCCTTCTTTCCAAATTGGAGAAAAGGGCGCGAATGCTCGCGCTTTTGCCGGTGGAGCTTTCGCCCACGCCTAGGACAAAGATATTCCCTGTTTGTGTGTATCCGCCGCTTACGGCGTTTTTTGCCTTGAATACTCTGCCCATTGCGCCGCTTAGAATTCCGCAGGCACAAAAGCAAAGCAGCTCCATTGGCAAATTTCTTGCGGCGGAATAGGTCCTTGCCACGTCGCGTATAACTTTCGGAAAGGCGCCGATGGGGCATTCGCTTTCGTAAAACTCTTTGTAGGCTTCCGAAAGCGTCTCCATGGTCGCAAAAAATTGCGGGGTTTTTTGTGCCACAAACCTAGACATTTTCCACCTCTCCCCAAGCTGTGTTGCCGTTTTGGCATTGCGCGATGAGCGTCTGCGAAATTTCGGAATCCTCAAACGGCTTGTAATGCCTGAACGAGAAAACCGACTCCTCTTTCGTCCCCACGAGCGCCGACATTATGTTTGCGTAAACCCCGATTGCCTTTCCGCCCATGCACCATTTTGCGGGGTGAATCCTTTTACTCCAAAACATCGGCTTGTCGAAGTGGTGGATCAAGACCATTGCGAAGTTGTGCTTCGATTTTAGCCCATTTATTTTGCAAAATAGGTCGGCAACCGCCGCATGGTCTGAAAAGTTGCAATGCACAAACGACGACAGCGAATCCACAATTACCACATCGTATTTGCCCGCGCTTAAAGAGGCGTCGAGTTTCGATATGAATTCGTCCACCGAATAGTAGCGGCCTGTTTTGCAGGAGATGCGCAGGTTTTCGTTTAGCCTGTCAGCGTTCGGCTTTTCGTCGAGCGCAAACTGCGAGACAATCCCGCGAAAATAAATCTTCTCGTCGATAATCGGATTTTCGTTGTGGAGTAAAAGCGTTTTGGCGGGCTTAAAAATTTCAAGGCCCAGCGTTTTTTCTCCAAAAGCGAGCCCGAGGGAAAGCTGCATGGCAAGAACGCTTTTGCCGATTCCTGTCGCGCCCGAAATCACCCACGTTTGACCCTTGCGCAGAAAGTTTTTATCGATAACAACGTCGTCAAATGAAAACATCGACTCGTTTTCTTCGGCTAAAATTTGGCTTATCGTGCGAATTCTCATTAGATTTCTCCTTTCTTCGCGCTTTTGGCGGGGCGGACTATAAAGCAGTGGTCAAGCAGGACGTCGCAATCGCTTTTCTTGTAGCGAATGCACTTGCCCGAAAGACGGTAGCTCGGCAGTTTGCCCTGTCTGCGGAGCTGCTCAATAAAGGTTGTGCCAATATTGAGATACTCCGCCACCTCTGCGCGTGTAAAAAGCCTGTCGCTTGCGTCAGGCTGCGTTAATGTTTGCGTATTTGCGTATTTTCTTTTTTCCATACGCAAAATATCTCCGTGTCAAATTTCTCAAAATGTAAAATGCTGTAAGATTGCGTAAAAAATCGGATTGGAAGGGAAAAAATAGTTGGGCAACTGGTTTCCCAAGAAGGCGGAAAAACGACACAAAATAAAAGTGTGTCGATTTTGGATTATATGGCGCAAAAAAATTTGGCAAAAATTGCTTGGTCGGGGGAAATGTTTCACTGGTAATACAAATGGGAATTCCAAGATATAAGTTTCTACTTTCCGCAAAATTTGCCACATATGCTGTTTTTTAGAGTCTTTATTTATCTTATTAAGAACCAGCCAAATGAAAATTTGCAACTGGGCTATTATCAAACGTTAATGGGATTAAAAATAAATGGATTATGCGTTTGACTTGAAACGCTTTTTCTATATTTTTCGTTTCATGATAAAGCGCACAGTAGAGGAACAAATTCTTAGAACAATCAGTTTTTTGGAAAGCGGCAGGGTGTTTTCGTCAACTGATTTTGCAGACATCGCAAACCAAAACACAATCAGAACGGCGTTAAGGCGTCTTACTCTGGCAAAGAAAATCGACGCTCTTGGGCACTCTCTATACTATAAGCGGATCCGCACAAAAGAATACCCAATCGGCTATCAGCCCAAATATGAGTCGGTGGCAAACGCCATAGCCCGCAGGTTTTCTTGGAAGATTTTTCCGACGCTGTCCGACACGTTTGCATATTTTTCATTGCGCAAAGCTGGCGACCGCATATTTCCCAGCTCGGGTCCAAATAAAAAATTTGAGTTTGATTCTTTCGCTTTTAGAAGGAGTTTAGAATTTAGGCATATCCCGCTTAAATTGTCCCGAATTGCCGACAAGAAAGCCTTTATGTACGTTCAAGCCCTTGTAGCCTTGGGCGAAGATTCCGAAGAAATGAAGCTAATATTTGCGAAGATTTCCACTGAGGATTTAAAAACCGTCATCAGAAAAATAACCTATGCGCCGCTAAGAATCCAGAATGTGTTTTTAAAAGAGCTTAAATCGAGGGATAACGGCAAGTCGGAATCAGGAGATGCGAATGCTGAAAACATCAACAACGCCTTTAATAAAGTGCAAGAAAACCGAACCCTTGCCAGAATATTTCGCAGCTTGTCATAGCTTGTGCGCTACTTGTATGTTACTTGTACGTTTTTGCTTGAATTTTTCATAGGATTTTGCGATTATAACAAGCATGGAATACTTTTATAATCCGCCATTTTCCATAAGTGCCGACATGTTGAATCTTGTCGCGGAAATATCGGAGATGGTAGGCGCGCTTTCCGACGTCTCCGCGCCCATACATTTGCGCAAGGACAACAAAATCCGCTCAATTCATTCGAGCCTTGCGATAGAAAACAACACGCTTTCTTTGGAGCAGGTAAGCGCGATTATAGACGGCAAAAAGGTGCTGGGGCTGAAGCGCGAAATAGACGAAGTAAAAAACGCCTACGCCTGCTACGGGCTAATCTCGCAGCTTTCGCCGCACAAGATTTCCGACTTGCTGAAAGCCCATGCCGCAATGATGAGCGGTCTTGTCGAAAACAGCGGCAATTTTAGAACCGGCGGCGTTGCCGTTTTCAAGGGCGACGAAGTTGTCCACATGGCGCCGCCCGCGAGCGAAGTTCACGCGCTCATGGAGCGTTTGATGGGGTGGCTTAAAATGTCCGAAGTCCACCCTTTAATTAAAAGCTGCGTGTTCCATTATGAATTTGAGTTTATACACCCGTTCGCGGACGGGAACGGCAGAATGGGGCGATTTTGGCAGAGCCTGATTTTAAGCAAATGGAACAAAATATTTTCATATTTGCCGATAGAAACGGTCATTTATGAGAATCAGCAGGAATATTACGATGTGTTGAACATCGCAAACAGAAACGGACATTCACCCGAATTTGTCGAATTTATGCTTAAAGCCCTTAAAAAAGCCCTGCAACAGTTTGCCGCTCCCGCTCCCCATTCCGAGAACGAGTACATAGACAAGCTCATAAAGGCCATGGGGAATCGGGAAATGTCCGCCATGGAAATCATGGCAAAATTGGGGCTGAAAAACCGCGCGAATTTCAGGAAGAACTATCTCGTGCCCGCATTGGACGGCAATTTTATTGTGCCAACATCCAACATCAAAAACAATCCCCGCCAAAAATACCGACTGGCGAATAGATAGCGGAGTAATGCAAAAACAAAGCATTTTCTAAGAAAAAGGTCTCCTTTAAAATCATTTAATTCTAATAAATTCATGGTTATACGTATATTATTATAAATATTTTATTTAAGCTTTACATTGGCCAATAAAAAACTATACACATATATATTATGTTAAAACAAAGATTAAAGTTCTACAGAGAAATTGAAAAGAAAAGAAACTCTAAGCTTATAGTCTATTCCACAAGTACAAGAAGCGGAATGGCTGCGCAAATTGCAAACGATATATTACCAAAATTTACAGAACATTTAGATTCGATTGGGGATGTCGAAAAAATTTCCTTACTTATTTACACCAATGGTGGGGATACTTTAACAACGTGGAGTTTGGCAAATTTGATTAGAAGTTTTTGCAAAACTTTTGAGATTATTGTTCCTGCAAATTGTTTTAGCTCTGGAACTCTACTTTGTTTAGCCGCTGATAACATAATTATGACAAAACAAGCGATGCTTGGACCAATTGATCCAAGTATAAATGGTCCGTTGAATCCAAGATTGCCAGATGGATCTACGTTGCCCGTTAGCGTTGAACATGTAAATGCATATATAGACATGGCTAGAAAAGAAATGGGAATTAATACATCTCAAGACATGTCACAAGTATTAATGCGATTGGCTTCTGCCATACATCCTCTGACTATAGGACATGTTTACAAATCGCGATCTCAAATCCAGATGTTGGCAAAAAAAATGATTAATTTAAGAAAAAAGAAGGTCTCTCCACAAAGAATTTCGTCTGTTATAAAATTCTTATGTAGTGATTCTGGTAGTCATGATTATTCAATAAGAAGAAAAGAGGCAAAAGAAGAACTTGGATTCCCTATTGAAAAACCCAGTGATGAACTTTATAAAACAATTAAGAATATTTACGATGATATAAGTATTGATATGGAGCTTGAAAGTCCTTTTAATCCGAGAATATTGGCTCATACTACTGATAAATTCTCTTGCAGAAGGGCAATAATCGAATCAATAAAATGTGGAACAGATGTGTTTATAAGTGAGGGAAGTTTTGATTTAAAAGTTGACAAAGTAAATGTCTATACAAAATATGAAGGTTGGAAACATGAATAAGCTAGATACATTTTCTCATACGGGTGCTATGTCATCATTTGAATCAACTTCTTCGGACTATTTGACCGTAAGAAATACGAATTCAAGTGCTATGACACTACCAATATCAATGAATGTTTCTTTTTCACTTCCTTTTACTGTTTTTAAGACTAACAAAAAAAACAATGGAAGCGACACCAAAAAATTGCCTATTAAAAAAAGTAATTATTCTGGTACTAAATTAAAGTAGGTGATGGCGTCCTTTTCGCGGGCAAGGCCGTTGTAGTGCTGTTTGAGGACATCTACGGCGTGTCCCATTTGCTCGGCGGTTAGGTATGCGTTCTTTGTCAGAGCGAGGTAGTAGGTCGCGGCTGAATGGCGCAAGCCGTTTTTTATCCAGTTGCCTTTGCCGAGGCTCTCGTGAAGCTTATTTATAAGGGTGGTCTTGCCCTTGCTTAGAATCTTCTTTTTAGTCCCGAGTTCCCAGACGTACGGCTCAAGCCACTTGGCGAGATTTTCAGGAATTTTTACAATTCGTCTGGAAGCGGTCTTTGTGATTTCGCTATCAAGAATAATTTCTCTGTCCTCAAGCTTGATTTTATCCCAAGTAAGCCTTTGCATTTCGGCGTTTCTTATGCCGGTGAAGGCGGAAATTGCAACGTATGCGCGAATCTCGCTCTTAGGCGGGGTGGAATCTAAAATTTTGCGCACTTCTTCGGGCGTGAAGATTTTTGGCGTCTTGCCCCTGATTCTCCAAGCCTCGACTTTCTCCACGGGATTGTTGTCGAGCCAGTCCTGCATTTTGCAAAACTTAAAAAATGAGTAGAGCGTTCGGCGATACTCGTTTCTTGAATAGGCGCCCAAGTCTTGGCTTGTTTCCTTAAAAACTCTCATCGGGCGGCCGTCCACATGAAGTTTGTCGCTATCGGCATATTCGCGCTTCTTGAGATTTATAAGCCAGTGGAAAATTTCTTTGCCGCCAATTAGCGAGACAATCCTGTCGCGCTCAAAGCTTTCCATAAACCTAAATAAAATTCTTTCGACGCCCGTTAAATACTCTCCGGAAAGTTCTTTCTTTTGGAGGGATAGGCAATATCTGTCTATTGCAAAATCGAGCCTTACGGAGCGTTCTTTCAACTTGGAAAGCGCCTTGTATTCTTCTATTGCCCTATTCAAACTTATGCCGTGCGGTTCCAAGTCTTTGGTGAGTTTAACGTAGGTTAATACCGCGTTTGTCAAACTTGTGCGAAGGGGAGCTAAAAGCATCTTTGCCTCGACCAGTTCGCGCCTGTCGTTTTGGGAAATTCTGTTGGCTTCGACGCCGAGCTTTTCGTCGTAAATGTTTTTCTCGCGGAAAAATTCGAGCGCTTCGGCTTCGGTGGAAAACCTGCGCGCCCAGCGTTTTTGCTTGTCTGTGTCGAAATAGTAAACGACCCAGCGCTCGCGGTTTCTTTCTGCAACTTTTTTTGGAAAGGAAGGTGATCTGTTTTTCATGACAACTCCTTTCCTGTCAAAAAAGCGAAATGGTAAGGGATTGCCTTACCACTGGGAAAAAATCGCGCAAGTTGCTGTCAATTAACGATGTTCTATTTGTTCCTAAACGCCAAATCGAGGTTTGATTCCTCATGAAGTCCGGATTGATTTTACAGGATAGTTGCGGTATTGCAAAGCGGCAATTCTACGATATTCCCGCGCCCTTTATTGAGTGGTTTTTCGCATCAATCTTTTTCTCCATAGACTTTACTATGGACTATATTGATTTTGTTCTTCCCGAATGTTTACATACAAAAATTTAATATTTTCACTAAGGGGCGAGTTGGCATTTTTTATAAAATTATATGAGGCGGTTTTATCTCTTTATTATCGGAGTGATATTCTTGTAATAGCTTTAATTCTCTTTAATTATCCTTTTAAAAAACTAACTCATTTCTACGGCGCATAATAACTATGTGCGGCCGTTTTATTCGACCGCATTTATTGTTTCTCTCCCCCCTATTTATATAATATCTAACTTGCATTTTAGCTTTTGATAAAATTCTAAAAAAATTTTTTCTCAATTTATAAATATAGTTAAATTTTTAATCTAACTTCTATATTTTATATAACGCGATAATCAGTGCCAATATGCAAGCTACTTATTTTCGGACTCATTTCATCAGCCCTATTGTCCTTACAATTGCTATCATTCCTTCTGCGGCTACATCGTTTACGATTTTTCCGTCTTTATTAAAATAATAAAAATTCATCATGCAGGCGGAAAATTTTTTGCCGGTGGCTTTTATCCCCATAAAATCTCCGTCGTTTGTCCCCGAACATGTCCAGCGCACAGCAACTTTATCGTCACCGGCTATCAATTCCTCCAATTTCCACTGTACATCGGAAAAACCTTTGCGCATAAAGTACACTACCGATAAATATCCGTCTCCGCCGAATACGGGTTCGGGAGATGCGGGGGTATAGAACGAAGCGTCGCTTGCAATCAACTCGTCCGCCAGACTTTTGTCAGCCGTATTTATCATTGTTTCGAATTGCTTCATCTTTAATGCGATTTCTTCTTTTTTCATATATGCTTTCTCCTAGCCTTTCGGTATTTTATTTTTTTCGTAAGATGTCAGCAAATATGCTTTGCGCGTTTTGCCTATATTGGCAGAAAATATCTGTCTATCGGAAATGTCTATACTTTTATTTTAGGCGGCAGATTTTTGAAAGTTTACATTGTAAATTGTGCTTTTTTGTATCATCATTATTTTATCCGTAAAATGGCTTGAAGGCTATTTTGTTTAAAGGCATTTCTCCGATATTAAAATTGCATTAATACCTATGCGGTATGGGATTAAAAGTTTGACAAAACCGCATCGTTTATTGAGAAAAAAATACAATGAAAAACATAATACCTTTGGTTGTATCGGTCGTTCTTGGCCTTGCTGCGGTTTTTGTCGTAAGTAAGACTCTGTTCGATAGAAAGGAAACTAAGGACGAAGCGACAATTTCTATAATTGTCGCCGCAAGGGATATTGACTCCGACGAAGAACTTGTTGAGGGGTCCCTTACATACCGCGACATTCCCAAATCCGTTCTTCCGCACGGCGCGTTATTATGGGAAAATGTCGCTATGATTTACGGGCAGCGCGCCCAGCATTCCATCGCCAGAAGCGACTACATATTAATAAGCGACATTCAGCTGAAAATATCTTTGGGCGATTGCTCGAAAGAGGGAGAGTGGACTATCCCGATAACGTTTTCGGATCCGGCTCTTGTTAAAATGTTAAGGCCCAACGATGAAATCGGAATTGTTTCGACGTACGTTTCGCGGAAGGTCGAGCGCATCCCGGGTGTTCCGGAAAACGAAAATGCAATTTCCCCGGCTGTGAGAGAGGCGGAGAGCCGCGAGACTTCCGTGCTATTGCCGTGCGTGAGAGTTATTGGGATTGCCAACAACAACGGCTCTTTTAGGGAGTCCGGCACTTCGAGCGGCACGATATTTGTGTCTCTGCCGCCGCAGCAGGCAATGATTGTAATTGCAGCGCAGCGCGAGGCCGAGCTTTACCCCGTGCTTAGAAAGCGCAACGATTCCAGCGCGCTTAACAGGAAGGAAATTGGCGTAGTAAACGAAAAAACTTTCGAGGGCATTCGCAAGGGTTTGCAATCTGCCGAATTGCCTTCTTCACCAACCGAAAGCGTTAGATGAAATACTATAAATTAAAATCAGCATTTTCTCCGTTTCTTCTGCTCTTGTCGGCGGCTATCGTTGCCGTGCCTACGTCGGGCTTTGCGGAGGCTCAGAGTGGCGAAGCGCCATCGCAGGCAGGTTCGCAGGCGGCGTTGCCGACGGAAAGCGTCACAATCTCTCAGGACGAAGTCAGGACTCTTGAAGTTCCATTTGAAATAATCGGGTACGAATCGTCTTCCAAGAGTGTTAAGATTTTAAGATCAAAGGGAAGAAGGCTTGAAATTAAGGGGGTTGAACCCGGCTATGCGGACATCTCTTTGAATTCAAACTCAATGTCAAAGACATTCAAGGTGCATGTCACAAATTCGCTCGCGTCGCTGTACCGCGACTTGTGCAAAGACATATCGGATTTCTCCGAGGTGACGGCGGAAATGTCGCACAATGCGATAACTCTTAGGGGCGAGATATCGAAATACTCGCGCTATCTTGCGTTTATGAATATCTTGGACAAATACCGCGATTCTTACCGCAACTATGTTGCTTACAAGCCCGGCCCCGAGATGTTCGACTCCCTCAGAAGGCAGCTTGTTGACGCGGGATTCAAGGTCGAGAACGACATCCCGAAAAAGGCCGGGACTGTCGGCATGAAAATTTCGTCGGGCATTCTCACATTTTACGGAAGAATGCTGTGCGACAACGATATTGAGGAGATTAAGAAAATAGTGTCGTCGCAGAAATGGCTTTCCGCGGGCCCCAATCCGACGGAGGTGGTTTACAATTTGGAAGTCGACGACACTCAGCTTGACGTCAATGTTGTAATAGTGGGCGTCACGCGCTCGCAGCTTGCGCGCATGGGAAATTCCGGGGCGAACGGCACGGTGCTTTCCGTAGATTTACAGAGCTGGTTTAGGTATCTTGCGGGCGAGCTTCCCCCGGGGCTTGGTTCCGACGCGCCTCAGAAATCCGGATTCGGCGGGCTTGCGTACATGAATACTGGCATTCAAGGCGCCATACAATTTTTTGGCGAAAACGGCGTCTCCGATTTCAGGGACGGCGGCCATGTGACTATTACGAGCAATTCAAAGGGCGTGCAGCAGGCAGTGTATGAAAACGGCGGAACTTTGAATGTGGAGATACACGGCAGGGACGTTGCCGATCTCAAAGAGATAAATTTTGGGCTTACGATAAAAGTCAGCGGCGGGCTTGTAAAGGCCGACAAAGTTCGGCTGATATTGGAGGTTGAAAAGAGCCTCGCACCAATAAAGCAGGACGACGACTACCTCCAGCGCAAGACCAGAAGCAAGAGCGAGATTGTCTGCAATCTCGGGCAGACGGCGGTCATATCCGGCCAGCGCGAGATTACGCGCACAAAGAGCGACTCCGGATACGCTTTCCTCAGGCACGTTCCTGTATTGAGCTCGCTTTTCGGCTACGAGGAGGAGAATGTGGAGGAGTTGCAGTTGTTGATTTTAGTGTCGCCCCAGATTGCCGGCAACGCTGTTGAAATGCTTTCAAAGCCTTCGGCGGAAACGTCGGGGGTCGAGGGAGACGTCTCGAAGGGAATTGCGCCCGATGCGGATGAGCTTCGCGAGAATTCAAACAAGTCGCGCGCAGAGAAAATGTTTACATGGTAGCGCGCGTTAAAGTTAAATCGGCGGACGGGCGGTCGAGATTTTTTGAGATTCCCGAAAACGCAGTGCTGACAATCGGGCGCTCCGACGCGGCGGATATCGTCCTCGACGACATGACGGTTTCGAGGCGCCACGCAGTTGTTGGCGCGGCGGAAAACGGATGTTTCATAGAGGACAATTCGAGCACGTCCGGAACATGGATAAACGGCGAGAGGATTGGCGGACGCAGAACGGTGT
>UMCT01012408.1_pt1 | contig 10539 bp, 9 predicted proteins | sample 1964291 | NCBI WGS metagenome assembly UMCT01 (sample SAMEA4835974, study PRJEB28245) | human gut metagenome | biome: gut microbiome; material: fecal sample | place: Denmark | collected 2008 | reverse complement strand
GGTGGTGCCATGTATGGCTGTCCTCACTGTGGAAACAAATACAACCAGCTTCGTTCTTTTCATATATCCTGTAAGCTTGTTTCTTGTGTTCATCGCCATTGTGAAATGGAATCCTCATATCCACGCTCTCATCTCCGAGGGTGGGGCTGGTAACATCACTCCCTGGCGTCCTGTCAAACACTTTGATTACAATTTCCTTCGTAATGCCTTCCGTAAAGTTCTCCTTGAACAGCTTACTTCCCGCATTGGTCCATCTTTTCGTAAAGTTAAAAATGAAATGTACACCAGACACGAAGACAACAAAACTGTTACTGAAACTATTCCTGCTTTGGACTTCATCCAGAAACTGATTGTCCACATCCCTGAAAAACATTTCAAAATGCTTCGCTACTATGGGGTATATGCAAAACAAAAAACTTCATAAACAACGTCATGGCGAATCCAACATTCGCTCTTTTGGCATGTCATTTTTTATTTCCAGTTTATTATACACTATTTCTGACGATTTGAGCAATTTCCTGTAAAGCAAAAAAGGGACGCAGAAAAATCCTGCGTCCCTTAAGCTATATTATTATGCTTTATTTATTGCGTAAGAATTCATCAATTCCCTTTGCTGCAGTTTTTCCTGCACCCATGGCAAGGATAACGGTTGCTGCTCCGGTTACTGCATCTCCACCGGCGTATACGCCATCTTTGGAGGTTGCTCCGGTCTCTTCTTCTGCAATGATACATTTTCTGCGGTTGATGTCCAGACCCTTGGTAGTGGATGAAATCAATGGGTTTGGAGAGGTACCAAGAGACATGATTACGGTATCTGCCTCGATTTCGTATTCAGAACCTGGAATCTCTACCGGGCTTCTTCTTCCGGATGCGTCCGGCTCACCTAATTCCATCTTAATGACACGACAGCCTTTTACCCAGCCGTCTTCGTCTACTAAGATTTCAGTAGGATTCTGCAGAAGGTCAAAGATAATGCCTTCTTCTTTTGCATGATGTACTTCTTCTTTTCTTGCCGGAAGCTCTTCTTCGCCACGACGGTATACGATATGTACCTCTGCGCCGAGACGTTTTGCGGTACGGGCTGCATCCATTGCAACGTTACCACCACCAACTACAACAACTTTTTTGCCGGCTTTGATTGGCGTATCATAGTCATCACGGAATGCTTTCATCAGGTTATTTCTGGTTAAGAATTCGTTTGCAGAGAATACTCCCATTGCCTGCTCGCCAGGGATTCCCATAAATCTTGGAAGTCCTGCACCGGAACCGATAAATACAGCTTCGAATCCTTCTTTTTCCATTAATTCATCAATGGTAACTGCTTTACCAATGACAACGTTGGTCTCAATCTTAACGCCTAAAGCTTTTACATTTTCTACTTCTGCTGCAACTACTTTTGACTTTGGAAGACGGAATTCCGGAATACCGTAAATTAATACTCCACCGGCTTCATGTAAAGCTTCAAAAATAGTAACATCATAGCCAAGCTTTGCCAAATCACCGGCACAGGTAAGACCTGCAGGGCCGGAACCGATAACTGCTACTTTATGTCCATTTAATTTTTCTGCTTTCTTAGGCTTGATTCCATGCTCTCTTGCCCAGTCAGCTACGAAACGCTCTAATTTACCGATTGCAACCGGCTCACCCTTGATACCACGGATACATTTTCCTTCACACTGACTCTCCTGTGGGCATACACGGCCACATACAGCAGGAAGTGCAGATGATTCACTGATAATATGATAAGCTTCTTCGAAGTTGCCTTCTTTCACCTGTGCAATAAATGCCGGAATATTAATGGAAACCGGACATCCTTTCATACACTGTGCATTTTTACAGTTTAAGCAGCGTTTTGCTTCTGCTACTGCTTCTTCTTCATTATAGCCAAGACAAACTTCTTCAAAGTTTGCTGCACGTACCTCTGGCTCCTGTTCACGTACAGGTACTCTTGTTAATCCTTCCATTATTTGTCACCTCCGCACTGACCGCATCCACCATGATGGGTATTGCCTTCCTGCAATTTTAACATTGCACGGCCTTCTTCTGTCTTATACTGAAGCTGTCTCTTCATTGCCTGGTCGAAATCTACCTGATGTCCGTCAAATTCCGGTCCATCCACGCATGCGAATTTTACTTCGCCGCCAACCATAAGACGACATGCTCCACACATTCCGGTTCCGTCTACCATAATCGGATTCATGGATACAACAGTTGGAATGCCAAGCTCCTTGGTCAGTTTACAAACGAATTTCATCATAATCATTGGTCCGATGGCAACACAATGATCGTAACGAACACCTTTATCCCATAATTCCTGTAACTGGTTGGTTCCCATTCCATGGAAGCCATAAGTACCATCATCGGTTGTTACATAAAGATTAGTTGCAACTTTACGCATTTCTTCTACCAGAATTAATAAATCCTTGGTCTTAGAACCCATGATAACATCACAGTCTACCCCATGCTCATGTAACCATTTTACCTGTGGGTAAACCGGTGCTGTTCCAACACCTCCGGCGATAAATACGATTTTCTTTTTCTTTAACTCTTCTATATCTTCCTCAATAAGGTCGGATGGACAGCCCAGTGGTCCAACAAAATCCTGGAATGTATCTCCTTCCTCTAAATATGCCATACGCTCTGTAGATGCTCCAACTGTCTGGAATACAATTGTTACAGTTCCGGCTTTCTCATCATAATCACAGATGGTAAGTGGTATACGCTCACCTTCTTCATCGATTTTCACGATTACAAATTGTCCTGGCTTTGCAGACTTTGCTACCCGCTCTGCTTTGACATCCATAAGATAAATCTTATCTGCCAGCTTTTCCTTTTTTATAATAGGATACATACTATACCTCCATACTTTGTTTACATCAACTTGTGGAATTCCAGACCACTAGATTTAATCATATAGGAAAAGTGTCAGAAAATCAACATTTTCCGACACTTGTTTCTTAAAAAAAATTTACCAATTTCTATTTTTACTGTGCTGACATTAAAATTCTGTCATTGTCAAGACGCTTTCCTGCCTGGATGCGGAACTGCTCCAAAAGGCTGTCTACCGTCATTTTCTTCTTCTCTTCATCCTTTAAATCAAGGACAATATTTCCGGAATCCATCATCAGAATCCGGTTGCCAAGCTCTAGTGCCTGATGCATATTATGGGTTACCATAAGGCAGGTAATATGATGCTCTGCAATAATTTTTTTCGTCAGTTCCAATACTTTCTCTGCGGTTGCAGGATCAAGTGCTGCCGTATGCTCATCCAAAAGAAGAATCTTCGGGGTCACCATCGTTGCCATCAGAAGGGTAAGTGCCTGCCTCTGACCGCCGGATAACAATCCCACCGGCTGCTTCATTCTGTCTTCCAGACCCATATCAAGCTGGGATAACAGTTCTCTGAATTTTTCTTTATCGGATTTACGGATTCTGCTGAAAAATGCATTTTCTTTTCCGGATGCACGAAGATATGCCAGTGCCATATTTTCTTCAATGGTCATATGTGGTGCTGTTCCCTTTAACGGGTCCTGAAACAGATGACCAATGACTTTACTGCGCAAAAATTCTTTCTTATATGTAATATCCTCTCCATCTAGAATAATCTGTCCTTCATCTACATAGAACGCACCTGTAATCGCATTAAATGTAGTTGATTTTCCTGCCCCATTACTTCCTACGATTGTAGCAAAATCTCCATCTTCAAGAACCAGGTTCAAATCACACAATGCTTTCTTTTCATTTACGGTTCCCGGATTAAATGTCTTAGATACATGCTTCATTTCTAACATTATCGGTCACCTCCCATTTCCTTTGTATTTGCTTCCGCCAGACGCATATTGTCTTTTAATTTCTTCTGTGCTGCGCTCTTCTGTCTGACAAACGCTACCTTCTTCTTTAAGAACGGGAATGCAATTGCAATTGCTACGATAATTGCAGAAACCAGTTTCAATGCCTCTGCCGGAACATTCAGTCTTAATGCAACGGCTACTAAGAAACGATAGAGACAGCTTCCTAATACAACGCCTAATACTCTGCGGAACATGGAGCCTTTTCCGATAATGGATTCTCCGATAATCAGGCTGGCAAGTGCGATGGTTACCATACCGGTTCCAAGGTTGATATCGCAGGATTTCTGGTACTGTGCTAATACACCGCCGGATAATGCAGTCATTGCATTGGCTACACAAAGACCTACGGTAATCGTAAAGGATGGATTAATGCTGGAGGCTTTTACCATGTCAGCATTATCACCGGTTGCCCGGATGGAAAGACCTAATCTGGTATTTAAAAATGCGGATAAAATCACGCCGATTACCAGTACGATTAATGCTGCCACAATCAGTTTATACCAGCCACCACCAATGGCATTTTTTGCCATGGTAAATATGGTATTGCAGTTAAACAGGTTCACCTGGGAAGCAAATCCCATGACTGCAATATTAATGGTATAGAGTCCCGTATTTACAATGATTCCTGCCAGAATTGATTCAATTCCAAGCTTTGTCTGCAGAAATGCTGTGATAAATCCGGAACATACACCGGCTAACATTGCTGCTGCCAGTGCCAGAATCGGATGACCCTGTATCGTTACCATGGCACATACGGCACAGCCTAAGGTAAAGCAGCCATCGGTTGACAAATCTGCAATATTTAATATGGAAAATGAAACAAACAATGCCAGTGCAACCAGGGCGTATATACACCCTAGCTCTAATGCACTTTGTAAAATGGATATTGTAAATATGGAGCCCATTCTTTAATCCCCCTGACTATCTTATCATACTATCGTTTTATCTTTTTATTCAAACTCTTCTGCGGTCTGAATCTCTACTACTTTTTCACACATACCGTCAAATACGCTGTAATCAATTCCAAGCTGGCTTGCCACATCTGTATTTACAGTTGCGATTCCGTTGCTCATGGTCTGTACTGCTGTTGTTGCAGGATCTTTCCCATTTACTAAAATATCTACTACAATATCTGCTGTTGCAGTACCAAGGTCAACATAGTTTACACCGAATCCACAGAAAGCTCCGTTTAATGCGAAGGAGTCAGCTCCTGCATAATGCGGAATGCCTGCTTCTACAAATTTCTCATAAATTGCAAGTTCTGCTGTCATTACGGTGTTATCGGTTGGTGTAAATACGGCATCTACACCGGCTGCAACTAATGCATCTGCTGCAAGAGAAATTTCATCATTGGTTGTTCCTGTTTTTTCTACATATTCAACGCCCTTTTTATCAAGATAATCTTTTGCGTCCTGAATTGGAACAGTGGAAGAATCCTGGCTCTTATTATATAAAAGACCTACTTTTTTAATGTCTTTATTTGCTGCAAACATTAAGTCCATTACTGCTTCTGTATTTAATGCATCCGATGTTCCGGTGATATTGGAACCAGGTTTATCCATACTTTCAACAAGTCCTGCGGTAACCGGATCACTGACTGCAGAGAATACAACCGGAATCTGATTTTCTTCTGTTGCTGCCTGCATAATCATTGCGGTTGGTGTTGCGATTGGAATAATCACATCTACATCTTCTGCAACCAGGTCTGTTGCAATCTGGTTTAAAGTAGAAGAATCTGCCTGACCATTGTAAGTATAATCTTTATAATCAAAAGTAACACCGAGCTCTTTTGCTTTTGCATCCAGCTCTGCTTCTACTGCTTTCTCAATCTGATTTAAAGAAGCATCATCTACATACTGTACGATACCTACTTTATAAACTTTACCATCTGCTGCAGCCTTCTCTGTTGTTGCTGTATCATTGGATGCACTGTTGCTTCCACATCCTGCCATTGCTGCTACTGCCATAGCCATTGTTAATACTGCTGCCATCATTTTCTTCTTCATAATTACTACCTCTTCTTTCTTATATGATTTATTGTTGTTCATAAGAGAAAGCGCTTTTACTATTTTCCAACAGTAAAAAACCGCCTCAAGCTTATGCTTGAGACGGTAATAAAATCTTATTATCGCGGTACCACTCATATTGACGAATTGTCCACTCATTCATGTACGAATCATACATGCCGGATTGGTAACGGGTTCGGTTCCCGGTGACGCCTACTGTTAATTCAGGCCACCCTCGAAAGTCCATTCAGCAAAATCTTCCATACTGCAATTCCACCACCTGCAGCTCTCTTTGATTTCCAATCAAGCTTACTACTCTTTCTCAACGGTTTCTCTTATTGAAGTTAGAATAATACTTTTCTTTCACATTGTCAACACTTTTTTATGAGAAATATACCAGTTCATCTTCCGGCTTCTCTGCCGGCTCAATGGATACCGGATAAAGGACAGGTCCTTTTCCTCTGTATTCCTTGGCAAATTCCACATGAACTTCTGCGGTAATATTTATCCATGATTTGTGACCGATTTCTTCCGACTTCGGATATTTGCATTTAAATCCTAAGAACTGGACATCCTCTACACAACAGGTCATGGCAAAACGTCCCGGCACGAACATGCCCTTCCTGCTCATCTTTTCCGGATTATATACCAACGCAAGGAATTTGATTTTCTTGCCATCGTATTTCTTCGGATTATCCTGTGCATCCATATACCAGATTGCATAATCTGCATCCGTAATATCAATGACATCTGCATTGATGTCAAATGGCAGTTCTTCATCGGCACTCTCATCAATTGTTCCATCGGCACGCTCGTATACAATCTGTGCCGGACGGTTCTGTGCTTTTACGGCACGGCGGAACTTGCCCTTTGGTGTATTGTCATCACAACGGTTAAAGATTACTACATCTGCCTTAAACAACTGCTCCATAATCATGGCACGCATATTAGCAAGATACATTTCAAATGTAGTGGCATCTACGGTTGCCAAGGACTGTACGATTACCCAGCCATCCGGCATCTTTGTTTCAAGCAAAGTAGCGATATCCCAGGTACCGTTATACTCAATAAAAATCTGCTCCGGTTTGTATGTCTCCTGAATTTTCTGCAAGGTCTCTGTTGTAAAATCTTCCTGCTCCTCAATCATTGCAACCTTCGCATTAATGGTATTTAATTTTGCTTCATCATATTCTTCATCACCGTCTTCACAGACAATAATTACCGTACGGTTGTCCCCGCCGAAATCATTTTCAAAGAGTGTTTCTTTGATTAATGTGGTCTTACCGCTGTCCATAAATCCGGTAAATAAATATACTGGAATCTCCTGCATGGTTTCCCCTTTCCTATCTGACGGGCATTATGCAATGCCGAATAATTCTTCAATCTTGTGTTCGTCAATCTTAGAACCAATGACACAGAGTCTTCCGGTGTAATCCGGCTCTCCATCTCTTAATTCATACTCGCCCGGAACCATATCAAAGTAAATCCAGGAACCATTGACATCCTCTACCATTCCTTTTGCGCGGAGAATCATGCCATACTCTTCGCTCTCGGATAAGGTCTTTAATACCTCTTCAATCTTCTCACGGGTAAATTTATGCGGAGTCTCTTTGCCCCAGCTTGTAAATACCTCATCTGCATGATGGTGATGATGATGTTCGTGGTCATGGTCATGGCATCCGCAGGTGCAGTTCTCGCCATGCTCATGATGATGTTCATGCTCCTCATGGTCGTGGTCGTGATCGTGATCGTGTTCATGCTCCTCGTGGTCATGGTCATGATGGTGGTGATGCTCATGCTCTTCGTGGTCGTGATCGTGTTCATGTTCATGTTCATGTTCTGCGTGGTCATGGTCATGATGGTGCTCATGTTCTTCCTCTTCTGCTTTATGATGTGCCTCTGCAAGAAGTTTCATCTCAAGAGAGTCCTGTCCTTCCATAACTTTGAGAATCTGCTCACCTTTGATGGCATCCCAAGGAGTTGTAATGATTGCAGCCTTGCCATTTAATTCCTGCATCTGTTTTACGCAAAGCTCTAACTGCTCCGGTGTTGTGCTCTGGGTTCTGCTTAATACGATTGTTGTTGCAAATTCAATCTGGTTATTGAAGAATTCGCCAAAGGCTTTCATCTGTTTGGATGCTTTCTTTGCATTTACAACTGTAACCAGTGCATTTAATTTCACATCCTGCTCTTTTTCTACATCAATAACAGATTTCATTACGTCAGAAAGTTTACCAACTCCTGACGGCTCGATTAAGATACGGTCCGGATGGAATTTAGTAATTACTTCATTTAAATTCTTTCCAAAGTCTCCTACCAGGGAACAGCAGATACATCCTGAGTTCATCTCGGTAATCTCAATGCCGGAATCCTTTAAGAATCCGCCGTCGATACCGACTTCACCAAATTCATTTTCAATCAGTACCAGCTTCTCACCAACAAAAGCCTCTTCTATCATTTTCTTGATAAATGTGGTCTTTCCAGCTCCTAAGAAGCCTGAAATAATATCAATTTTTGTCATTTTAACATCCTTCTTTCTAATAATTAAAGTGTATTTCACACTGAATTGATTTGTCTACCTATTGCAATATAGCAGAAAAAGTAAAATTTCTCAAGCAAACCGCGTGAACTTCATACAAATTTTATAAATAGCTTTTCTCAATATCAATGAGTATGATAAAGCCCTGCATAAATTCCATTCCGTGCAAGCAGTTCCTCATGGGTGCCCTCTTCTTCGATTCCCTGCTCAGTCAGCACCAGAATACGCCCTGCATTTTCTATCGTAGAAAGCCTGTGGGCAATTACAAATGTTGTCCGGTTCTTCGCCAGCTTCTCAAGTGATTCCTGTACTACCTTTTCACTTTCGTTATCCAGTGCTGAGGTTGCTTCATCAAAAATAAGAATCGGCGGATTCTTTAAAAATACCCGGGCAATGGAGAGCCGCTGTTTCTGACCGCCGGAAAGTTTTACACCCCGCTGGCCGATATCTGTATCATAACCATCCGGCAGTGATAAAATAAATTCATGGGCATTGGCATTCTTTGCTGCCTCAATGACTTCTTGCCTTGTCGCATCCGGTTTGCCATAAGCAATATTTTCAAAAATAGTTCCGGCAAACAAATAAACATCCTGCTGGACAATGCCAATGTGGTCTCTTAAACTTTTTAATTTATAGTGGCGGATATCACAGCCATCAATTAAAATTCTGCCCTCTGACACATCATAAAATCTTGGTATCAGGCTGCAAAGGGTTGTCTTTCCGGCACCTGAAGTTCCCACCAGTGCCACGTAGCTTCCTGCCGGAACTTTCAGATTTATATGCCTTAAAACGCGGCTTAAATGTTCTTCATACCGGAAGGAAACATCCTGAAATTCTACTTCTCCCCGCACATTTTCCATGACAATGGCATTTTCCTCATCCGAAATATCCGGTTCAATGGAAAGAATCTCCATAAACCGTTCAAAGCCGGAATATCCATTCTGGAACTGCTCGGTAAAATCAATCAGCGTCTTAACCGGCTCGGTAAATACATTGATATATAAAAGGAACGTAATCAAATCTGTAATACTCACACTGCCACCCGGAATCCACAGTGCTCCGGCAATCACCACTACTACGGTAATCAACGTGGTAAATGCAGTCAGTCCCGCCTGATAACCACCCATAAAGAGATAGCTGTTCTTCTTGGCATCTAAGAAGCCTTTGTTTCCGCGGCTGAATTTTTCCTGTTCGACTTCTTCATTAGCAAAGGATTTTACTACGCGGATACCGGAAAGGTTGTCCTCTATCTGGCTATTGATATCCGCTATCTTAATACGGTTCTGCCGGAATGCCTTTTTCATACGCTTATTAAAGAAATATGCATACGCTATCATAAACGGTACCAGTGCAAATGCCGCCACTGTAAGCTTCGGACTGATTCCCATCATAATAACAAATGCACCAATTATCTTAATCAGGGAAATCACAATATTTTCCGGTCCATGGTGCAGCAGTTCGCTGATATCAAAAAGGTCCGTGGTAATTCTCGCCATCAGTTGTCCGACCTTCTGATTATCATAAAATGCAAAGGACAGTTTCTGATAATGAGCAAATATTTCTGCCCGCATATCATATTCTATTTTGGCACCCATTACATGACCATTATTAGAAATATAATAATTGCTGTAACACTGAATGACTACTAACGCCACCATAAACAAAGCAAGCTTTCCGATTGTCTTTACTGCATCCTGCTCCGGCAGATATACCACTGTTGATGTAATATACCGTACAATCAGCGGAATCACCAGTGCCGCCACTGCTGCTAACAGTGCAAAAAACATATCAATAAAAAATACGCCAAGATATGGTTTATAATAAGAAATCATTTTCTTTAAATTCTGCTTCATCTGTCTATCCCTCTTGCCTTTACCAGCTTATTTTTCATCACAACTGTCCATCTTATACTGTTTCTTTTGCAAATGCAAGTTTCTTTATGCTACAATGACTTTTATAAACGTGGCGGATTGACACTATATAATCCTTGTTAAAATAATCCTGTTATCCAAAGGATATTTGTTTTGGATATAAAATACCGTAGTTCTAAGCTGCATATTTTGCTTTTGCCTGTAAAAACCGTCTTTCCAATGTTTGACAGTCTATCTGTACCGTCCGCCGAAGTGCGGATGCCTAAGAAGGG
>UMCT01050033.1_pt1 | contig 10653 bp, 9 predicted proteins | sample 1964291 | NCBI WGS metagenome assembly UMCT01 (sample SAMEA4835974, study PRJEB28245) | human gut metagenome | biome: gut microbiome; material: fecal sample | place: Denmark | collected 2008 | reverse complement strand
AACCCGCCTGCATCCGTTCTATATGGTTTACATCACAAGCGGCGGCGATGTTCACCTAAACCACCTTCAACCAAAAGAATTGCTCGACGCCATGCGCGTGCTTTGCAAGGGCAAAACAGAACCCATTCCAGCCCTCTGCAAAGCCTTTAATCGCGAAACCGCCGACGGCAGGAAAATGGGCAAATACTCAAAACTTTTGGGCGACGCTATAAAATCCATCATATCCGTAAAGGAGGAAAGCGACTTCGACAGCCTTTTCTCGGCGGGCGGCACATCCGCGCTTGAAAACGACATCAAGGGTTTGGACGACTTCGAGCTTGTGTGCTTCCTTGTTGTAAAGGAGGCGAAATGACGGATTTCCCCCAGTCAACATTCGTCGGCAAAACCTTTTCCGAATCGAAGTTTTTCAGAAAACTTGCGCTTTCCAAAAAGACACTGCCCTTCGGCAATATCGAAAAAATCGTCTGGCGCAACAAGCTTTCCGCCAGGACGCTCAACGTTCAGGACGGCGCGCGCGTTAAGGAAATTCAAGTTTTCCACGTCATATTGCGGGAGGATAAACCCGTAGACGGAATTTTGCGGGCAATAGACAACGCCGTTGCCTACCAAATTTTGTTTCTCGTTCAGCTTGGCGAAAAATTCCAAGCGTGGATTGGCTATAAAGAAGCCGACTTAAGCGGCGTTAGCCTTACCGTAAAAACCTACTACAAGACGGATTGGACTGACCTTGAAAGCCTGCCCATTGCCGTTTGCGGACTTACGCTCGACGACGTTTACGCGAATTTTATCTCGCAAATAAACGAAAACGTCAAAGCCGCACCCGAAACCGATTTGCGTACGCGCGTAAACACCGCCGACGATATCGCCAAACTCGAACGCGAAATAGAAAAACTAAAATCGCGCCTGCGCAAGGAACCGCAGTTCAACAAGCAAATTAGGCTGAATGCGGAAATCAAAACTTTAAAAACAAAAATAGAAGAAATTAAAAATGGATAAATTTACTTTCAAAACAGCCGACGGCGTAGATGTTAACCTTGAAAAACTTTCGCAGGCTTTCCCCGAAGTTATTACCGAAACAATGGACGAGGATGGCAAAATTAAACGCGTTGCCGACTTTGAAAAACTTAAAATGCTTTTGGGCGATTCCGCCGTAGAACGCCCGCAAGAGTTCTATGAATTTACTTGGCCCGGCAAGAACGAAGCTATTTTTGAAGCTGCCAAGGCTACCACCAAAACCCTGCGCCCTTGCCCCGAAGAAAGCAAGAATTGGGACACCACCCAAAACCTTTATATAGAGGGCGACAACCTTGAAGCCTTAAAGATTTTGCAGGAAGCATATCTTGGCAAAGTCAAAATGATTTACATAGACCCGCCATACAACACGGGCAAAGACTTTGTTTACCGCGACAACTTCCACAAATCCGCCGAAGAAGGCAAAGCCGACGAAACTGTCCGCGACGAAGAGACCGACAACAACCTTTTCCAAAACACCGAATCTAACGGACGCTTTCATTCCGACTGGTGCTCAATGATATACCCGCGCCTAAAACTCTCCCGCGACCTCCTGCGCGACGACGGCGTTATTTTCATTTCCATAGACTATAATGAGAATTTCAATTTAAGACGTATCGCAACTGAACTCTTTGGAGAAAGCGGTTTTGTAGGAGAAATTTATTGGGAATCAAAAACGAAATCACAAAACACATCTACATCATTCGATAAACTCCAACCCAAAGTTGAAACCATTTTAGTTTTCTCTAAAAAAGTAAAAACGCGTTTTAATTTAATAAAAAAGGGGGAAAAGCTATACCCCAATAAGGACGAGAAAGGGATTTATCGAGACTATCCTCTGGAAGTTATGAATTCAAATGGGATCAGAGGAAGAGAAAGTATGATATTCCCTGTTTGCGATGGGGTTTCCACTGTTTACCCTCCTGAGGGGAAACAGTGGAAACTTGGGCAAGCCCAAGTTGCCGAATATAAAAACAATAACGATCTTTTTATAAAAGAGGGGAAAGTAATAATCAAAATGCGCCCCGAATATGAAAGAAATGAAAATACAGAACCGTTTTGGGGGTTTATTCCCAAAGAAGTCGGAACGGCGGAAAGTGCCAAAAAAGAGTTAAACAGTATTGTGCCACAAAATGGATTCGAGACTGTAAAACCAGTCGCTATAATTAAAAAATTGGCATATCACAGCACATCCACAGATGACATTATTTTAGACTTCTTTTCAGGTTCGGCAACGACAGCGCACGCTTGTATGCAGTTGAATGCGGAAGACGGCGGCAACAGAAAATTTATAATGGTTCAGCTCCCAGAAGTTTGCGCGCCAGATTCCGAAGCGGCAAAAGCGGGCTACAAAAATATCTGCGAAATCGGCAAAGAGCGTATCCGCCGAGCTGGTGAGAAAATCAAAGCCGAACACGCCACAACCGCTCCAAATCTCGACATAGGCTTCCGGGTGCTGAAAATCGACGAAAGTATTATGAAAGACGTTTTCTATTCGCCCAACGAAACTTCGCAAGACCTGTTAAGCACGCTTGAAAGCAACATAAAAGAAGACCGCACCGACCTTGATTTACTCTTTGCCTGCCTCGTAGACTGGGGCGTAGAACTTTCAATGCCGCTAAGAACTGAATCAATAGATGGCGTAGAAATCCACACAATGAGCGACGGCGACACGCCCGCGCTGATAGCCTGCTTTGCGCAAAATATCCCCGAAACGGTAGTCCGTAAAATAGCAGCTCTCCACCCCCTCCGCGCCGTCTTCCGCGATTCCTCTTTCGCCGACAGCCCCGCAAAAATCAACCTAACAGAAATCTTCAAAACATACTCGCCAGAAACGGAAATAAAGGTGTTGTAAATAAGAAAGGAGTATGGAGAAATAAAAAATGGAAGAAGGGTTATGTATTTTAACTGGCACCGTAGTAGGTGCAATTATATCATTTATATCGGCTTTGTTTCTTGACCGTTTGAAAACCGAAAGAGAAGACAACCTATATCTTCGAAAAAAACGAGAGCAATTGTATTCTAAGGCGTTAGATATACTTTCTTTGATGGAAGATAAAATAGAACCACATACCGATCAAGAAGTGGCTAAAAATATAGCGTTAGAGATAAAAAACGAATTTGCGAAATTAAATAGTAGGTTTGTTCTATATGCCTCAGAAGAAGTAAAAATGGCTTTTTCTGAATTTCGTCCAATTGCTGGTATAATTTACAGCCTTTTGGTGTTAGAGGAAGGTAGTAGATTGCGATACGAGCAATATAGCAAGTTAGTATTTCCCGAAAAAAAAGAAAATTTAATCAAAATGATGAAAAAAGAAATTGGAACATTAGAAAAACAAAAATCAAAAGGCGTCCAATGCAATCTTTGTTCGTGGATACAAAGTAAATTCTCGGCAAAATGAAACTCAAATTTAAACATCAAAAATTTCAGGCGGACGCGGCAAAAGCGGTTTGCGATGTTTTTGCGGGGCAACCTCGCGTTGTTTCCACTTATCAGATAGACCCTGGGCGCGACGATCGGCAGGGTAAAATTCGCAATGTGCTATTCACGGGCTTTGCAAACAACAGGTTAATTCCCGCACTTACAGATGCGGTTTTACTAAAAAACATCAACCGCATTCAGCACGAGCAGATGATAAAGCCTTCCGACAAAATCGAGGGAGTCGGGATAAATCTTACCGTCGAAATGGAAACGGGCGTGGGCAAAACCTACACCTACATAAAAACCATTTACGAGCTAAACAAGCTTTACGGCTGGAGCAAATTCATAATAGTAGTGCCGTCGGTTGCAATCCGCGAGGGCGTGTATAAGTCGTTCTCGGTAACGGCAGAGCATTTCAAGGAAGAATACGGCAAGCAGATTCGCTTTTTCATCTATAGTTCGGGCAACCTGCAAAACATTTCGCAATTTGCAAGCGACAGCTCCATAAACGCAATGATAATAAATTCGCAGGCGTTCAACGCAAAGGGCAAAGACGCCCGCCGCATCAGAATGGAGCTTGACGAATTCAACAGCCGCCGCCCGATAGACGTCATAGCCAAGACAAACCCAATTTTGATAATAGACGAGCCGCAATCGGTTGAGGGCAAGACAACAAAGGAATCGTTAAAGGACTTCAACCCGCTCTTCACGTTGCGCTACTCGGCAACGCATAAAAAGGACAGCATCTACAATATGGTTTACAGGCTCGACGCAATCGACGCCTACAATCAAAAGCTTGTAAAGAAAATCGCGGTAAAGGGAATTTCGCAAAGCACAACAACAGGCACTTCGGGCTACTTGTATTTGCAGGGGATAATTCTTTCGCCCAGCAAACCGCCGCGCGCAAAGCTTGAATTCGATATAAAGGGCGCGGACAAAATCCGCAGAACCACAAAGATTTTCGACCAAGGCGACGACATCTACGCCTCTTCAAAAGAGCTCGACGAATACAAAGACCGCTACGTTATAAAAACTATCGACGGCAGGGACAATTCCGTAGAGCTTTTAAACGGCACAAAGCTTTTTGTGGGCGACGTTATAGGCGCGGTAGACGAATACCAGCTGCGCCGCATTCAAATTCGCGAGACGATAATTTCACACCTCGAACGCGAGCGCGAGCTTTTCAAAAAGGGCATAAAAGTGTTATCGCTTTTCTTTATCGACCAAGTTGCCCACTACAAGGTTTACAACGACAAAAACGAGGCCTGCAACGGCGCGTTTGCCGACATTTTCGAGGAGGAATACGCAAGCGTAGTTCAAGACTTTCTCGGCGATTTGGCGGTTGACCAAGATTACAAAAACTACCTAAAAGCCCACACTGCTGCGCAAATCCACGCGGGTTATTTTTCGATAGACAAAAAAAGCAAGCACTTTGTAGACAGCGACGTTAAGGAAGACAGAAAAGCCAAAATTTCAAACGACGTTGACGCCTACGACCTTATCATGAAAAACAAGGAAAGGCTGCTCGATTTAAACGAACCCGTGCGCTTTATATTCTCGCATTCTGCGTTGCGCGAGGGCTGGGACAACCCCAATGTTTTTCAAATCTGCACGCTAAAACAAAGTTCGGCGGAAATCCGCAAAAGGCAGGAAGTCGGCCGAGGGTTGCGCTTGTGTGTAAACCAAAACGGCGAGCGTATGGACGCAAACGCAATCGGCGCGGACGTCCACAACGTCAACGTGCTTACAGTCATTGCAAGCGAATCATACGAAAAATTCGCAAGCTCGCTTCAAACAGAATATGCCGAAGCCGTTTCCGACCGCCCCTGCAAGGTTGAGGCAAAAATTTTCGTCGGCAAAATTGCCCGTCTTCCCGACGGCACGGAATGCGCAATTACGGAAGAACAGGCAAACGCAATCTGCCACAGCCTTATAAAAAACGACTACATAGACGACAAAAACACCCTTACAGCCAAGTATTACGACGACAAATCCGCCCAGCGTTTTACGCTGCCCGAGCAGCTAAAACCGCTTGCCGAAACAATCGTGAAAGTTTTAGACAACATTTACGACCCAAGCAAAATTAAGGCGGAAAACGCCGCCGTAAACAATGTTGTAGCTCGAATAAACGAAAACAAAATCGCCAGCAAAGAGTTCAAGGCGTTGTGGGCAAAAATTTCGGCAAAAAGTGCCTACTGTGTTGATTTCGATACGTCGGAGCTTGTCGCAAAATCAATCGAGCACTTGAATAAAGAGTTGTTTGTAGGGCAGCGGTATTTCACGATAACCGAAGGTTCGATGGCAAAGATTGATTCGCGCGAAGCTCTCGAAAACAATGAGGCTTTCACGGCGACAAAGTCCGAAACAAAATTCGCTTCAAGTGCCAATGAATTCGCAAATGTCCGCTACGACCTTATCGGGAGAATCGTCGCCGAAACGGGGCTTACGCGCAAAACCATTGTCGAAATTCTGCGCGGCATTCTGCCCGAAAAGTTCGATATGTTCAAAATTAACCCCGAAGACTTCATAATACGCGCTTCGCGGATAATCAACGAGCAAAAAGCAACGGTTATTGTTCAGCATATTGTTTACAACAAAATCGACGCAAAATACGACACGAGCATTTTCACAGAACCCACGCTAAAAGGCAGGCTGAACGTGAATGCGATAGAAACGCCGCACCACCTTTACGACTACCTTATTTACGACTCTTCTATCGAAAAGAATTTTGCGCAGGAATTTGAAATTAAGGGCGATGTTGTTCTCTATGCAAAGCTACCCAAGAGCTTTTATATAAACACGCCCGTCGGCAATTACAGCCCCGACTGGGCAATAGTTTTCAAGGAAGACAAAGCAAAGCATATCTACTTTGTGGCAGAAACAAAAGGCGATATGTCGAGCCTAAACCTGCGCGGCGTTGAAAACGCAAAAATTGACTGTGCAAAAAAACACTTCGCCGCAATCTGTCAAAGCAACATTACCTGTGAGGTTGTGCGTGATTACAAAGATCTAATGGAAAAAGCAATGAAGTAGTAGCCCTGTTACCAACCGGCGAGCGGTTTTCGCCCGTCGGTTGGTTCATTCCGAATTACCTACGACGTGTAAAACCTAAAAATTTCCTTCGCCCATTCTACTATTCTAATACGCCATGGGGTGTGGAGGGCTTCTATGCGTTGCCAGTAGATTTTGGCGATGGGGTCTTGGATTTCGGGGCATTCGGTTTTCACGGCTTGTTCGTAGTCCATATAGCCTTGTAGGGTTGTGGCTTGGGCAAGCAGGCATTGAAGTTCGAAGTGTTTGTCTTTTGAGACACTGACAGTTGGCGTGCCTTTCTTGGGAAAAAGCGACTTGTCTAGAATATGGTGCTTGTCGCCTTTGCCTTCGGCGGATTTTCCGCAATATCTTTTACGCGTCAAAAGTTCGATTGGCACTTTCGTGCGTTTTGCCGCTTGGCGAACAAAGTCGGGATAAGGGTTGTTCGGGTTGTGTGTGTCTTTATGTGCGTGAAAAAGCCTTTCGTCCATATTTTAGTTTCTTTCGTATGCGAGTTGTTTATTGGCGAGCAGCCTTGCCGTGTGGAGAATCGGAAGGTTATAATGTTCGCAAGCTATAACAAAACTGCGCTTTGCCGACTCGCGTTTATATCTAATTTTGACTTCGCGAAGATATCGCGAAAATGATTTTGAATTATGAGATTTCATAGATTATAAAGTGTCTTTATCTAAAAAATTACCGTTAAGGCAGGCGTTAAAATCGATTGCTTTCAGATGGACGCGCAGAACTTTGACGCACTTGTCGATTTCCGATTCGCGTTTGCTTTCTGGCATTGCGGCGCATCGACATAAAGCCGTTCGATTTCAACGAGACCGTTCGACTGAAACCCATTAGCAAGCTTTATCGCGGCGTAGCCAGTGGGAGCGTTGGCAAGCGTAATAGGTTCGTGTCTATTGCAAGATTGAGAATCACTGCCGAATCCAATTTTGCCGCTCTGAGGCTCGCAGAAGTTCAAATCTTCAACCAGTTCGATCACTTCTCGCTCGTTGCTTTTGAAGACGAAGACATTGTTGAAATTCGTCATAAGCCTGTGGCGAGCTTGTTCTCCTATTGCCAAATCAACCCCGACAAGTCCCTGCGTTGCCGCAATCACAAAACCGCGCTTTGAGCGGATTGTCTGCATATTGAAGCCATCGCCTGAAATGTTTTCGCCATCGGTTACCAAAAGAGGAAACTCGTCCATTACAATACCAACAAGCCGGCTTGGATGTTTCCGCGCCTGAATGTGTCCGTAGACATCGCTCTTCAAAAGCTTACAAATTGCCGATGCCGAATGCCTGTTGGAAATTCCGTCGAAGCTTGCCAACGTCCAAGCACGTCTTGCTCTTCCCTTCGAAAATGTGTCCGTTTGTAATCGGGTTGCCGAAACTTGAAATCAAGTTCGACATCGTGCTTAGCTCATTGCTCTTGGTTCGAGGGTCGAGACGTTGCCATTCGTTAACACTCGCCCGCGTATCCTCTAAAAGTTCGCGTAGGACTTCGTAGGATTCGATGGATATACTCTTCGATTTCTTTTCAAGCGCGCGTAAAATCATCTCAACAGAGTCCATCACGTCGCGCCAATTACTGTTTGACGAATCCGCCGTTGTAAACTCTCGCAGCTCATCCAAGAAGAGTTTAAACGTTGTCTTTTCATGTCGGAATAAGCAATATGTTAGCACTGTTTTGAACCGCTTCCTTAGCGACTGTTCCCAATAGACCTCGCTGCTCTGAAATGGAAAGATGTTGTAAAGTTGTTCAACATATTCGGGGATTTTGCGGAAACTATCCAAGCCTCCGAGCGGGTCGAAATAAAACTTAGAGTCGGCGCAATAGTCTATTACGTCATCTTCGCTCCCACATTCTTCCGCCCATTTTCGGATTTTGAAAAACGTGTTGTCGCCCTTCAAATCGAAGACAAGCAAGCCGACTTTCTGCGTTTCGTCTTCCGCGTTATATCCGATGATATCGCGCAAAAGCACGTTTAGCGAAGTTGTCTTCCCGCTGCCCGTACTTCCGATAAATATCGTGTGTTTGCAAAGCGCGTCTTCGGAAAGCTCCAACTCTCCCGCGCTAGTTTTGATTGTAGAAACTATTTTGTTTTTCATGACAGAAAATGTCTCCTACTCACAAAATTTACTTTGAAAGATACACGGCATAGCGCGACTGCGCTAAATCTGCCCCCATACGTTCGAGTCTGGGGATTATCTCCGGACAGTCCAAAATTACGGCGTCCATAAAAGCCCACCCGAGCTTTTGCAACTCGGCAACAAGCTCTGTATTTTCCGCCGCGCGATACGCGTTGATGAAAATCCTCGCAAATTGCCCTTCGTCAAGACGCCAAAATAACCCCTTCGCCTTCACCGCAGGCAAAAGCGAGAGGTCAAGACTCAGCAACTCCAACATCACAGCGTCCGATAGGTTTAGTGCCGACATTATTTTGCAATCGAGGGCGTCGCGCATATAAAGATAGCACGCAAACTCGTTGCTGTTTGGCGCATATCCCATCGCAGGCAACGCCAAGAACGCCTCCTCTCCAAGCCGATTGTCGCAAAGCAGCAGCTCGCAAAGCAAGCCGTGCCTGGCTATAAAATGCAAACTTTCGTCATTCAAAAGCCCGCCGTTATTGTCGATTAGTTCGTTTAATATGTAATATTCTTTACTCATAAAAAATAGCTTATAGAGCTATGTCTTATGGAGTAAAAATTTGCCCGAGTTTATCTGTCGCTATGAAAAACGATGGGTAAGGCTTTTGCGATTGAGCCCAACATTTGGATATATAATTTTTAATATAACATGTTATTTTGCTTGGCAATACGTCTGAAAGATGCACTTACATTTGCATTTGCGGCGATTGACTTCCAAAAGTTTTTTGCCATCTCGCGCGATTCTTTCGTTGGCGGAATGGACTGCAACGGTTCATTGCGCAATGTGCCGTCGCTTAGCGGTGCGTAGCACATAGGCAGCATATCGTAGATTGGCGCGAGCGCAAACGGCAAATCGTGTTCAACGTAAAAGCTGATGTTGCCGAAATGCATATCGGTGTTGCCGATGGCAAGTCCGAAATCGTAAATGCGTTCGGCAAGCTCAATGTCTTCCGCGCGAAAATAGGCTTCCCCGTTGCGCATTGCTTGTGCCCACGGGCCGCCGCCAGCCCCTATAAACGCCGAATCGATTCCCGAAAGCGAACTAGTGCCGCGTCTGCCGTATCTAGCGACTCTGTCAATGCGCGAGTATTCCAAGAATACGCGATTCTTGGCAAACACAAGTTCGGCTTTGGAGGCGGGGAATCCGTATTTTTTTAGAACTTGCAAAGCGGTGTATTCTGCAATGAGCAGGTCTGCCCAACGGCGGTTGATATCGTTTGTCGTCTCACCCGAAAATTTTACGATGACATTCCTAAACTCTCCGTTTTTGCCCTGCACCGTTGTGCAAAATTTCGGCTGCTCGCCTGCTGCGGAAGAACGCGGAACTCCGTTCGATACCGCATTTAGCGCAAGTTTGGGATATTCGTCTTCGCGCCGCGATTCGGGGATAAAGAAATTGTTGCCCGCCAAAAATGCCGATTTTGCGGTTTCGCCCAATATCAGAGAACCCGCCAAGTCGCCGCCAAAGCGGACGGCATATTCCAGAATGTCCGAATCGCCCCATGATTTCAGCTCTTTTGAGATGCCGAAAGTTTTGTTGAGGTTGTAGACGATATTCCTGCCTACAAATCCCTGCGGACGGTGTTCAAACAAAAACCACGGGAGCGACGGGAATATTTTATTTTTGAATTCATCCCCGAAGAATGCGGGATAGTCTCCGTCAAGATAGAAGCCTGCACTGGTTGAATGGAGCACGCCGATTCTTTCAACATTCTCCGATTCGTCTACACGATACATATTCCATTGCGAACCGATAGCGCCGATAGGTTTTGGCAAAGCGTATGAACGGCTTACCGAGTTGCCGATTGCCACGCAACCAAGTTTGTTCAAAAGCTTTATTGCGGTAGGTTTTGATACGCCAAACGCTTTCATTACATCGGGCGAAGAAACCGCGCCGTTTGCAACGATGAAGTGTCTTATAGCTTGTTCGCTTGGCGATTTCATTTACGCTTTGAAATATTTATAGTCTTTAATGGTAAAGTATTTGGGTAAATGCAGTCAAGAAATATTTACGCATTTGTTTACGCTTTTGCGGGTAAA
>UMCT01087223.1_pt1 | contig 10740 bp, 9 predicted proteins | sample 1964291 | NCBI WGS metagenome assembly UMCT01 (sample SAMEA4835974, study PRJEB28245) | human gut metagenome | biome: gut microbiome; material: fecal sample | place: Denmark | collected 2008 | reverse complement strand
TGAATGGGGTCTTTTCAAGAATCAGAACGCGCCGGAGACCATTCATGGAGCTGCGGATCGCGGTCATCAGTCCCGCTATGCCGGCACCAACGATGATGAGATCCCAGGGCTCGGTCCGAAGCCTGTCTAAGCCAGAGGAAAAAACGCGCTGAGGCATAGAACCCGACGTCTCTGCGGATAACAGCGCCGCGCCAAGCAGCAGATTTCGCCGGGAAAGTTTCATGGTCTTTTGGATTTCCTGTCAGTTAGTGCTGAAGTGAAATTATAGAAATAACGTTCTGATAAAAATCCCTGAATTTCTCTCTACTTGCCACCGGTCAACTCCCCTAGGGGAGCCGTTTTTTAGAGTCGAAAACATAAGGAAAAACGTTTTAGACATTGATTTGGAGAGGAAAATATCATGGCAAACGTATCACGCCGTAAGCTTCTTGAAGGCAGTATCGGTGCTGGTCTGGCAGGTCTTGCTCTGCCGGCTGTCGCGGTCCCCGCAAAGAAGCCCCGTCATTGGGATGAAACTTATGATGTTGTCATCCTGGGGGCTGGCGGAGCCGGGCTTTCAGCTGCCTGTGCTGCCCGTGAGCAGAATCTGAAAACCATCGTGTTGGAAAAGAACGGATTCCCCGGAGGATCCTCGTTAATTTGTACAGCCATGTTTTCGGTCGCGGGAACGGATTTCCAAAAAGAAAATCACGTTACGAATGACTCTGAATCCCGGTATGAAGCCGATATGCTGAAGCTGGGAGGCAATTTCAATGATCCGGCAGTGGTTCATGCCTTTGTTCACGCCGCGAAAGTTCAGTATGACTGGATGCGGAAAATTGGCCTGAAACCGAGATCGCTGGCGCTCGGCGGCGGGATGACTCGTCCTCGCGGCCATGTTTTCAATCCCCCGCAGGTGATCGACACTCTTCATCGCTACGCCACTCAGCATGGAGCCGTGATCCGCTGCAATACTCCTGCTCAGCATCTTGTATGGGACGAAAATCTCCGTCGCGTAACGGGAGTTCTGACTAAAGATCAGTCAGGAAAAGTTCGCGCGATCAAAGCAACACGGGGCGTCATTATCGCTACAGGCGGCTTTGCCAGGTCAAAGAAAGTTCTTCAGAAATTCAATCCCTACCTGACAAACTGCGACGTGCTCTCCGCCAGCGGTTCAACCGGTGACGGACTGCTTATGGCGCTTGAGCTGGGCGCCGATTTCCGGGATACCGCTTTTATTAAAGCCACCTATGGCTCAAAACCCGGCATTACTTCATCGAAAGAGTCCACGACCATCTTTTACAGCGGCGCCATCATCGTGAATAAGGACGGCAAACGCTTCGTTGATGAATCTCAGACCTATAAAACTCTGTCCGACGCCGCACTGAAGCAGCCAAAGGGAGCCTCGTACATTGTTTTTGATTCCAACATCCTGACTGCCGGTCTTAAGGAACCTCAGGGGCGCGAACTCTTTGAGATGATTCCAAAGGGAAAGATCCCGCCCTATGTGTTCTCTGGCTCAACCGTGGAAGAGGTCGCCAAGAAAGCAGGCATCGATTCTTCCGGACTGGCTGAAACGGTCAGGAAATACAACCGCGACGCAGAAACCGGAACCGACAGCGAATTTGGCCGGAAGTCTCTGGCTTCCGGTTTAGGAAAACTCGTCAAGATAGAAAAGGGACCGTTCTATGTTTTCCCTGCTTCAAGCGTGCTTTATGGAACGTACTGCGGTATCCGGATCAATCCGAAGGCTCAGGTTGTCGATGTCTTCGACAACATCATTCCGGGGCTCTACGCCGCGGGGGAAGCAACGGGTGGCGTGCACGGGTCCAACTACATGAGCGGATCGGGTTATGCCAAAGCACTTTCTTTCGGAAGGTTGGCCGCAACAATGATTGCCAAAGAAAAATAGTTTCTTAAAACAATAAAAACAGTTCATCTCTCCTCAAAACTTGAGCCTTCAGTCGTTTCTGAGGGCTCTTTTCTTTGATCTCCTTTATCTGTTTAGACCGCGCCGAATTGCCGTTCGTCAACTCCCCTAGGGGAGCCGATTTTTAGAGTCAGAAATATAAGAAAACGCTTTTGAAGTCTTTTTTTGGAGAGGAAATCAAAATGTCGAATGTATCCCGCCGCAAGCTTCTTGAAGGCAGTATCGGTGCTGGTCTGGCAGGTCTTGCCCTGCCGGCTGTAGCGGTTCCCGCGAATAAACCCCGTCATTGGGATGCAACCTATGACGTTGTCATCCTGGGAGCAGGCGGAGCCGGACTTTCCGCAGCCTGCGCCGCCTGTGAACAGAATCTGAAAACCATCGTTCTTGAAAAAAATGGATTCCCCGGCGGATCGTCTCTGATCTGCACGTCTATGTACGCGGTCGCGGGTACAGATTTCCAGAAGGAACACAACGTCACCAAAGATTCTGAAGCTCTTTTCGAATCGGACATGATGAAGCTCGGCGAAAACTTCAATGATCCTGCTGTCGTCCACGCGTTTGTCCACGCATCGAAAGTGCAGTACGACTGGATGCAGAAAGTGGGACTGAAGCCAAGGGAATTGGCGGTCGGCGCCGGAATGAGCCAGCCTCGTGGACATGTATTTACGGCCCAGAAGGTTATTGAGACGATGTACGGCTATGCTGGGAAGCACGGTGCCGCGTTCAGGTTCAATATGCCGGCCAAGCATCTGGTGTGGGATGCCGACACTCACCGTGTCGTTGGCGTGATTGCCGCCGGGAAGGATGGCAAAGAACATGCCTATCAGGCTAAACGAGGCGTGATTATCGCGACCGGCGGTTTTGCCCGTTCTCCCAAAGTTCTAAAGAAGTTCAATCCCTACCTCACTAACTGTGACGTACTCTCCGCCAGCGGATCTACCGGGGACGGACTCCTGATGGCGCTGGAGCTCGGTGCTGACTTCCGGGACACCGCCTTTATCAAGGCGACGTATGGATCTAAACCCGGACTGACCTCGGTCACGGAATCAACGACGATCTATTACAGCGGCGCCATCATCGTGAATAAGGCCGGTCAGCGATTCGTTGATGAATCCCAGACTTATATGACGCTCTCCGATGCCGCTCTTAAGCAGCCCAAGGGAGCTTCCTACATTGTCTTTGATTCCAACATTCTGAATGCCGCAATGAAAGAACCTCAGGGACGGGAACTCTTTGAGATGATTCCCAAAGGCAAAATCCCTCCTATGTCTTCGCGGGCAACACGCTTGAAGAGGCGGCCACCAAAGCGGGCATCGATCCTAAAGCGCTGACGGCAACGGTGATTAAATACAACCGCGATGTCGATAAAGGAGCTGACAGTGAATTCGGCCGGAAATCCCTGGCTTCCGGAATCGGAAAACTCGTAAAGGTTGAGAAGGGCCCCTTCTATATCTTCCCCTCCTCCAGCGTCCTCTTTGGAACTTACTGCGGCATCCGCATCAATCAGAAAGCTCAGGTGGTCGATGTCTTTGATAAGGTCATCCCGGGTCTTTACGCTGCTGGGGAAACAACCGGCGGCATCCATGGGTCCAACTACATGAGTGGATCGGGTTACGCCAAGGCGCTGTCCTTTGGCCGTCTGGCAGCGACCTCAATTGCCGCGTCAAAGTAGCTGAATCGCGAGATCCGATATTTGGATTTATAAAGTCCACAGGTCATTAAACAGGCCTGTGGATTTTTTATTATTTCCTAATAGCTTTTATTATTTCCTATTAGGAACTCATATTTTCTTATTAATTTCTATCATAAAAAAGCCCCGAACCGGCAATGCCGGAATCCAGGGCTATCGGACAGTCTCGGTCAGCGAACCGTCAGAGGCGGTCACGGTACGGGAGCGTCAGGAATTCAAAGCCAGTACCAAACTTTCTCACGCGGCCGATTCCCGGGAACAGCAGATGACCGCCCGCGAGGAGATGCGTTGAATCCGCGAGTTCCGTGAAGAGATCGATACGTTCCGCCGCGGCGCGCTTCGGGTCCATGTCGTAGCGGGCGGAAATCGTGGGATCCGCGAACTGGACCGCTGCCACGTGAGCGACGTCACCGGCGAACACGATCTCACCCTGCTCCGTGTCGAGCACAAAGAACGCGTGACCCGGCGTATGACCCGGATGGAATTCCGCGGAGAAGTCACCGAAAAGCGTTTCCGCCTTATCGATCAGTTTCAGGTGACCGGCTTCCTCGTACGGGGCGAAGAACTCAGCCGTAGTCTTCCGGGTTTCCTCAGGAACGCCCTCACCCGTGAAGAACTCGTAATCCGTCTTCGGAACCCAGACCTTCGCTTTCGGGAACGCGGCTTCACCGTTATGCGTAAGACCTGAAATGTGATCCGGATGGCAATGCGTAATCAGGACGTCCGTGATCGAAGTCGGTTTCACTTCGGAGAAAAGCCGCGTAAGAGCGAGCCCCTTTCCAATCCCGTAGCCCGTATCAATCACAACCGAACGGCGGCCGCTCTTGATATGGAAGACGTTGACGTAATGCTCGAGCGTATCCGGGGTCTGGCAGCTCTGACGAACCAATTCCTCAATACGTTCTTTAGACGCGAGAGAAAGTCCCGGATCCTGAGCACGGGTGCCGTCAGAAATTGAGGTAACAGTCACATTACCGAACTCGTAATGCCGGATGCCTTCCATGTCCTTTTTATCCATAGTCGTACTTTCCTTCGATTCCGCTCCGAACGGCAGACTGATAGCCGCACCGGCAGCCGCGGCGGCTGAGAGCAGCACACGGCGTGAAAAGGGAGGCTGGCTCATAACACGCTCACTTCAGAGTCTCTAATACGGTGATATTAGACCGGAGAGTAGATGCCGTGAAACTCTGACGGAAAAAAGAATCCTCTCCGTACTCTGATCGCTTTCAGGTGAATTATCAGTTTCTATTATTTGCTATTAAAAACTAATAGATTTTGATAGAAAATATCAGGTTCTATCAGAAGCTATCAGAAAAAACAGAATAAAAAACGATCGTGAAAAAAACGTCATTCACCAGCCCAATACCGGCAAGGCTGCCTAAATCGATCTTCACCAGGACCACGACGCCGGGCGGTTTGCAGAACTGACGAAAAGCCTATTAGCAGCTAATAGGAACTGATAGAAACGCATAGTTTCTAAGAAGAAACTATCAGCCGCTCTTAGAAAGGAGCGTAGCTGCTGTGTTCTGTCAATAAGATTTCCTCACCTTCGCCAAGAAAAGTGCACAAGGATCGAGATTTTCTTCGGGAAGAAAGCTAGGAGGATCAAGAAAAGAGAAGGAACTTTAAGAATTAATCCTGCGACTCGTCGTACGACTAGTTCTTATTCGGGGACTTCCGGAATCCAGGGGTGCAATTCAACAGAAAAAAAAGAAATCCGCACCCTCAACCAAATAAACAAAGAAAAACGATCAGTCCCATGAAAAAAGGCATCTGATCGCCTTTCTGAAGTCTTATCAGATTCTATTAGTTCCTAATAGCATTTATTAGGAACTATCAGAAACGCATAGGATCTCAATAAAAACTATTTGCCGTTTTATTCGGCGTCCTCAACATCGTTCTCAATGTTCTTCAGAACGCGGGCCGGCACACCGTCGACAACGCAGTTATCCGGGACATCTTTCGTGACGATAGCACCCGCCGCCACAACGACGTTGTTCCCGATCGTAATGCCAGGAAGAATCGTCACGTTGCCGCCGATCCAGACGTCATTTCCGATTTTGACGGGCTTCGCGATGCCCATGTGCTTACGGCGGGCAGCGGGAGAGAGAGGATGCCCCACCGACGTGATCAGCGTGTGGGGTCCGATCATCACGTTGTTCCCCATCGTGACAGGCGCGATATCGAGGATCGTGACGTTGTAGTTCGCGAGGAACTCATCACCCACATGAATATTGAGCCCGTTGTCGCAATTGAAGACCGGCAGCACAGTGGGATGCTTGCCGCAGGAACCAAAAAGCTCTCGGACGGCTGCTTCGCGTTCCGCCGAATTCTGCATCGGAATGGCATTCAGCTTCTGGGCGCAGGAAAACGCGTGCAGCTTTCTCCCATCCACTTCCGGATCCATAAAGTCATAAGGGAGCCCCGCGTCGAGCTTCTCAAGTTCAGTCATTGCCATCGAAATTTCTCTCCGATTTCCTGTAACCAATCAACAGCCCCCGATTATAGGAAGAGACGATGTTAGAACTGAGGCTTCCGGAATTTCTATGAGTTCCTGATAGTTCCTAATAGTTTCTGATAGATACGCATAGTTTCTATCAGGTTATATGAAAATAGCGGTACGCCTTGTTTCTGATCGGGGACTCTGGCTTGGCACAAAAATTCACATCCGCCTTTTCATCAAGACACTCCACGGACCGCGTGAGACAGGTACGGTTTCCGTTATATCTGACTTTAAAAGATCGGATGTATACCCTCGACGGCTTCAGCCACGTCAATCGACGAGACGTAGATGAAAATTCCCGATTTTTGGAAGTAAATTTATGATGCAGAAGAATCGCTTGTTTATCGGGTAATTATGTGGTTTTAATAATACCTTTTATGAATAATTAATTAACTTTCTGGTGATTAATTTAAGCAGTTAAAAGAACTTAACATACGCCACTTGACTATGAGCCTTTCCCACTCTCTGAAGCCTCTGCTTTTGCCTCTCACAAACTCTTTCCAAGGCACAGTTTTTTCAATATTATCTTTAGGTAATTTCTTGTAGACCCATACAGACGTAAACAGCACAGGGACCGTCCGCAGGTACGGTAAACGTTATAACTGGCTGACTCCTGACTTCCTCATTAAGGCCAAAACCTATGTACCACCATTCTTTGGTGGACCTGCTGCTTTTCTCCGCTGTCGCTGAAGAGTCCTGTCTTACGCGCGGAGCCAGAAAGGCACATCTCGCGGTTCCAGCGGACCACCCGCTGAAGGATCGGGAGATTGTCGACTTCTCAGAGGCGCTTGAATACGAATTCGTGACGCTCGATCGGAACTTCGCGATGCAGAAGTTCCTCTATGAGAAAGCGGACGAAATCGGTCGCGTCCTGAAGTCACGTCTCGAGGTTGAGGATCCGCTGATTCTGCTCCGCCTCGTGAGCGAGGGGCTCGGTATCGGTGTTCTCAGCCGCAAAGCTTTTACATCGCTCTCAGCGTATGCGAAGGCGGTTCCGGTACGTCTCTCGAACCCCTGGGCTCAGAGAGAACTCCGAATCGCCGTCAACGAGGATCCAGCGCTCCGCGGTCCCTGGACCTCAGCGCTCATCAGTCATCTGACGCGCGACTCGATCGATAACGTTTACCGTACCCAGCTCTTTTGATTCCGTCTATTAATTTCTAATAGGAACTAATAGCTCCTGATAGTTTCTTCATAAAACCTATCAGGAGCTATTTTTCTTACCGATCAAAGCGGGAAAACCTCATACCCGTTGTTCACTCGCTGGAGCGAACCTCGTATCTCAGAAGCCTGAGATTTTCCCTCTCTATGATTTTCTGTTAGTTTTTAATAGATACTATTAGAAACTATCAGTATCCAATAGAAAGTATTGATGTTCTATGAGAAATGGCAGATGACTTTGCACCTGGAGAAGAAACCCAGAATGGGGAAACATCGCTGAGAGAAAAGAGCGGGGAGAGGCCCGACGGCAAAGTGATACGAGGGCGGCAAGAACCGCAAGGAGATTGATTAGCCTGCTATCAGAATCTCATAGAAGCTAATAGCATCTAATAAAACATATTAAATCCTGATAGAAACTCATAGCTTCTATCAGGATTCATGGGTCGAAGGATCGAAGAACGGAATCAGAGTCCGTCTTCCAGAATCTTCACGATCGCGAGGTTGATGATGCCGGAGCGGGTCTGCGCTTTCTTTTCACAGAAGCGATCCAGTTCTTCAAGCAGGGGAACCGGGATCATGAAGGAGCACATCTTTCTCTGAACAGGAGCGTGCTTCTTACGGGCCCGTTCCGCCTTCTGAGGGGCAGCCTTCTGAACGAAATCGCGGATCTGTTCGCGGTTATCAGGCTCTTCTTCAGCCTTCTTCTGTACAGCCGGTTTATTCGTAACGCTAAGATCGATAGACATTGCCGTCTCCTTTGGCTCGTATTTTACTTGGCTAAGACCGTCTGATTCACAAGATGGCGGACTTCAGCGCACGCCTTCTCGTTTCTCGGCTTCATCTCGTAGACAGAGAGGCCGTGATTTCCAGCCTCCTCAAACACGACACGCGTGGTGAGCTTCGCGTCCACGTATTTGATGTCATCAAGGCTCCGCAGGAACTGCACCACCTCATGATCATTCTTCGTCATGCGGGTATGCGCCTGGGAGATGAAGACGTAGGCCTTGAACTTCGCGCCAGCCTCTTCACGAGCCTTCTGAATGACGTCGCGGATGTTAAGCGTGAAAGCGAGAAGGTCGAGTCCGGTCGGACGGCACGGAATGAGGAGCGTGTCGCAGATTGCCATGGAGGCGCGGAGAGCATCCGTCTCACGGCCGCCAACGTCAATCACCACATATTCGTACTTCTCATTCAGTTTTGGAACGCGGTTCAGGATCTCACGACCATCCGTGATGACCTCGGTTCTCAGTTTCGGAGAAACGAGGTTCTTTTCGCGCGACTGAATCGCGAGATTGGAGGAACCCTGCACGTCCGCGTCAACCAGGCAGACTTTCGCTTTTTTCTGCACCAGCAGGTAAAGCGCTACCTGCAGAGCGGCCGTGGTTTTACCCGTTCCGCCCTTAGTGGATGCAACCGCAATGATCATTCGAGCCCCCAGAAAAATGTTTTTTACGATCTGTGCTGTAGATGTCATTTTCTAATAGATGCTAATAGCATCTATTAGAATTTATAGATGTTATTCATAAATATTAATATTTATTGAATAAATCAAATTGTATGCAAAATCCAAAAGCAGCGCAAACAGAGGCAAAAAAACCTACTTAAACGGACATTTCCTGACAGCCGTTCAAAAGAATCAGAGGTGTCAGTCATTTATCAAAAACTATCAAATTCCGGTACGGTAAACGTTATCGGAGGGAAAAACAGGGTGATCCGGAAAAACCGGTCAGTACTGTTTGTTTCCTCTGTGGACTCAGAGAGTTGGACACTTTTCTTCAATCATCCCTTCATCTGAAGAAAAAAACGGTTGGGTTCCCGTCTCGGAAGATTAGATATACCGTTTACCGTACCCAAAATTGCATTCAATCCGGATCTTTTCAAACCGGGAAAAAGACCTCTGTTATAACGTCTGCCGTACCCGTTTTGAGGAAGAATCCTGATGTAACGGTTGAGCGTCTCCACAGCCGCTGGACCAAGGTCTGATATAACGGAAACCGTACCTCACTATGTTCCGGAAGAGGGAGTGATCGATAACAGATTCCGAACTCCATTCCAGGTGGGTTTTAAGTCAGATATAACATTCACCGTACCTTGTTACCGCAAAAGAGACATATACCGGTCAAACCCGAAAAAAATGATGTCAAAGCCCTTCAGTTATACCGTTTACCGTACCAACGGGAAGCTTAAATTCCGGTCGACTCGCCTTGTTTCCTGCTTTTATCGGTAACACTTTCCGTACATCAGACAATTGAAATTTCTTAATCAATTTTTGTTTAAAATAAACAGGATGTTAAGAGACACATCTTCAGGTAATGGACAATCTTTGCGATAACGTTTACCGTACCCTGATGACTCTGTCGGTATAACGTTTGCCGTACCCGTTTTTCACTTTTTTCCGATCAAAAAACGGTGCATTTAAATTCGATAGATCGATCCGAGAGGACATATAGAAAAATTTAAAGCCTCTTAAATGAACGCATTTTGCCAGTCTGAAAGCTCCAGATATAACGGAAACCGTACCCTGGACCTTCTGGAGTCGGTTATAACGTTTACCGTACCCGAAAAGAAGGTCTTAAAAACGGACGGCGTTTTTTCTCAGAGTGAGTTCTTTTGCATAAAGTAAGAATCGCTTCAGGACTTTGCGGTGATCTTTGCTATACGGTTTAACTTTGACGATCAACGTTTGCTCTGCAGTGCCGTGTTGAGGACTGAAAGACGTTCAAAAAACCGGTTTTTGATTCACCAAAGTCCGGATTTCACTGTGTCATTCTTCTGCTGACTTCTTAGTAACCTGATTTTTCTTGTTTTTTTATCACTTATAACGGATACCGTACCTATAAAGAGATGAAAGAAAGAGCGGTGTTTCTTTTCTTTTTTCTCTTTACTTTACGGTTTTTGTTTTTCTATCTCATTGAATACACGGTAAAAATATTGAATAACGTTTACCGTACCAATCTCTTTTTCTGCTGTTTTTTCAGTCAGATATAACGGAAACCGTACCCGTTACCACACTTCATTCGGGTTGTCCACAGAAATTTGCCGGAATCCTTTCTTTTCTTAATTTTATCTTTTTAAAACCTTTTCTATATAGAGGGGCCTTAGAAGCAACGTCTACCGTACCCTTGAGGTAACTTCTGCCGTACCGATCGATAACTTTTCCCGTACTTCACGGATAACAGAGACCGTACTGGGTGTTTTTTCGACTTATCCACAGGCTTTCTGACGTTTTTTGCGGTTCTGAGGTGATTTTTGGAGTGGATGTCTGTTGACAGGTATAACGGAAACTGTACCTTTTTTCTTTCTCGGTTTCTTTTTTTCTATAACGTTTACCGTACCTTAAAGGCGATTTTTTAAGAAAAAGCCGGTGTCTTTGGGTTATCCACAGGCTCTCTTCTTTTCTTAGTTTTTATCTTTTTAAATTCTTTTTCTATATAGAGAGGGGCTAGAAGCAACGTTTACCGTACCCCTGGTGCAGCG
>UMCT01059066.1_pt1 | contig 10963 bp, 8 predicted proteins | sample 1964291 | NCBI WGS metagenome assembly UMCT01 (sample SAMEA4835974, study PRJEB28245) | human gut metagenome | biome: gut microbiome; material: fecal sample | place: Denmark | collected 2008 | reverse complement strand
AGCGAGCCGACCGCCACGATGGCGCCGATGAGTTTACCGCTGATCCTCTCATCATCAGAGTTCGGCGCCGAATGCGGCGCTCTCCTGCCCTGCGTCGCATTCTCCGCATTGTCCTCATTCACCGGATCCGTTGTCCCGCTTGCCTGCATGTTCCGACCAATGTTGCGTTCCATCGTGGACTCAACCCCATTATGATTCGTTGTTTTTCTATGCGCTTGGAATATAAGGTTTGCCAACCGGCATACACATACGCGCACTCGAACGCCGCCCATAAGGCGGACGTGCCGTATCAGTATCGAATAGCCAAATGCACAGTGTAGCCGATTCAACCGGACAAACCGCGCTTGTCAAGCGTGCCCATGGAAGTAGGCATAGGCTCGACCAATCAGACGGAGGTGCCGACGCGTCTTGAAGAACGGATGCGATTCCGTCGAAACGAACGCGCGCCTCGTGCAACCGATGGGGCGTTTGGCCCAACGTCCAAATCAGCCCCCACGTTTTGTGGCACAGAAAAAGAGACGGACGAGCCAGAAAGCTCGTCCGCCTCCAATCAGGGAAGGAAGATAAAAGGAATCAGGATGATTTTATTCGGACCACACCTCCTATTCTTTTCTGTTGACCGCGGTCACTGCACGCTGCAGCACGACGAAGATGAGAATCATCAGGCCAACCACGATGGTGGTCCATTCCGCCGGCACACCGAAGTCGGAAGTCAGCGGATCGATGGTGGAGCGAACCAGTGCGCCGACGACGGAGCCGAGCACATAGCCGAAGCCGCCGGTGACGATGGTACCGCCGATGACCACGGATGCGACTGCATCAAGTTCCCAGCCGACGCCCACGGTGTTGATGGCCGAGCGGATGTTGGCCGTGTACACGATGGAAGCGAGGGCGGCCAGCGTGGCGGAGGTCAGATAGATGATGTACTGCGTGCGCTTGACCGGAAGACCCATCAGCTCGGCAGAGGAACGGGAACCGCCGATCGCGTAGATAGTGCGTCCTGTACGGGTGTGGTGCAGCAGGATATAGCCGAAGATAACCACAAGAACCGCGATGATCACGCCCACATTGATGTAGAGATCATGGGAGATCTTCGGATTGTCGATGATGGTGATCTTCTGCGCTATGAAATCGAAGTTGTTGTTCTCGGGGAAGGTCTGCGCCTTGGTGGAGATGATGGATGCGATGCCACGCGCCAGGAACATCGATGCCAGAGAGGCGATGAACGGCTGCATGTTGAATTCCTCGATCAGCGTGCCGGTCAGCAAACCGAATGCGACGCCTATAAGAATCATGACGACCATCGCGATTGGAGCGGAGATGCCGGCATTCGTCATCTTGACGCCAACCACTGCAGTAATGGCCACAATGGCGCCGACAGACAAATCGATGCCACCTGTCAACACCGGCAATGTCATAGCAACTGCCAGAATGATCAGATACGCGTGATCAATGAACAGCGAGGAGACGAAACCAAGTCGCAGATAGGTACCGAATAGCGCCTGGCCCATGATGATCATCAGAATGAAGATCACCACCGCGGCAATGGTAGGAATCATCTGGGCATTAATGCGACGCCCACCGATTTTCTGGGTCTTCTTCTTGACCTGAGTAGCTGTTGCAGAAGTCATGCTGCCACCACCTTAGTCTGTGCCTTAAGTGTGCGTTTGCGTTTCATTTCCGCACTGAGATTGTGAATCTTCGGAGCCTGCATCACGCAGATCACGATCACCACTGCCGCGAAGAAGGCCGGGGTTGCGGCGGAATCGATGCCGAGGGTGATGATGGTCTTGCGGATCATGGCGATGATCACAGCGCCCAGGGCGCTGCCTGCCAGGGAGAACTTGCCACCGAGCAGCGAGGTTCCACCGATCACGACTGCGAGGATGGCGTACATTTCGAGATCCTGGCCGGTCTTGACCACGTCGATTCGCATCACGGACGCAGTGGCGAACAGACCTGCAACAGCTGCCAGCACGCCGGAGACCGCGTACACGAGGAAGAGGATCTTCTTCGGCTTGATGCCGGTCATGCGGGAGGCTTCCGGATTGATGCCCACGGATTCGATCATCATGCCCATGGCGGTCTTGCGGCACAGCAGGCCGACGAGCGCCACGATGACCAATGCAATGACGAAGTTGGCGGGAATACCAAGGATGAAGCCGTTCGCCATCCACTTAAGCGGCGCGCCGCCTGCAACGGAGCTGGCGTCGGTGTTCTGGCCGGAGGTGATCACCTTGGCGAGGCCGCGCCCGGCGAGCATCATAATCAATGTCGTGATGAACGGCTGGAGTCCCAGGATAGAGACCAGTGCACCGTTGATGCAGCCGATGGCAAGGCCGATGAGCAGCGAAAGGAGAATGACCATCCAGACGTTGACGCCCGCGGACAGCAGCTGCATAGCGGCTGCGCCTGCGACAGCCATGACGGAGCCGACGGACAGATCAATACCTGCGGTGGAGATCACCAGCGTCATGCCGGTTGCGATCATGAGATAACGCGCCGATTCCTGCAACATGGTGATCAGCGGGCCCGATAGGCCTCCGGTGTTCTTGTTCCAGCTCAGAGAAAGGAACTGGTGGTCGGAGATGGTGCAGATGATGATGAGCACAATCAGCGCGACCACAGACCATGTGAGGTTCGAAGACAGGAGCTTCTTGACGACGGAGTCCTTTTCCTGCTCTGCTTTCTTGTCGGTCATCATGCCTCCTTTCCTGTATTGACGTTCGTGTTTGCGATGGTTTGAACGATGGTTTCCTGAGAAACGGTGTCGTCATTGACGAGTTCGGCAATCTTGTGGCGATCCTTCAGCACTTCGATGTCGTCGGAAAGCCTGACCACCTCTTCCATTTCGGACGAGATGAAGACAACGCCCATGCCCTGCTCGGCCAAATCGAGCACTACCTGCTGAATTTCGGCCTTGGCACCGATATCGATGCCTCTCGTCGGTTCGTCCAGGATGAGCAGATCCGGATGCGTTGCCAGCCAGCGGGCGATAAGCACCTTCTGCTGGTTTCCACCGGACAGGTTCTTGATGAGCTTGTTCGGATCGTTCGGACGAACGTTGAGTTCCTTCATGTACTTGTCGACGATCTCGTCGGCTTCCTTCTTCGGAATCGGCTTGAACATGCCTCGCGTCGCCTGCAGGGCGATCAGCATGTTCTCACGTACTGTCAGATCGCCTATGATGCCTTCGTCTCGACGGTTCTCGGTGGAGTACGCGATCTTGTTGCACAATGCCGTGTATGGATCGGAGATGCTGACCTTCTTGCCCTTGAGCTCATAGGTGCCGGAATCCGGCTTGTCCGCGCCGTAAAGCAGACGACCAAGCTCCGTTCGTCCAGATCCAAGCAGACCGGCGAAGCCAACGACCTGTCCCGGATACACATCCAAATCGGTCGGATTGATAGTGCCCTTAAGACCAAGCTGCTTGACGGAGACGATGGGCCTCTCTCCGGAAATATCCTTATGCGCCTTCTTGGCTCCAATCTGGCTCAGCTCAGCCGCGCTCTTGCCGATCATCATGCCGATGAGCTCATCACGCGGAGTGTCCTTGGTCATGACTTCCTTGATGAACTTGCCGTTACGCAGAATCGTCAATCGGTCGGTAATCTCATAGATCTGATCAAGGAAGTGGGAGACGAAGAGGATGGCGACGCCCGAGTCGCGGATCTTGCGCATAATCTTGAACAAATCCTGCACTTCGTTGGCATCCAATGAAGAGGTCGGCTCATCAAGAATCAGCACCTTGGCATCAATCACCATGGCACGGGCTATGGCGACCAGCTGCTGCATCGCGATGGAGATGGAACTCAATGGGGCCTTCGGGTCGAGATGTTCTAATCCCATCTGGGCAAGGAACTTCTTAGACTTCTCATAGGTCTTCTTCCAATTGATGCCCAGCGGCCCCCGCACTTCATGACCGAGCATGACGTTTTCGCCGATGGTCAGATTGGTGCACAAGTTGACTTCCTGGTACACCGTGGCGATGCCCGCGTTCTGCGCATCGCCAGTGCCGGTGAAGGTCTGCGGCTTGCCGTCCACTTCAATGGATCCGGCATTGATCTTGTACACGCCGGTGAGCGCCTTGATCATCGTCGATTTGCCGGCGCCGTTCTCTCCCATAAGAGCGTGAACCTCACCGGGGAATAGACGTAGATTGACGCCGTCCAAGGCTTTGACGCCCGGGAATTCGATCGTGATGCCCTTCATCACGACGATTGGTTTTTTGTCTGCCATGTCTTCGCCTTACGAAAATTGTTATCGTTCTGTGATATTTGCCCAAGATGTAGTGAACGGTGCGCCATCATCGCGACGCACCGTTCGTGGGTTATGAGAAGAAAAGACGTTCCGTATCAGAACCGTCGCCCATCACAATCAGTATGCACGGGTTCCGGCATCCAGAGCTTCCTTGGCGCTGGCTGCGTCGAAAGTCTTGGATTCGATCTCGATGTCTTTCTCGACGGACTTGCCGCCCAGATAGTCCTTGACTGCGTTGGCGGTTTCCTTGCCGAAGATCGGGTTGTATTCGATAACGTAGGAGAGGTCACCGTCAACAAGAGACTGCAAAGCCGCCTTGGTGCCATCGATGGTGATGATCTTGACCTTGCCCTTGAGACCGGCCGCGTCAACAGCCTGTGCCGCTCCGAGGCCCATCTCATCGTTTTCGGCGAAGATGAACTGCGGATTGTCGGACTTGTACTTGTCAAGCAAGCCGGCGGTCACGGTCTTGGCTTCATCAGTGGACCAGTTCGCGGACTGGGATTCGAGAACCTTGATGTTGTCCGCGGCCTTGTTCTTCCAGCCCTGGCCACGATCAGTCACAACGGACAGGCCTGCCGGGCCTTCCAGAATGAAGCCGTTGGCTCCAGTCGAGAAGCTCTTATTGACGAATTCCGCAGCCTGCTCACCTGCCCACACATTGGACGGGCCGATATGGGACACAACTGCCTTCTTGGCTTCCGCGCTCTTGATATTGATATTACGATCGACGGTGAAAACTGGGATTTCGGCCTCTGCCGCATTCTCCAGGCAGTCATCCCAACCGGAATCGTTGGTGGCGGACAGCACGATGGCATCGACTTCATCGTTGACGAACTTGTTGAATGCCTGAATCTGCTTCTGCTGATCATTGTTCTGCGTCGGAGAATACACCAAGTTGAAGCCCGCATCCTTGAACGCCTTCTTCAAATCGTTCTCGTTAGCGGTACGGAACCCGCCTTCCGGGCCGACGGCCACGAAGCCAATCGTCTTCTTGCCGCCGTCATCGGATTTCGATCCGGCATTTGAGCTGCCGCATGCCGCCATGCTGACCAGAGCTGCGGCCGAAGCGCAGACTGCAATGGCTTTCTTCCAATTCTTCATGAACTCCTCCTCGAGCTGTTACTGGTTGTGATGGCCTTCCTTGCCATCGGTGATTCCAGTATCGTGTCGAAAGCCTCAACGCTCAATCTCATACGATAACTTTTCGGTAACAACTTGGCATCGCGCCGTCAGAGTTCTCACCGCGACAATCCAATATCCCTCATGGAGCCATAACCAGATTCATGTGTACCGAAGGTGTTTATCGCATATGCATTCGTCACTGTGCGGACAGAGCCATAACCTGCGAATCCGCACTGGACCATGTGCCCCCCAACGAGCCATCGACGGTTCTGACTATACCCAAACGGTCAAGTACGGCGAAGCGCCGATACATATTGACCTCACCGGTAGCCATGGCGATGGCTCCGGCATCGGGAAGAGACTGATTGTTTTCAGGACCCGGCACAAGCTGACGTCGTGCGATCTGTGTATGGTCGTTCTGCTCATATTGCGCGGCATAGATAAAAGTGATGTCGTTGTAGAAGGTCATCATGGACACTCCGGATTGATCGGAGATCCGCAGGAACGACCTTGCCAACGACTCCACCTCTCCATCCGAACCACGCCGGATTCCGATGATGCCTATTCCGGATTTCGCACGTTTGCTGGATTCCAGAGAGAAAGCCAGACGATCGCCTTCCGGCGAAACGCTTATCGCACGGACATGTTGTGTATCGTCAAGTCCGGGAATCGTCAACGCGCGCGTCCTGCCGTCGGCGTCGACGGCAATCTCCTCCGTCGATTCGTCAACGGCCCAAATCTCTTTCCCTCTGCCTTTGCATATGGTCCGTATCTTATGACCGGAGAACATGGTATCCCGCAAGGCGCCATCCGCTCCGAGACGTTTCACACGCCCGCTGTGGTCAAGCACGGCACCACCTTCAGATGAAAAGATGAATCCGTCTGCGTCATCGATGCCGGCCTGCGCTACACGTACCGCATTGGACGATTTCAGCGAAACGATGTTGCCCGCGCTCAATGTGTATATTGGGTCCACTGTCGATCGCGTATCCAGCGATGAACCGTCATCGGCATGCGAGTAATTTCGCCCGCCGGCCACTACATCGATGCTTGTTTCCTTGCTGCCGTCCCCCAATGACAGCCGCAGTTGCCGGACCAATACCGAGCGCTCCGCATCGGTCATTCGATTCATCACGGATGAAAGCCATATCCGAATCGTCGAATCATGGACGGTCACGCCATTCGACCGCAAGGTCACCTGCTCCGTATTGGTGTCGACCACCGCATCCCGCAGCCACGCCGCACTTCCATTAAGCAATTCCTCCACGGCACGAGCACGCCAATCACGCCAGCATAGCCAACGCACATCGGGGATCAATTCCTTACGCGATGTCCCCAGCTGGTACAGCGAAACCTGCCGATACGCCTGTTTGAAATCGTCGGCACCGACCATAACACCTGACGGCAGCTTTCCGATACGCCACTGCCCCTGTACCTTGGAAAGGGTGAAATCGAAAGTTTCCGTCTCTTCGGGAACCGCTAGGTACACGCCGTGGGAATCCAGCATGCCTTGGACTTGCAGACGCACCGACACCGTAATCTCATCATTCACTGCCGAAGAATCGGCAAAACTGGCTTTACGGGCAATCTGCGGAGCACCTGAGTACACCATCGTTTTCGCATCGGAATTCCACCAATTCGAAGCCGCACTGGTAAGGAACCGACGAGCTGTTTTAAAACCGTCGCTTTGCACGCCGGCCGGCAGGGCCTCGAAGAACCCCTTGACAATGGCTTCCGGCTGCGCGTCCTTCACAGGTCCCGACGGATTCGTGAATATTCTCCGCGTATCCTGTTCGGTAGGTTTCATGACCTGCACTGCCCCGCTTTTCGGCAGTCCCAATACATTCGAGCATCCGCTCAATACCGGCAACAGACAGCCGAACAGCAGCGCCACCAGCATCGTTACCAGCGCTCGTGCCACACGATACGTCCTCACTGCTTCCGCCCCTTCCCGACATTGGGCTCACCGGTCAGATAGTCGGAAAATCCATTGTCGGCGATACCGAATCCTCCGACAGTACAGAATCCGTTATTCTCGGCACTGAAGCGAATCGGAGCTTGGGCTACATTCACCGGGCCGTTTTCAGGATTGCGCGGCAATGTCACCAGAAACCAAGTGCCCTTGCCCATCTGGGAACGAACCGAAATATCACCACCATGGAGTCTCACATCGGCGAGCACAATGGCCATGCCCAAGCCCGTGCCGCCCGTAGTACGGGCACGAGACGGATCGCCTCTCCAGAATCGGTCGAATATTCTTTCGCACTGGCTCGCGGTCATGCCCACGCCATAATCTCGCACACTGATGACGACCATGGCGCGATTGACCGCAAGACGCACCTCCACAGGTCGCCCTTCTGCGAAATCGATCGCATTGGCAAGCAGATTACGTACAATACGGCAGATGCGTCTTGCATCGACGCAGGCCAATACTTCCATATTGGGAAGGTGGACATTCAGCGGCACTTGTTTGGTTTCCGCGATGCTCGCAATTTGTTCAACCGCTTGGCTGATTGGTTCACGAACATCGCCTTCAGTCAGATCCAATGCCGCGTATCCGGCATCGAACCGCGAAATCTCCAACAAATCAGCGAGCATCTCCTGAAATCTGCGAATCTGCCCGTCCAGCAATTCCACCGTGCGCCTGGTCGTGGCATCATACCCGTCCTTATGCATCGACAACATGTCCGCCGCCATGCGCATGGTCGTCACCGGCGTACGCAGCTCATGGCTGACGTCAGAGACGAATTCACGTTGCATATCGCCGGCTTTTTAAGTTCATCGATTTTCTGCACCAACGAGTCCGCCATCTCATTGAAGGAACGCTGCAGCACACCGATCTCATCCTGTCTGTTCACCTGTACACGGATATCCAAATTCCCCGATGCCATGGTTTCGGCTGAAGCCGCGACATCCTGTACCGGTTTGACCACGGAACGCATGACTGAAAATATGATGACGACGATTGCGATGCTCAACAATACGTCTGAGACCAGCATGTTGAACTGAATCTGCAATAGAGCTTGCTGCTGCGTTTGATAGGAGTACAGCGCGAATATCTTCACCGTGCCAATGCCATTTGATGAAATCGTCGAACCAAGAATGGCCCCAGGTGTGCCCTTCTCCGATTTCGCTATATTCACGGCCTGGTAATAAATCGAATCGTCGGAATCCGATTGCAGATCATTCTGCATCTCCGTGGATATCAGGTTCGTGTATTCCGGCTCGGTGGATACTGGCACGAAGGTCTTCTCATCAATGTTCGAGTCATCACCGCTCATCAGATACACGCCAATCATATTGCCGGATCCATTGTTTTGCAGTTCGGATGCCAGATTGCCGATCAACTGCTGATATTGGCTGGAATCGGCAAGGTTCGCGGAACTCAGCTGTTTTTGGGCCAGACTGATCTGCGAGGAGAAATCCCTACGGGACTCATCCATAACCTGCGCCTGTATCGTTCCTTTGATGGTGCCCATGGAGAAAAGGCACAACAAAGCCGCCGTCAGAGAAAACACCAGCATTGACAATACGACCATCCTGGTCTGCAATGACTTGTGAGCGCGTTGCCTTCCGCGGCGCCATGCCTTCCTTACCCGCCGTAGTGTCATCATGGCCGCTTATTCGGTAGGCGCAACGAACTTATAGCCGATGCCGCGCACAGTTTGTACGATCTGCGGCTTCTCCGGGTTCGATTCCACTTTCATGCGAAGCCGTTGCACGTGCACATTGACCAACTTGGCGTCTCCGCCGTCGTCATAACCCCATACCTGCTTGAGCAGGCTTGTACGACTCAGGGGCTCATCCTCATGCACGGCCAATACGTAGAGCAATTCGAATTCCATCGGAGTCAAGTGCAAGTCGATACCGTTTTTCTTGGCAGTATGCCGCACACGGTTCATCTCGAGTATCCCACAATGCAGGAATTCCGGCAGTTCGGCTGCCGCTCCATCCGATGAAGCGCCCATCCCCAGTGTGCGCAGTCGCGCTTTGATACGGGCCATCAGCTCCACCATTTCAAACGGCTTGACCACATAATCATCGGCTCCTGCTTCCAGACCCTTCACCACGTCAGTGGTATCGGATTTGGCGGTAAGCATGATAATCGGCGTATTGGCGGTCTGCCGTATGCGTTGTGCCACCTGCACCCCGTCCAATCCCGGAAGCATGATATCCAGCAGTACAAGATCCGGATGAAGGGTCGGGAACATCTCCACTGCACGCAATCCGTCCTGGCATGTCACCGTTTCAAAACCGCTGCCATTCAGAACGATGGACAGCATTTCCCCCAAGGCCGCATCGTCATCGACAATCATGATCAGCGTCTGCTTGGACTTGCCATGCTCGTCTTGCATCATCGCCGTCCTCCTTCCGACATGCTCCGTCACGTACGCATTCCCACATTGGACGCAAGGCATGTTGTTTACCGCATCCGTATTATACACATAAGCAAAAGAGCACGGCTGAATCCAAGACGGCGGAATCAGCGTCCGCCCTTATCGTCCTCGCCGTGCAGAATCGGCCGGATCTTGGCGAGGCGCGCGCTCACCTCATGCTCATAGCCACGATCGTTGGGATGGTAGTATTCGCGTCCCACCAGTTCGTCGGGCATGTACTGCTGGGGGGCCACCGCGCCAGGCCAGTCGTGCGCGTAACGGTACCCCTCGTGATTGCCCCATTCCTTCATAAGCTTGGTTGGCGCATTGCGTAGATGCAACGGCACTTGACCGATAAGTCCGGCATCCACATCGGCGAGCGCCGCGTTGATGGCATTATAACTGGCGTTTGATTTGGGCGCGGTGGCCACGGCGAGCGCCGCTTCGGCAAGGATGATGCGTGCTTCCGGCATACCGACCAAGGCTACGGCCTGTGCGGCGGCGACGGGGACCTGCAGAATCTGCGGCGCCGCCATGCCGACCTCCTCGCTTGCCGCAATCATGATGCGTCGGGCGATGAACCGCGGATCCTCTCCCGCGCGTAGCATGCGTGCCAGGTAGTGCATGGTGGCATCCGGATCGGAACCGCGCATAGACTTGATGAAGGCGGAGATGACGTCATAGTGGTCGTCACCGTCTTTGTCGTAGCGTACGGTGGCCACATCCATCACTTTCGACACCACGTCCGGTGTGACCACCGGGCGTTTCGCGCCTTTCTTGCGTTCTTGGTCACCCGTGAGCGCACCGGCCGCCGCTTCAAGAATCGTCAGCGTTTTGCGCGCGTCTCCTCCTGCGAGCCGGATGATCTCGTCGACGGCTTCATCGTCTATGCGTACCTCGTTCTTCAGCCCATGCTCGCTGGCGATGGCGCGTCTGATGAGCGTCTCGAGGTCCGATGGCTCCAACGATTCGAGTTTGACGACCACGGAACGGCTGAGTAATGGCTTGATGATGGAGAAACTCGGATTTTCAGTGGTGGCCGCGATGAACGTGACGTCTCTGTTCTCCACGCTGGGCAGCAATGCGTCCTGTTGGGATTTGGAGAATCGGTGCACCTCGTCAATGAACAGCACCGTCTCCTGGCCTTCGGATACGAGTCTGTCATGTGCGCGTTTGAGCACGTCACGCACGTCCTTGACGCC
>UMCT01047366.1_pt1 | contig 10984 bp, 6 predicted proteins | sample 1964291 | NCBI WGS metagenome assembly UMCT01 (sample SAMEA4835974, study PRJEB28245) | human gut metagenome | biome: gut microbiome; material: fecal sample | place: Denmark | collected 2008 | reverse complement strand
CTATTCGGAGTAACATATATTCCGACAACAAAACGATTGCTGTGTAAGGGACGGCTCTGCCGTTCCGTACAGCACCTGTGCAGGCGTAACGCCCCTGCAACAAAAAGCCATTGCGTGTAGAGATAGATAATCGCAGGCGGAAAGGAGACACTTGCCAAGAAAAGATACAGGATTTACTTTGGCTGAGCTGAATGAGAGATATAAAGATAAGCCGACCAGCAAAGCCGTGTACGAAGTGGACGGTCAGCGTTATGCTGTGACAAGTCATTTCGTGGGTGAAAAAGACCTTGATAAGGTGCTTTATGAACTTGCTTTCAAAAGAGCGTTTCAGAAAACCGAAAAGAACTAAAAAGTTTTGAAAAAAGACTTGCCATATTCGGTTTTCTGCGCTATAATAGTTGTATCATCGAATATGGTTTGCTTTGATTGGAAAGGAGTTATTATGGCAAAGCAAACTACTTACAATGTCGGGATCTATGTGCGTTTGTCGCAGGAGGACGAACGTGCGGGCGAATCCCTTTCGATTGAAAATCAGAAGAAGATGCTGACGGAATATGTCAGCAAGCAGGAGGGGTGGAATCTTATCGAGATATGCGAGGACGATGGCTATTCGGGAACAAGTTTCGATAGACCAGGTATCAAGCAGATTCTTGATGATGCAAAGTCGGGAAAGATAAATCTTATCCTCTGTAAAGACCTTTCACGTTTCGGAAGAAATTATATCGAGGTCGGTCAGTATATAGATTACATTTTTCCTTCATTCAATATCCGCTTCATCGCCCTGAGCGACAATGTAGACACGCTTGACAGAAACAGTTCGGCAATGGATCTTATGCCTGTGATGAATTTATTCAACGAATGGCACGCCGCCAACACGTCAAAGAAGGTACGCAGTGTCATGGCAGCAAATTCTCGGCAGGGCAAGTATCTGGCGGCTTCAGCTTCTTATGGTTACATCAAGGCAGATGATGAAAAGCATACGCCCTTGATTGATGAAGATGCCGCCGTTATCGTAAGACGTATATTTGAGCAGAGGGCAAGAGGGTTAAGTCCGAAGCAGATCGCTATACAGCTTAACAAGGACGGCATCGCAACTCCCTCGGATCATCGTTATCAGCTTAAAGGCAAAGATAATCCCCTTGTGACTTCACATCTGTGGAATGATTGTATGGTGCGTGGCATTCTTAACAATGAGATTTATATCGGAAATCTCGCACAGCAGAGAGTGACAACGGTATCCTACAAAAATCACAAGCAGATACGCAAGGACAGGTCGGAATGGATAGTGATTGAAAATAATCATGAACCTATCATTTCAAGAGAGCTGTGGGACAAGGTTAGAGAGGTTGACGCATCGGTGAGTATCGGCAAGACAACAAAAGAAGGCGTGATTCTTCCGCTGTCAGGATTTATGTACTGCCCAGACTGCGGTTACAAGATGAAAATGAACAGAACCATGCACACCTCTAAGAAGCGTGGAACATATGAGACTGTCAGCTATCGCTGTGGTACTTATGTTAGAAGCGGAATGGACGGCTGCACTCCTCATTCCATTTTGGAAAGAGTAATTTCACAGATTGTTGTTGACGATATTAGAGCAAAGGCACGACTTGCCGTTGAGGACGAGGACGCACTCCGTGAAGCCGTTAGAAAACGCAGACAGGCTACTGCCGATGCGGAGAGCCAGCATAACAGCAAGGAACTCCATGAGGGTGAGAAAAGGCTTGCACAGCTCGAAACGCTTATCAGTAAGACCTATGAAGAAAAGCTCCTCGGTACTGTACCCGAAGAACTCTGCGTGAAAATGCTGAATCAGTATCTTGATGAGCAGAAGATGCTGAGAGAGAAAGTCGCTGTACTGAAAGAAAAGTGCGAAACCGCTGAACAGGCTGAAAAGGATATTGACAGATACATTGAAAATATCAAGAAGTATGTCGATATTCAGGAGCTTACCCGTGAGACTTGTTTGGAGCTTATCGAGTACATCGTGATTGGTGATCGTCCCGAAAGCAAGGACGAGGACAGGCAGATTCACATCTTTTACAAGTTCCTTGACAAAGGGCTTACGGAGAAAAGAAACATTCTGCTTCCGCAGAATGTGGAGTAAATAATATTTGGGTGTACTTTTATGGGGTTCTCCTCACGGAAACCAAGCTCACCGAACGGAACATTACCGACAGCCACATCAAAGCTGCCATTCTGAAAATGGTTCTTTTCAAAGCCATGAATCGAAATATCTGCATCGGGATAGAGTGCATGAGCGATTCTGCCCGACAACGAGTCGATCTCTACGCCGTAGAGCTGAGAATTAGCTTGCATAGCTTCAGGCATACGTCCGAAAAAGTTTCCAATACCCATTGCTGGCTCTAATATGTTGCCGCCGCCAAAGCCAAAATTGCCGAGAGCTTCAAAAATTCCGTCGATAACTGTCGGGCTAGTGTAAAACGCATCATTTACCGTTGAGCGTGCCTGAGCATATTCCTGCGGAGTCAGCAACTCGGAAAGCTCCTTATACTCTGTGGCCCACTTCTCATCGTTCTTATCAAAAGCCTTAGCCAAAGCACCCCAGCCTACATATTTCGACAAGATTTCTTTTTCCTCAGCCGTTGCAGGACGCTTTTCCGCTTCAAGCGTTTTCAGCGTTCTGATCGCATCGACATTGGCTCTGAACTTCATCTTAGCACCGCCGTCACCGAGGTTATCATCGGTGATCGTGAAGTTATCGCCCTTATCGGGAGTTGGTGCAGGCGTGGTGCTTTCTTCTGCAACAGGTTCATCAGAACTGACAACCTCTGCTGTAATAGTCTCACGCTCCGACTCTTTGGTACGCTCCAAGCCGTCAATAAAATGGAATGACATGAGCATATCGCCGTTGTCGAGCCGAGAGGTCAGCTCGCCGCCGTCGAAAGTCCAGTTCTTTGCACTGTCAAATTCCATGTGAATATCCTTGCCCGCAGGCTTTCCGTTTTCATCGAGCTTTCGGGAAGTAAAATCAACGGTGCTTACACCCGTAACGATTCTGCGTTCTCCTACGCACTCAGGACGGAGATGATCGCTGATCTCAAACATCATGCCCGGCTTGATAGCCCTTTTGAGCTGAGACAGGTTCTTGACAGTAGGAATTTCGGGCTTTTCTGCTTCGGGTGTGACCTCAGCTCTTTCAGGCTTCACGGGTGCGGACTGCTCCTTTTCAGGTTCAGCCCTGCCGATATACTCATACATACCGCTATTCAGGAGCTTATCATAGGAGATATTCTCCGTCACAGCATAACCGCCGCTTTCACGCTGAATGGTGCAATCGTCCGAATAGAACGGAAGTGCGCCCGTCAGCGAAATAACCTCAGAAACCTCGCCAGTAATCTTGTGACGAAATTGGTCACCGACTTCCACAGTATCGTGTGAGGTACGTTCTTCAGCAGATTGCTCCGCTTTGAGTGTCGCCCTCTCTGCTTTCTGTTCAGCCGAAAGATAGGTATCGTCCTTGAGCCGTGCTTCGGTCATTGTCGCAACATTGTACCACGAATGACGGAATTTCTCACCATTCTCAAAGTTGAAAGTAATACCCTGAGAATTGTAGTCCACAAGCGAGATTTTCCCCTCACCGCTATGACCGCCCGTGCCGTACTCCTTTTTCAAAAAATCAGCCAACTGTTGTACAGTCGGGTGCTGTTCCTCATAGAAGTCCTGCACACGGAGCTTACCGTGAACGAATCCTGTACCACGGTCAATTTCTGCTGCGAGAGCTTCATAGACCTGAACACTGTCAACTACCGGACCTTTTGCAAATTCCAACTTCGGCTTTTGTGATACAGACTTTGAAGCAGTCAGCGGTTCGGCATCGCCAAATAAAGAAAGCTGTTCGCCCTCAATATCGTTCTTCTCCCAAAACGGCACATCATCTTGCTCATTTCGTTGAATTTCGTCAATGACTGTTTCATCGGTAAAAAGAGGCTTATCAATGTCCGCAGTATCCTGGGCAGGAGTCTCTACCGCAGAAGCATCGCTCATAAGCTCTACCGCCTGCTCGGCCTTGCTTGTATGCCTGTCTATAACCTCATCGGGAATAGAAACAAGGTCAGAAAAATCAAGTTCTGTCAGACCGTTTTCAATCATATCCTCAATGCTGTCAAACTGCTCCGTATCGAACACTTCACCGTCAAATTCGTGAGTGATCTTGAAGTCCACAAGGTCAGCCGTCACCTGAATGGGCAGCTCATCATCGGTCAGCGTGGTAAACGCAAGACCGACATTGTGCAGATCATCAAAATCAGCACCTTCACGGTATTCCGCTTCGCAAAAATCATTGATAAGCCATTTTGCCTTATCAATCGGAGTTTCAAAAGTACGCTGGAAGTCCATGATCTCCACAGGCTTATCAGGATTATGTTCGAGCATCGCCGTTTGCAGGAGTTTCGGAAAAGTGGACAACTCACGATACGGCTCGATCTCCATTTTATCACCACGGTTATAGATACCGCAAACGGGGTCTCCGCCATAAAAAAGCTCTCCAACCTTATCACCCTCAGCGATAGCCAATTTCCAAGTGCCGTTCTCTGTCTCCGCCGATTCGCAGTCAGTGCCGAAAAATTTGTCTACGATCTGTTGCAGAGTTTGGAGCTTTTCCTCAGCGACAGTAATATCATCATAACTGCGGGTAGGGTGCTGTGCCTTGAAATCATCGAAAATACGCTGTTCCTCAGCCGTCAGCTCAGAATGGGCTTCAAGGAAAGGGACAAACACATCAAGTGTGTGCTTCGCTCTTTCCTGATACTCCGGCTGATTGAATGGGTGCTGCGTATAGCCGAGAATACCCTCATTGTGGGCACTGATATGGTCGATCAGCGAACCGCCGCCCGTGCCTTTGCCGTCACCAATATCAAAGCGACCCTCATAGCTGAACTCCTCACCGCCTATGACAGCAGTGATCGTGAAGTCTGTTTTTTTATACCAGCCAGCTTTCAGATCGGGGATATTACGTTCCGAATGCTGTTTTTCATCGAGGTATTCGAGGACAGCATTTCCAAGGGCAAAACTGCAATCAGGGTGTGCAATAGCAAAATCGTGAACGATGTCGCTTTCGCTGACCCATTCATCACCGTCACCCTTTCCGAAATGGAATGTAAGGCTGTCAGGCTGCTTTTCGGGCTGTTCAGGCTCAAAGGTTACGTTATACTTGTGCTTTGCAATGCAAGCAAACGCCTTTTCTGTCTGCTCCTCATCACCGAGAACATCAAACAGGGCTTTCTTAATACGGTTGAGCTTAGGCTGATTGTCGCCGTTCTCCCAGCCGTGGAGTGCTGCACCGTCAAATGCAGTGATAAGTTCCTTTACGGTATCATCGGATATATCGGGAATATCATCTTTGATATAATCCAGAACAGCCCAATATGCCAAGTCATCAAATCCCTCGTGGATACGGTCAATGAAAGCCTGTCCGATCTCCTCAAAAGAAACAAAACGCTCCATACCGCTGAAACTGCAATGATATCCGTCCTCAGTCTTTTCTGTATGGAGAGCGTGACGGAGGTTTTCAGCATAATAATAAGTACGGTCTGAGATCTCACCTTGTTCAAAGATAAACTCAATATCTGCGGTTGTGCCGCCCCCTAACAGTCCGAGCGCAAGCTCACGGCGAATATCCTCACCGTCATGAAAACGCTGGGCAAGGTCATAGAGTGCAGACTCACTCAGGTTATATCCGAAAGTCGCCTTGTCGCTGGGCTTGTGTTTATCAAGATAACCGCTACTAAACAGAGGATACGCCATATCTTCCCATTCGTCGCTTGACAGAGTACGCTCCGCAAGGAATTTTGCAAGGTCAGCCTGTTGAAACAGCACTTCTTCCTCAGTGGGAACTTTGCTTGCGTTCTCACGGTCAGTGACCGCCTGCTTGTGAGCAGTCAGAAAGTCTGCAACATCGGACTCCTGCAAAGCATTGTGCAGGATCTCATCATATGCCTGAATATCCTCCGCCGTGAATGTTTCGTCAATGCTGTCGATCTGTCCTTTCGTCACATCACCAACAAACATAGCGGTAATAGCCGCCCTCTGTTCATCGGAGAAATCGTGCTGAGAAAAGAAGTCAGAAAGCTCAATACTGCGGTCAAAACTTGACTTGGCTTCAAGCATATCATTCAGTTTGGAGTGTTCGCCATAACGTTCAGCCGGAGCTTGTGACAGATACGCATCAACAAGAGAGAGCATTTCACCGAACTGTGCTTCATCGTATCGATTATCGAAAAAGTAAGCGAGATTGAGCTTTACATCTTCCACCGCAAGACGATGCACCACGGGAGAAAGTGCCACATTCTGCTCCATAGTCAGACCGAGGTCAGCCATATTTCGGAGCATACCGACCTCACGGACAGCGTTCTCCAATGCTCTATGAAAAGCAGGAGCGTTCTCCTTATCGACTGCAAATGCGACCTTGCCTTCACGGGAAACTGCATGATAGCTCACACTTGTCTCCAAAAACGGCTTGACTTCCTTGAACTGCTCAGGTGTGAGCTTGCTCATATAATAGCGAGTATCACGGTTTGCACAGTAATCACGGTTGCCGACTTCCTGTGCCTTATCAGGACTTGCAAACTGCTCACGCATACTGATCACTTCGTCCTTGATATTGCGGACAGCAACGAAGTCAGCGTGACTTACCGTCAGCGTTCCTTTACCGGACGGATAGATTCTGCCCGAAAACTGCATACCTCTCCGAGCCATAATATCAGCCATTTTCAGCACAAGATCACGGTCAGCGGAGAGGTACTCCTTCTGCGGGATATAACGATACTCCGCACTTCCGAAGATGTTTTTTTCGGGCGGAGAGTAAGGTCTGTTGGATTTTGTAATGCTCACATTGCCGAGGATATTTCTCAGCCAGTCGGTGTCCTTATCATTTACCGCCATACGAACAGTACCGTTCATTTCATAGGCATAGTAATTGATACCCGATCTTTCAAGTGTGTCTCGCACACGCTGAAAGTCTGCAAGCTGCATAGAAATCAGCGACTTGTCTCTGTTATCAGTCGCATCATTCCACATTCTGTTGCCGAATGTAATAAGGTCAGCCACGCTGTCAACCTCCTTTTTCTCAGTCTCATGTTCTACTGCTTTTGGGATACCACGAAGCATATCATTCCAGTCTTTATATGTATCGGGAGTGATAACACGCTTCATGTCGGGATACTGCTCCTGCAAACGCTGGGCAAAATCATTGCCTGCGGTATCATTGTCGGAGCATAAAAATACATTCTCAGGAGAGATATTGTGCCTGAGCATTGTATCAAGCACGATATTCGGCTTCACGCCCATCATGGAAACGAGCCTGCAATCGGTTAGCTCTTTATCGTGCATTTGCAGATAGGAGAGCATATCAATAGCCGACTCAAAGAAAAAAGCCTTTTCGCCCGTGCCACGGACTACTTCAAAGCCGTGTCCTGCTGCCGAGCCTGTTGCAATTCCTTTGAATTTGTATTCTGTTGATGTGCCGACCTTTTCAGCACCGATGATCTTGCCCTGATCGTCATAGTATTTGAAAAGGACATTTCCTGTCTTTTCTTCCTGAGCGATCACGCCCTGTCTCACAAGTGAAGCCACAAGGTCATAGTCAAGCCCTCTGGTCTTGCACAGGTACGCAAACACACGCCTTGCATTGTCAGCTTCGGCAAGGGAAAGCTCCCTTGCCGTTACTGTTTTCGGCTTCTGTTCGTATGTGCGGGACGGAGTATAGATGCGGTCAATGTGTTCGCCTGTGAGGGCTTCGACCGCATCAACAAAGGACATTCCCATGTATTCACGCAGGAATCCGATGTTATCGCCGCCCTTGTCCTCGCTGAAACGAAACCACGCACCACGCTCACCTGGACCGTTATCCTTGATGTGCAGGCTATCGTGATTCTTCCACACATACTCTCTGCCGACTTTTTTCAGGTCAAAGCCGTGAGCCATGAGGAACTGAGGAAGATTGACAAATGCCGCCCTTTCTTTCTGTTCGTCAGTAATTCTCATCTATTATTCAAGCCCCTGATTCTTTCTCTTTTTGGGTGTCTGTTCTCTCTGCTGAGGCTTCTGCTGTCCTCGACCGCTGATACGCTGTGCGTCACGCTGCATCCTGCCACGGGAGAAGAAAGCCCTCTGTGAGTCCTTCTTTGCAACTGTGACAGCGGACTTTTCACCGCCGAACACCGCAGAATGTTCCACGCCCTTTGCGGTCAGCTCTGCCGACTTTTTCCGAGCCTGCCCCTCGTCCATACGCTGCGTAAAACGCTCCTGCTTTGGAAGTGACTTGAAAAAGTCGGGATTGACATACTCCACGGCTCTTTCGCCCTTGACAGCACTCTCAATCTGCTTGTAGGCTTCGGCATTCGCCTTAGAGACTGTGACCGCCACCGTGTCATTCTTGCGGACTACCGCTGAATACGGGATATTCTGCTTTTGCAGCTCTGCCACGATCTTCCGTGCAGTTCCGATAGGCTCAACACGGGTGTGCTTATCGTCCTTGCCGAGCGATGCATAGTATTCGGGATTGATGGTCTCATACTTGCCCTTTTCACCCTTACCGCCGTTCTCCTTTGCGGCATCAGTATGTGCGATCTTTCCGATAGAAGCATACATCACATCATTCAGGGTTGGTACATCGGTCTTTGAAACGGTAATTCCGACCTTATCCTCACCCTTAGTAGCAGCGGAAAATTGTACGCCTGCCGACATAAGAGCCGACATGACCTCAACAGCCTGAATTTCCATCATAGTCTCCACATGACGGTCATTTCGAGGCAATTCCTTGTAATAATCAGGGTTCACCTTGAAACCGCGTCATCAGTCAAAACAGCATCACCCTTATCAAGCATATTCGACAGCCAGCTATCTACCTCGACTTCATCGTGCATATTGAGAAGCTCAAGCTGACTTTTCATTTTTGCAAGCTCCTCAACTGCATTATCTCTCATTTCCTGCGGAACAAATGGATTTTCTGCAAAGCTCTCCATAGACTTGATACCTTCCGCAAGCTCTGCCTTTGCCTTGTCAATGTCCTCCTTAGAGCCGTTGTTGATGATACCGTCGATCATGTTGTAATCATCTTCAAGCTGCATCTCCACATTGGCAAGGGGTTGAATATTCAATTGATCTGCAAGTTCAGCGACCTTAGTACGGTCAAGCGTTTCGACCTTCTGTGCCGCCTGAACAGCACTCTCAGCAAGTGTCGGCATATCAATATTGCCTTTCTGAACCATTTCACCGAGCTTATCTCCGGTCAGCTTCATAGAAGCATCGAGCTGATCATTGACCTGCTCCTCATAGTGTGTTTCAGGACAGACAAGCTTCATGATCTTATCATCAAGTGCTGAAATACGCTCATTCACATCTTTGAGCTGTTCGGAGAGATTATATTTGTCAACAACACTTGTTGCAGGATCATTGTAAGTATCAAGGATTTTCTGCTTTTTCGCTTCAAGTGTTGCTTTTTTATCGCTCAGGCAATCAACAGTTGCACCATTCAACCTTGTCATTGCATCGGCAAAAGCTTCACGGCGTTCCTTGTTAAAGCCGATAGAAAAGCTCTTGATCGTATCGTTCAGAGCGATAACACGGTTGAGCTTGTGTTCGATACGGTCACGCTTTACTGTAAATTTGTCGATCTTCTTCCACCCTTGGTCGATCTTCTGCTGTCGCTCAGGAATTTTCTCCTCACGGATAGCCTGAATACGCTTCTCGTTAAGGGCAATAACAGCACCGATACCCGGCAAATTGCCGATCGTAGCTTTCAGCATACGGTTGGTATCTTCGAGCTTATCAGCCTTTGCGGAAAGAGCTTCGATCTTCGCTTTGTTGCGGTCGATCTTATCTGTCTGATTGGCGATTTTTTCATCAAGAGAGTCGATACAGCTCTGATGATGTTCTGCCTTTGCGTTCAGCAGAGGAAGAAGTTTTCCCGACTTCTGAACGCTGGTTTCGTCCTGCTGCTGTTCCCGAGACTGAGCTTGTTTTCTTTTCAGTTCTTCCGCATCGACCGCAGGCTGGTCGGCGGTTCTCTTATCGTCATTATCCTGTACTGGCATAGGCTACCTCACTTTGTGTGCTTCACGATGATGATAACCGCTGCGGTCACAGCTGTAACAACGGCACTTCCGATTACAATGATCTTCTTCATGGTCTGTTCTTCCTTTCTAATTCTTCGGTCTGAATGGTACGCTCCTGTTCAGTACTCTGTCTGCGCCGAGCGATCTCAGCTAAGTGTTTGTGGGCTTCTCTTGTAAAATAGTCATTGGCATTTCGGCGCTGATAGTTCTCGAAAAGCTCCGCAAATGTGCGAACTTTTTCAGCCGAATCCTGTGTGGGTGCTGTCGGAGCTTTCTTCTGAGTCTTGATTTTTTCATGCTCCTGAATATCCGACACCGTTCTGCCGTTTACAGAGATCACACGGTCAAGCTCTCGCTGAATCGAGGCATCATCGCAGAGCCAAAAGTCCGTATATGTTTTGCAAAGTGCAAGCTGAATTTCATCGGGACGAGCCTGCAATGTTCCGATAGTTGTGTTCATCAATTCCGCAACCTCGCCCAACAGCCGATAGTAGCCGTCCGGCACTCCGTAGACTTGCAGCTCACAGAGCAATGCTTCATAGTTGCCGGACTCCGCTTTTGCGATAATATCCTCGACTTGTTCCTTGCAGCTGCCGTCATAGGTCAGCACCATTTCGGCATCACCGAATCGGGCAGAAAAAGGAATATTGCTCTTGTCGAGCGCCACCACGAGTGCCTGAGCCTTATCCGTTTCAATACGGATAAACTCACGATTCTTGATAGCGGAGACTTCGATACCGCCGATATACGAGAAATCTGTCACGGAGCGATCATCTCCCTGATGTGGTCGATCAGGTCGGTGTTTGTGCTGTCGGCATCGTACTCCATTGTGTACGCACCGCAGATATTCTCCTGAATACGGCGAGTGAGCGGCCTCAGCTCACGCACAGGAACACCGATCAGCTTTG
>UMCT01051700.1_pt1 | contig 11012 bp, 15 predicted proteins | sample 1964291 | NCBI WGS metagenome assembly UMCT01 (sample SAMEA4835974, study PRJEB28245) | human gut metagenome | biome: gut microbiome; material: fecal sample | place: Denmark | collected 2008 | reverse complement strand
AAAAAAGCCGATGAAGCAATAGCAATGTATAAAGAGGAAATTGATAACTACAAGATGAAAAACCCTAATAATAAGTTATCAGACCCTATATCTTTGACAAGTCCTACACAACTTGCAATTCTTTTTTATGATATATTAGGATTGACAAGTCCTGATAAGAATAAACCGAGAGGAACAGGTGAGGATATTCTCAAACATTTTGCACAAGGCAAGGAAAAAAACTTATGTGAAGCTATTTTAGGAATGCGAAATGTGGAAAAGTTGCTTGGAACTTATATTGATAAAATGCCAGAAATTGCTTTAGAAGATGGAAGAGTACACGCAAGTTATAATCAATATGGTGCTAAAACAGGACGATTTAGTTCACAAGATCCGAATCTTCAGAATATACCTTCACATAACAAAGAGATTAGACAGATGTTCAAAGCACAAGACGGATATGTGCTTATAGGGTCAGATTTTAGCCAGCAGGAACCAATGGTCACTGCACACTTATCAGACGATAAAAAGATGCAAGAAGCATTTATAAACGGTAAGGATATATATGCAACAATTGCCGCACTTGCATTTCATAAAAAATATGAAGAGTGTAAAGAGTTTCGAGAAGACGGTACAGTAAACCCAGCAGGTAAGGAAAGAAGAACACAAGCCAAAAGCATAGTTCTTGGAATTTTGTATGGTAGACAAATTCCATCTATTGCGGAACAGCTTGGAGTATCTACTAAGGAAGCACAAGCCATATATGATAAGGTTATAGCTTCGTTCCCTGCACTTGGAAAGTTTATCGAAGATTCTCAAGAAATGGCAAGGACGGAAGGATATGTTACTACTGCATGGGGTAGAAGAAGACATTTACATGATATGCAGTTAGAACGATATGAATTTTCTTATAGTGGAAAAGTCACCAACTTTGACCCGCTGGCATTTGGAAGTGAAGTATCAACAGAAGTTCCTAAGAAAGTAAAAGACAACTACACCAAACAACTTGATAAAGCATTTGGGTGGAAGAAGAAAAATGATATAATTCAAAAAGCATTAGCTGAAGGAATTAAGATCAAGGATAATAGTGGATTTATAGCACAGGCAGAAAGGCAATGCGTAAATGCTAGAGTTCAAGGCTCAGCAGCAGATATAACAAAGCTGGCTATGATTGCTATAAATAACGATGAAAGAATGAAAGAACTTGATTTTCATTTACTTATACAAGTTCATGACGAGGTAATTGGAGAATGCCCTATTGAAAATGCGAAAGAGGCAGGAGAAAGACTTTCATATCTTATGAGAACTGCACCAAGTAATTTGATTAAACTTCCGTTCAAGTGTGATGTTGATTTCACGAAAAATTGGTATGGCAAAGAAGCAGAAATAAATTAAGAAAATTTGAAATTTCCTATTGAAATTTTTCATTTTATGTGTTACAATATAGTAGAAGTTAACAAAAAGGAGGTAATGTAATATGTTTATGGTATCAAGTGTTTCTTATTTCGATTTTATACACAGATACAAAGATGCGCCTAAGGAGGTGAATTATTTAGCTCATTTGCATCGTCATCTACTCAATATTGAAACGACTGTAGAAGTATTTAATACAGACCGAGAAATAGAGTTTTATATGATGAAGGATAAAATCGACGCAGCGCTAAAGAAACATAAATTTGACGAAAATGCTAGTTGTGAAGATGTCTGTGTATTTGTTATGCATGTCATAACTGAATCTTATGGCGTTCATAGATATCGCAAAGTTAAAGTGCAAGAAGATAATAATGGATTTGCAACATTGATAAAGGAGGCTAACGAAGAATGAGAATATGGCTAGGTAAAGAGCAAGAAGGTCAATATAAAGGTGCCCAAACAATGTTCGTAGAAGCATCTATAATAACTAAGCCTGTGCTTGATAAGGTTATCAGTTTATTGAATTGTTGCCGTAAATATAAGGTAACTCAATTATATTTTGGTGCAGGTAAAATAGGCATAACTAAGTTTGATTCGAATACAAAGCCAATATTGTGCGAACTAGGTAAAAAATATTTGCTGTCTATAGAACAGCCTATCGCAATGTTGAATATTATACCTAAATCAATATTCCATAATATAATAGGCACCATTGATACGGTAGAATTGCCACATACCGTAAAGTTAGATTCGGGTAAGAAAGTGTATTGTCAATTATTATATACCTTTATTACAACAGATATATCAAGTGTTGCAAACGGTATCTATGAATTTACTGATAAAATATTGTATGAGGAGGATTAACTATGCTATATCATATACCTATAGAACCGTATCAGACCAGATACACAGCCGATTGGATCGACGAATTCGAAAAGGAATTTGTAAAAAATAACATACAGTTCAAAACTATTTTGGGATGCTCTTCAACAGATAGCATAAGTGAACCTGGAAATGTTTTAGATGCAGTCGGTACAAATATTTATAAAAATAGTCAGATGCAAAAAATATTGGCATTATTCGCCGATAATGCTATAAACGATGGTGATATATTTTTCTTTTGTGATTTGTGGTTCCCTTCGATAGAGATGTTATTTTATATAAGAAATATAACCAAGATAAATTTTAAGATTGCAGGTATTCTACACGCAGGCACATACGACACAAACGATTTCACATTTAGATGTGGCATGAGAAATTGGGGGAAACATTTGGAAGATTGTTGGTTGTCTGAAATAGATTATATATTTGTAGCTACACATTACCATAAAGATCTTATTCAGCAACATTCAAACGAACTTGGCAATATATTTGTCACAGGGATCCCTTTTTATGCCAAAGATTTACAAGCACAATATAATTGCACTGTAAAAAATAATATAGTTATATTTCCTCATAGAATAGCACCTGAGAAACACCCCGAATTATTTGATAGTTTGGAAAACATAGTTCACAAAAAATATGGCAGGTCGGATATTTCGTTTATTAAGACAATAGACGTAACCCATTCTAGAGAACAATATTTTAAGTTACTTTCACAAAGTAAGGTTATGATTAGTTTTGCCGAACAAGAAACGTTCGGGTTTGCAACATTAGAATCTTTAGCATTAGGTTGTAAGGTATTAGCCCCTAATAGATTAAGCTATATTGAGACATTGCCAGAAGATTGTAGATACGATATGAACTTATCTATAGATGAGATTGCAAAAAAAGTCATTTTCGCTATAGACAATTATACCGTTCCAGTAGTTGATTTAGAAAAATGGTCTTTTAGTGTTCACAATATGCTTTATATTTTGAAAGGAGAAGATCATGTTTAATCTATACTTTGCCGGTCAACAAGCTAAAGACGTCGACCGGTACCTAATTAAGAAAAAATGTTGTAGATTATTTTCTCAATCTAACGAGCGTAAAGGAATATTAGAGTATTGTTCTTTATGTAGACAGAACAGACCTAAACTGCTTGTAGATAGCGGGGCATTTTCCGTGGCACATTCTGGTAAATCTGTAGATATCGACCAATATATAGATTTTATAAATGAAAACGATGACGGGGTAACTGCTTGGGTTGAGTTGGATTCAATTCCGTTTCCAGTGCTAAATTCTACGACAGCGAAGAAGTGCTCTGAAGAGTCCTGGCAGTCTTATCTTTATATGTTACCAAAAGTTAAAAGTCCGGAAAAACTTATTCCAATTTATCATTTTGGTGAACCTAAAGAAAATCTAAGAAGAATACTTAATACAAAACACGAAATACTTGACGGGAAACCTGCCCCTTATATAGGGGTAGGTGGTAGGCATGGAGTTAATACTGTTACACAGATGCATTATTTTGATGATATATTTAAGATAATAAAATCAAGTGATAATCCTAATGTGAAGGTTCATGCGTTCGGTATGACTGTATTAACTTTATTAGAGCAGTTTCCTTTTTATAGTGCAGACTCAACAACATGGCTTCAACTAGGTATAAACGGAAATATAATCACAGAACACGGAATATTCGTCGTTAGTGATAGAAATAAAACATCAAATAATATACTAAATCAACATCATAGATGCAGAAAAATAGTTGAAGAAGATATAAGTAAATTTGGTTATACCTTGGAAGAAGTAAGCACTGATTACAAGAAAAGACTTATGTGCAACATAGATTTCTTTCAAAATTGGGCAGATACTTATAAGTATACACCATTAAGCGTTCGTAGAAGACGCTTAATATAATTAAAAGGAGGATTAGAAATATGTATTATGTATCAAAAAGAATGGAAATTGCAGGAGCTCATCATTTAGAGCTTCCGTACGGCAGCAAATGTGAGAACATACACGGGCATAATTGGATAGTCACTGTCTATTGTAAATCAGACAAGCTCACCGATTATGGAATGATTGTAGATTTCGCAAAGATCAAGAAAGAAATACACAACAAACTAGACCATTCTTGTATAAATGATGTTGTGTATCCGCTTAATCCAACTGCCGAAAACATGGCAAGATGGATATGTAAAAGAGTTTCAGACATTTGTGAAGTTGGAATGTGTTATAAGGTAGAAGTACAAGAAAGTGAAGGAAATACAGCTACCTATGTGGAGGATTAGATATGAAAGTAGTGGAAATTTTCAAAAGTATTGATGGAGAAGGCAAGCGAGCAGGCTTACCTACTACATTTGTAAGATTATTTGGGTGTAATTTGAATTGCTCGTACTGTGACACACGTTATGGATGCGAAGGAGATAATTATGAGGTTATGAGCATTTCTAATATACTAGATAGATTGGAAGGGTATGGAACTAAATCAGTCACAATCACTGGAGGGGAGCCGCTTATACATCCTGGAATAAATCATCTTGTTGATGTGCTACTCCATAGAGGTTATTGGGTTAATATTGAGACAAACGGTTCGCAGTACATCGGTCACCTTCCAGCTAATCCAAATGTTTTCGTGACAATGGATTATAAATGTCCCTCCAGTGGAATGCAGAATAAGATGTGTTTAGCTAATCTTCATACATTATCCACCGAAGATGTCTTGAAATTTGTTGTAGGTTCGCATGAAGACCTTGTGTGTGCTTTAAGTATATTAGAGAAATATAAACCGTCTGCACAGGTTTATTTCAGTCCAGTATTTGGGGAGATTGAACCAGCCGCAATTGTTGATTTTATTTTAGACCATAAATTGGATAATTGTAAGGTACAGTTGCAAATGCACAAGATAATTTGGGAACCAAATAAGAGAGGAGTATAAAATGATAGATAAAAAAAGAATTGAAAAGGCAGTAAAAGAAATCCTAATTGCTTTAGGTGATGACCCTGGAAGACCTGGACTTGTAGATACACCTCATAGAGTAGCTAAGATGTATGAGGAAGTATTTGAGGGAATGAACTACACGAACGATGAGATAGCAGAAAAATTCTGCAAATGTTTTGATACAGATAACAATGATTTGGTTGTTGTGCAGGATATTCCAATATTTAGTTATTGTGAACATCATTTAGCTTTGATGTATAATATGAGTGTGTCTATTGCTTATATTCCAAATGGAAAGGTATTAGGACTTAGCAAGTTTGCTCGTATTGCAGATATGGTTGGAAAGCGCCTACAGCTTCAGGAAAGAATAGGTTCAGATATTGCCGAGATCGTACAGACTGCAACCGGTTCAAATGATGTGTTGGTTGTTGTAGAAGGGGAACACAGTTGTATGACCGCAAGAGGTATTAAGAGTAGGGGAGCTAAGACAAGAACAGCCACTATAAGAGGCGAGTTCAATGATAATGTTGAGTTAAGAAAAGAAGCTTATTCGTTAATGAACTTGAATTAAAGGAGGACAAAAAATGAAAGTAGTAACAAGCAGAATGAAAGAAGCCGTAAACAAAGCAATCAAAGGAGCTGGGTTTAATAATCTTATTCCTATTACCTCAATGATTGGTATTAAGTTATCAGGTGGAAAGTTGAGATTGCTTACAACAGACATGACTAATACATTATGCATTATCATTGATAAGGTGTCCGGCGTGGATATGGATATCACAGTTGATGCTGACAAGTTCGGGAAATTGATTGCAAAAACAACTTCCGAAGACATTGAATTGTTGATTATTGATGATGTCTTATCAATCAAAGCTAACGGAACTTATAAGATACCTTTGATTTCAGATGAGGAAGGACTTATCTCGTTCCCGGATATTAAGCCATTAGATGATAAGAATGTGCAGTGTTCCACCAAACTATCGAGTGTTATGCAGGCTTATAATATCAATAAATCAGCACTTGCAAAAACATTAGAAAATCCTGCCTTGACTGGTTACTATTGCGGGGACACGGTTATTAGTACGGATGCCAATGTAATCACATTCAATGGATTTAAGATGTTTGATAACGAAGAACCTATTCTTATTTCCGCTCAGCAGATGCAGTTGTTGACATTGAATACAAATGAAGATATTAATGTTTATATTGGGAAAAATGGAATTCAGTTCGTGACAGAAGATGTTGTTGTTGATGGAGCATTGATGGAAGGAATTGAAGATTTCCCTGCAAATGAAGTAAACGCTTACCTCGATGAAGCATTTACATCTTCTTGCAAAGTACCAAAAGATTTACTTCTTTCCGTACTTGATAGACTTGCATTATTCATTGAACCGTATGACAAGAATGGAGCATATTTCACATTCGGTAGAAAGGGTATCAATATTCACAGTAAAAAAGATGCGTCTACAGAGACTATCAACTACGTAGAAAGCAAAGATTTTGAACCATTCGTATGTTGTGTAGATATTCCAATGCTAAAAGAACAGTTGCAGGCTAATCCGGATGATACAGTGAAGATTTGCTATGGAAATGAAAATGCTTTAAAGATTGAGAGCGGAAAAGTAACACAGGTCATAGCTTTGTTGGAAGATGAAGATTTAGAGAACATGACAGAATAATTAGGGAGTATGCACCTTATAGAAATATAGGGTGCATATTTTTTATAAAAATTTTCAAAAATCTATTGACAATATTACTTTTATGTATTACAATATATTTGTAAATAAGAAATACATAACAAAAAAGGAGGATACATATATGGCGGTAGATATGATAAAAATGAAAAATGGAAAGGAATTAACAAAAGAGAATCTGCTGCATCTAATAAAGGAGGAGGAAATCTTCCTTGGGGTAGCAATGAGGAGAAATATTGAAAAAGGAAAACTGGAGTGGGTTATGAAACATTTCAAGCTCCAGTACGTCGAGGAGGATCCGGACAAGGTCGAGTATGAGAAGCTTCGTGATCGTCTTCACAACCTCAGAAGTCGTCATGCTTACTTAGTAGACGATTACGACTTAGGTTGTGGCAGCTCTTTCGGTGATATGGCTATTTCTATCGGGATGAAGAAAGAAGATAGAGACCGTCTTCATAGTAAGATTGACGCTGACCACGAAGAAGCAGTCAAGGTCAGTGAGGAGATCAAAGAAATTGAAAATGCAATTAAAAAGAATGCGTATTTCCGTTTTCTTGGACCTTGCGTAACTGTTTATGATATTTAGAAATAATGGAAAGTACATATTTTTGAAGAAGAATAAAGGAGAAATAAATGAGTAGAAGATTATTAAATTTAATCAATAACAATCAGCCACAACTTCCTGCAAATAAGAAGTTTCTGGTTGATGTAATGAGTTGTATTGAGAGAATGGAACAAGAAGGAAGAAGAAAAGGAAGTAATTATTATAAACCATCTTCTTTGCATTGTATGAGGAATATGTATTTCACTCGTACAAAAGCTCCACAAGACCCGGAAACAGTTGAATATAATTCAACAGGAATGGCAGATACAGGAACAGCAAGGCATGAGGCATTACAAAATGCTTTATTGAATATGCAGAAAATGGGGTATGATTGGAAGTATTTAGATGTTGCTGAATATGTAAAGGAAAAACAGAAATTCGGCAAATGTAAATCTTTGATAGTAAAAGGAACACAAGGAGCAGAAACACATCTTATAGATACTGCATTAAACTTATCTTTCCGTTGTGATGGAATTATAAGAAGAATATCTACAAATGAGGATTTTCTTTGGGAGTTCAAGAATGTAGTATCATTCAAGTATAACCAGTTAGATAATCATTGTTTGGCACAGCACCATAATCAAGTAATTTGTTATTGCACTGTATTGGATTTAGACAAGGCATTTGTAATGTATGAAAACAGGGATATATGCACACTTGAAGTACCTGAAGTATTTGAAGTTACGCAGGATATGAAGAATTGGTTGTGCAATTATATCTCAGAATGTGAAGGATATGTAGAAAGAATGATTGCACCACCTAAAACAGAGGATACAAAGAATTGTAAATGGTGCAGATATAAGTCAATTTGCAGAAAGGTAGGATAAGAATGATTTATATAGGAATTGATCCGGGAAAAAATGGTGGAATAGCTATCATGAAGACACTTGTAAATAAGATTGAACGAGTTGGAGTGAAATGCTATTCAGATGAAGATTTGTTAAGTACTTTAAAGGATGTTGGAACATATATACATAAAGTATGTTATTTAGAATATGTCCATGCAATGCCTAAGCAGGGAGTATCTAGCACATTTAATTTTGGAATGAATTTTGGATTTATTCAAGGCGTATTAAAAGCATACGAAATACCTTATGAACTTGTCACACCTCAGAAATGGAAAAAAGAATTTTCTTGCACATCTGATAAAAATACATCAATTGAAGTATGCAAACGATTATTTCCAGGCGTGAATCTAAAAGCAACAGCAAGATGCAAAAAAGACCATGACGGAATGGCAGAGGCATTATTGATAGCAGAGTATGGAAGGAGGCATTATGGAAGGAGTTGATAATTATGAGTAGGCGTTTCGAGATAAAAAATTGTTGTGAGAATTGCAGGTATGCCACTAATTATACTGGTTATGATGATTTTGTTTGTGGTCATTGCGGTTCTATGTTACGTGCTGAAAGATTTGATTGTGAGTATTTTAAGTTGGATAAATATAAAGGAGGCATTATAATGGCAAGTCGTAGGGATGGAACTGTTTGTAGTTGTTATAAAAATGGAAGATGCTTAGGCACTAGAGAAGTTGAGGTGTGCAATTGCAAAGGGAATACCTCAGTATGCGATTTTTATCCACAAAAAAGAAATAATAAAACTGCTGAAGATATAATGCAAAATGTGGATAATATAAGTGATACAATCAAGGAAATATCGGATAATATTGTGATGGAGTATTGCAAAGATTTGGATGATTTAATGTCAGTTATTAAAGAACAGCTACAAAATAATGGGGGAATAACTGATACAGAGTTAGAATTTCTTATAATGGATTTAGCAAATGCTCTTTATTTCACAGGCTCGGCACAAGAAGATTTGGGTATTAAAGAAGATACTTGTAAAGCTATAAGGCAGGAAGTATATTCAAAAGCAAGAGAACAAGCAACAGGAAAGACAGTTGCAGATAAAACAGCACAAGCAGAGCTTATAGCACAAACAGAAACAATGACACTTGCTATATATTCAAGAGCTTATAAGAAAGTAAAATTGAGAATGGATGCCGGGTACGAGATGTTGAATAGTTTGAAAAAGGTAATGAATAAACGTATAGCAGAGATGGAGTTATCGAATAGTCGTTACATCAATAAAAGTGAGGTGAATTAGTATGACAAAAGAAGATTATAAAAGAGCAGAGACAATCATGAATGATTTACAGGCTTTATTTAATTGTGGGATTGATTCTTACGCTTCGGAAGAATTAAAGAAAGAATTTAATGATTGGGTAAAGAAAAAGAGAGAATCTTTACAAAACGAATTTGATAATTTATAGGAGGAAAATAAAATGACAGAAAGTAAAAAACTCATAAGGAATGAATCAGAGGCTATTGAATGTTTGAAAAGTAATACTCCGCTAGGTGGTTATTCGATGTTACAAGAATCTGTAGATATGGCAGTACAAGCACTTGAAAAACAAATTTCGAAGAAGCCATATCACATATCACAAGTAGACGATAATGATAATGCAAATGTGGAGTGTCCAATATGTCATGCTAAAGCAGATTATGCAGTCAATATGATTAAAAAAGGATATTGTTGGAACTGTGGACAGTTGCTGGATTGGAGTGGTTCCTTTGACAATGCAAAGTTATTAAAAAGTGAGGAATAATATGTCAGAGAGTGAGGCAATAAAAATATGTAATACCATTGGTTTTGCAACATCTTTTAGCAACCCACAAGGGCTATCATTAAATACAACTAAAGAGGAGCTTACAGAATCAATGAGGATGGCAATACAAGCATTAGAAAAGCAGATATCTAAGAAACCGACATATGAAGGCGATGGCTACGCAGATGGACATCTTGTATATGACACATGGATCTGTCCCTGCTGTGAAAAGCGTTATGAGGTTGATTATGATAATTATGACCACTGTCCGAATTGCGGGCAGAAATTAGATTGGGAGGATGACGATGAGTAATCTTGATTTGATTATAAAAGATTTGAACAAAAAAATGAAAGTAGGAAATATTCAGTTAGGAGTAGACTTTCAAGAAGTACAGAAAATTCCATTTTCATCATGTAGATTAAACTATATGACATATGGTGGAATCCCAGTTGGAAGAATTGCGGAATTTTATGGGGCAGATGGAAGTGGAAAGACAACTACTGCTATTGATGTAGCAGGAAATGCTCAAAGAATGTTTCCGGATAAAAAAGTGTTGTTTGTAGATATTGAACATACATTTGATTCCTGCTGGGCAACAAAGTTAGGATTGAACTGTGACGATATAATCTATCTTGACCCTGATAGTATGGGGGCAGAAGAAGTATTTAACATGATGATAGAACTAATAGATAGCGGAGAAATAAGTCTATGCGTATTAGATTCAATCGGTGCAATGGTGTCAATGCAGGCAAACGAAAAGCAAATAGGTGAAAGAACATATGGTGGAGTAAGTATGGCACTCACTGAATTTAGTAAGAAAATAACTCCAGTTCTTGCAAGAACACAAACTGCTTTTATAGGAATAAATCAAGTAAGAGACGATATGAATAGTATGTATGGAGGAA
>UMCT01082749.1_pt1 | contig 11014 bp, 8 predicted proteins | sample 1964291 | NCBI WGS metagenome assembly UMCT01 (sample SAMEA4835974, study PRJEB28245) | human gut metagenome | biome: gut microbiome; material: fecal sample | place: Denmark | collected 2008 | reverse complement strand
CTCGGCGTGGTCATGAGCCTGGTGCTCGTCGTGTGCGCGCTCGTCATCCCGACGCAGATGGGCGCGCTGGTGCAGATCCTGATCGACTATTTCGACGCGCCGGAGACGGGCGCGTCCGTGCTGGCGCAGCTCGCGCCGGGGCTGCTGGCGCTGCTCGGCGTATATCTTCTGCGCGCGGCCGTCAGCTACGGCAAGATGCAGCTGCTCAACCGCGCTGTCAGCCGGTATTTTACCTGCAATCTGCGCATCCAGATCTCCGATAAGATCCAGCGCCTGCCTGTCAGCTTTGTCGATCACACGCCCGTCGGCGACATTCTCTCGCGCATGACGGAGGACGTGTCCCGCATCGGCGGCTCCCTGCATACCGTGCTCGACACCATTACGGGCGGCTTCCTGCAGATCCTGGCCATCGCGGTCGTGATGTTTCTGCAGAACTGGCAGCTTTCGCTGGCCGTGATCGCGTTCATGCCGGTCTCCATCTGGCTGTCGGCGAAGATCGCGGGCCGGTCGGAAACGTATTTCCACCAGATGTTCAAGCAGTCCGGCGAGCTGTATTCCGTCGTGGAGGAGGCCTACACGAACTACGCGACGACAAAGGCCTATAATCTCGAAGAGCACTGCGCCGAACGCCATGCAAAGATCAACGACGCGCGCCGCGTGTCCGAGGCGAAGGCGACCTATCTGTCCGCCATCGTCCAGCCGGTCATCGCCGCGTCCAATTCTCTGGCCTATATTGCCATCAACCTGCTTGGCGGCTGGCTCATCGTGCGGCAGGGCGTGCCGGTAGGTGTCATTGTGACGCTCGTGCTGTTCGCACGGCAGTTTTCTGAGCCGCTCGAGCAGATCTCCAACGGTCTGAGCACCCTGCAGCAGGCCAAGGCCGCTGCCCAGCGCGTCGTCGATCTGCTGGAGCTGCCGGAGGAAGCGCCGATCGAACAAGCTCTTCCTGCGGGCGGAGACGGCAGCGTGGAGTTCCGACATGTGGATTTTGCCTATGAGCCGGATACCGAACTCATCCAAGATTTGAACCTGCATGTGGAAAAGGGCCAGCACGTCGCCATCGTCGGCCCAACCGGTGCGGGCAAGACGACGATTGTGAATCTGCTCATGCGGTTCTACGACGTCGATTCCGGCAGCATCCTGCTGAGCGGGCACGACATTGCGAACTATTCCCGCGCCTCCACACGCGACCGCTTCGGCATGGTGCTGCAGGACACATGGCTCTTCGGCGGCACGATCGCCGAGAACGTAGCCTTCGGCAAGCCGGACGCGACGCGCGAGGAAATTATCCGCGCCTGCGATGAGGCGTACTGCGACCATTTTATCCGCACGCTCCCCAAGGGCTACGATACCGTGGTCGGCAGCGATACCTCATCGATCTCCTCTGGCCAGAAGCAGCTGCTGACCATCGCGCGGGCGCTTCTCGCGCAGCGCGAACTGCTGATTCTCGATGAAGCGACATCCAATGTCGATACGCGTACGGAACTGCTCATCCAGAAAGCCATGGACCGCCTCATGCGCGGCAGGACCTGCTTCATCATCGCCCACCGCCTGTCCACGATCGTCGATGCCGACCTCATTCTGGTTCTGCGCGACGGCCGTATTGTGGAGCAGGGCAGGCACCGCGATCTGCTGGAGAAAAAGGGCTTCTATTACGAAATCTACAAGAGTCAGTACGATATCGCATAAAAAAACCCGGACAGGCCAACTGTTTCGCCCTATAGGTACACAATGTGTCATGGGGGTACAGTCGGTACGGGCAAAAGCAAGACGCAAACTCATGCATTTGAGTTTGCGTCTCGCTTTTTACATAAGGATAGAGCTTGACAGGAGCAATGTCAACGGTCGGCATTTTCAGGTGCGAACTGATAAAGTGCTGTGTTTTCAAGCATTGTGCGGATTTCCGACAACAAAGTCAAGATTCTCCGAACATTCCAGAATCCCTTGAAAGCACTGGGGAAATCGGCTTTTTCGGTTTTGCAGACGGAAGTAGTCAAACAGTAGTCACAACATACCTCGCTCACCTTGCCACTGAAGTTTCCCCTATTTTACAAGGAATGCGATTGTTAGTGGTAATTTTTTCGGTGTCACTGTGGTCAAGTATTAGAATATCATTTACATACGATACCACCAATGGAAAACCAATTCTTTGAAGATAAAAGACTTAGCAACGGCTTACGGAAATATACGCAAAAATTCGAAATTAAAAGAGTGTGCTAATGCGCAGCGCTTAACCTGCAGTTAGGCGGGCCGGATGGCAAGTAAATGGTTGAAAAAATCAATCCGCGACGGATAACGATATAAAATTATGGCGTATATGTCTTGAATACGGAGCAAAGCATTTGGCAATTTCGTAGAAATAACATACTTGAAATTTGTGATTCTGACAAAAAACAATCTAATTCTAATATGGCTATTGACAACTTGAAAAAAACAAGATATTCTAAAACTGTCAGTAAGATCACACAACTAACCAACCATACAAAGTTCTGCTGACTATTGTTATGGAGGGATTGTCTTTGAAAAGCAACATTAGCGCATCGTCACACTTGGATTACATAAAGAAGAGAAACCTCAATTCAATATTGAATCTTATACATTTGCGCGGCAACATTAGCAGAGCACAAGTCGCCACTGAGATAGGACTGAGCAAGACGGCTGTGTCGTCTCTCGTGGACGAACTGCTTGGGAAGGGAATAGTAAAAGAAACAGGTATAGGAAATTCCGCTGCTCAGGGAGGACGGCGCAGTATCCTACTAAACTTTAACGCTGATTATCGATATTGTTTGGGAATAAATGTGACTTGCAAATCTACCTCGATTCTAATATCAAACCTTGACGGGGAAATCCGCCATTACGATAACTATCCAAGTGCGATGAAAGTTGAGCGGCTTCTTGAGTTTATTTATACCAGTATTGAAAAGCATGCTATAGATGTAAAAAAGATAGCCGGTATGGGGATCGTGGTTCCAGGCATAACTAACGTGGAAACCGGAACTGTCATTGAATCTCCGTCAATGGAGTGGGCAGACCGTAAGCTCGCCGCATGCATATCGGAGTTCTATACATTTCCTGTATTTGTTCTGAATGATGTAGATTGCCTTACGCTTGGTGAGAACTGGATTGGGTCTGCCGCTGACCTCAAAAATGTTTTTTTTGTTGGAATAAACGACGGACTTGGCAGCGCGATGATAATCAACGGTAGTCTATACTCCGGGAGCAGCGGGCAGGCCGGCGAAGTAGGATATACGATTCTTGATACTGCTAGTAATGACTATAAGAGAAATTGCTTAGGGCAATATGGATGGCTGGAACAAACTGTGAGTGGCTGGGCACTGCAAAAAACTGGACTTACAATTAAAGCTTTGTTCGATGGTTATTTGAAAAACGACCCGGAAGCGACTCCGGTAGTGGATACATTTATACATAATCTATCTATCATGATTTCCAATACTGTTGCGCTTTTGAACCCCGACTGTGTTGTTATAGGCGGATCAGTATCGGAATACATGGGCGATATCATTCCAATAATACGTAGCAATGTAAATAAATTTGTGCCCATAAGTACTGAAATACGAATGGCAAAACTCGGAGAAAAAGCCCATCATTTGGGGGCTGTGGCGTACATATTGAAGAATATAGATATCACTGATTAACCGAAGGAGGAGAGCGGAATGTTTCTTCAGCAGATAACCAGAAAAAATCCAGAGCTAATTAAAGTGGCTGCACAATTGCATCAAGCAGGAGCAATACCACCCAACACCTATGTATTTGATGCGGATACGTTTGAAGAAAACGGAAAGAAGCTTCGCGCAGAGGCGGATAAATATGGCCTGAAGCTGTATTTTATGACCAAGCAACACGGTAGGAACCCTGAACTCTTCAGAAGAATTATTCGTCCAGGGGCAAAAGAGACAGTATGCGTTAATATGCAGTGTGCGAGAGTGCTGCACAGGCACGGGATTGGGATAGGCCATATGGGGAATCTGTGCCAAGTTCCGAAGTATGAGTTAGAGAAAGTAGTAAACACGTATAGGCCTGAGGTCATTTCTGTGTTTTCTGTGGAAAAAGCAAAGCAGATAAGCGATGTATGTGCAAAATATAACAAAACCCAAAAATTGTTACTGAGGGTTCACGCGCCTGAAGATGTGCTGTTTCTTGGTATGGAAGGCGGCTTTTTCCTGGAAGAGTTAAAAAAAGTTGCATCAGAGATTGCAATGATGCCCGGCGTATCTATAGAAGGTGTTTCCACCTTCCCTGCTGTCGCCTACGACAAGGACGGTACGGAGCCAGTGGCAACTCGCAATCTTACTACCTTGCGCGAGGCCAAACAGATGCTTGAAAGTATGGGGATCGAGTGCAATACGGTGAATGCGCCTGGAAACAACTGCTGCGCCAATATGAAGATGCTGGCAGAGAACGGCGTGACGCATATTGAACCTGGCTCTGCGCTGACTGGTTCAAGCACATATCACTTGTTTACGGATGATGAGCCTGAAATGCCTGCCATGGTTTATGTTACTGAGGTTTCCCATCTGTGGGATGCACAGGCTTATGTTTACGGTGAGGGATTCTTTATTGATGATCCCCCAGTGACGTTGTCAAAGGACTTTAAGCATTACGCTTATTTCGGCAGCGATCCCGATAAAATAATGGAAAGAAAAATGATGTTTACCGGCATTGGCGCCAGACCGGGATCCGGTTTCGCTAAAATTGACTATCATGGTCTGCTCGATCCAAACGGACAGGATGTTCATGTTGGCGACACCGTCGTCTTTGGATTCAGGGGACAGCTTTTTATGACGCGCGCCTACACCGCAGTGGTCGAAGGAATGGCGTCCGGCAACCCGAGACTCGTTGGAGTTTGGGATTGGGCCGGTCATAGAGTAGGCGGAGACGTTGAGTAATAAAATAATACAGGAGGTAACCAAACAGTGAAATCTTCAGAATTTGCTTATATGTCAGTGTCCGAGCTCTCAAAGAAGCTCCATGACAAAGAACTTTCCCCTGTTGAGGTCGTAGAGGCCAGTATTGAAAGAATTGAAGAACGTAACAAAAGTCTGAATGCTTTCGTGTTTACCGACTTTGAAAATGCACGTAAGCTTGCTAAACAGTCAGAGACACGTCTGCTAAATGGCACCGCCGGTGCGATGGAAGGCATTCCCACTGCAACAAAGGATTTGTTTGACTATTATCCGTCTTGGCCTAATACGATGGGGGGTATACGCTGCCTGAAAGAAAGACCGTCGAGCGCATACAATATTTACACCGAACGTATGGTAAAGGCGGGGGCCATACCTGTTGGCAAGACCAACAGTCCTACCATGGGCTTCAGAGGCACCTGCGATAATTATCTGTTTGGCGCGACGAATAACCCATTTAATCTTTCAATGAATTCCGGCGGATCTTCCGGCGGATCGGCGGCAGCTGTTGCGGATGGTCTGATTCCGCTTGCCGAAGGCACAGACGGAGGCGGATCAATTCGTATCCCTGCTGCGTGGTGTGGGTTATTCGGATACAAGGCTGATTTGGGAACCGTGCCGTTTATATGCAGACCCAATGCATTCGGAGCCACAAATCCGTTCTTTTTCGAGATGGCTTTGACAAGAAGCGTTGAAGATGCGGCCATGGCGCTTAATGTCATAGCTGGCTATGATCCCGCTGATCCTCACAGCCTTGACCGTAAGGTTGACTATATGAGTTGTCTCAGCGGAGATTTAAAGGGAAAAAAGATTGCATATACTCCCGATTTTAGCATATTCCCTGTTGAACGCGAAATTGTCAGCATCGTGGAGAATAGTGTAAAAACTTTTGAAGACCTGGGTGCAAGTGTCGAGCAAGTAAAGTTTGACATTAACCGAACCCACATGGAGCTTAGTGATGTGTGGTGTCGTCTTATAGTTATGTCGGCCATTGAAACGGTTGAAGGGCTCAAAAAGGATGGAATTAATCTCATGACCGATTACAGAGACGACTTGCCACCCGAGCTGATGCACTGGATAGAGATAGGGTATAAGACCACGCTGAATGAATATCTGGAAGATCAGATTAAGAGGAGCGAAGTGTATGATGCACTGCAGAAAGTCCTGGCTGAATACGATTATATCGTTTCTCCGACGCTCTGCTGCAGCCCCGTTAACAATGCAAATAACGGTAACACTCTTGGACCGAACATGTTGAATGGCGAGCCTATTGATCCATTGATTGGTTGGTGCATGACGTACCTCACCAATTTTACAGGTCATCCGTCGGCATCTGTTCCGGCAGGCCTTACGGTGTCGGGATTGCCTGTAGGCATGCAGATTATAGGACGCAGATTTGACGACGTTGGAGTGCTGCGTGCTAGCCATCAGTTTGAATGCGCGAAGCCCTGGAAGTGGATTTATGATATTCCTCGAAATCGCTCAATATAGGGACTTACCAGAAAGGCATTTAAGATGGAACATCTTCTTCAAACAAAAGGACTATGCAAAACTTATTCCGGTATAAAAGTGCTACGGGATATTAATTTTGACCTGTTGGCCGGAGAAGTTCATGCTTTAATAGGAGAAAACGGCGCGGGAAAATCCACATTTATTAAGACGATAACCGGCGTGGTAGAGCCCGATCCAGGTAGCGAGATATTTTTCGAAGGAAAACATATTCATAAATTAACTGCTGCCAAGGCTAGACGTATGGGTATATCTGCCGTCTTCCAAGATTTGAGCCTGTTTCCTACTATGAGTATTGCAGAGAACATAAGTAGCGGCAGCAAGCTTCACGGGACGTACAACAAAGATATAGTTGAAAAAACAGCGCAAAAACTCCTGGATCAAATCGGAGTTGACTTAGATGTGTCCCTTAATATGGAAGATATAAGTGTGGGGCAGCAACAACTCGTGGCGATAGCTCGCGCCATAGCGTTTGATTGCAAAATTATTATCATGGACGAACCCACGGCTTCATTGTCGTCAACTGAGGTAAAACTACTTTACGAGATCATAGAGAAACTAAAAAAGGCCGGGGTTGGGATTATATATATTTCGCATAAACTTGAAGAAATATTTATGCTTGCGGACAGGGTATCAATATTGCGCGATGGCAACCTCGTAGACAGTGGTGAGATAAGTAAATATACCCAGCAGGAACTTATCAGGCTAATGGTCGGGCGTGAACTGCAGTTTATACCATACCGAAATGACGGAAATGTCGGGGATGTGTTGTTTGAAGCAATTAATCTGACGAATGAACCTTATTTCCGAAATGTTAGTTTTCAAGTTCGTGAGAGAGAAATTCTCGGAATTACAGGTCTTGTCGGAGCTGGACGCTCTGAACTTGCTCAATCAATATTTGGCCTGAAAAAACTTCAAAGCGGGCGTATGCTCCTGCATGGTAAAACGGTTGACGTAAAAAATGCAAAGGATGCTATTGCAAAAGGAATATCATATATTCCGGAAGATCGACGTGAACAGGGCTTGTTCATGGACGAAACAGTAATGGTCAATATTTCCAGCGCGGATATGGATGTCATCAAAGCTCGCACGGGTCTGTTGTCAACCACGGCTGAAAGGGAGCTTGCAGAAGGATATATTGAAAAACTGCAAATTAAGCCGGGAAGAACCGAAATAAACGTTGTTAACATGTCCGGAGGGAACCAGCAAAAAGTGTTAATAGCGAAATGGCTCAATACGGCACCAAAGTTGCTGATCGTTGATGAAGTTACAAGCGGTGTTGATATAGGTGTTAAGACAGAGATACATCGTCTCCTTCGTGAACTGGCCAAACAAGGTGTAGCAATAGTAGTTATATCTTCGGATCTGCCTGAAATACTTGCACTGTCAGACAACATAATGATAATGAACAAAGGAACCGTCGCAAGTACTTTAAAAACGGATGAGGCCACGCAGGAAAAAATATTGGCCCTAGCGTTGGCTGCCGAGGGAATATGAATGTGGCAGGTGGTTGCAATGATAAGACGAATGTTTGTCAATAGAAGGCGTGAAATATTGCTAGCGGTTGTGATCGTTGTTCTGTCGCTGATTTTTGGTGCAGTCAACAGTACATTCCTTTCACCATCAAACCTTGCAAGCATCATTTCCAACAACGCTGTGTACGGAATCATGGCAATAGGTATGATGTTCGTGATTTCTACCGGGAACATTGACGTGTCCGCTGGCGCTCAGCTTGCGCTGGTATCTATGCTGACGGCAAAGCTAGTGTCAAATGGAATTTTTTCAAGCGTGCCGATGCTGATGATTTGCAGCCTGGTGACAGGATTGGCGCTTGGCTTTATAAACGGGTCGCTGGTCGCTTATCTGAAAATTCCCGCAATTATTGTCACGTTAGCTACGCTTAATATTATAAGAGGCGGTATGCTCTTGACATTTGGCTCGAGTTGGATATCCGGTTTGCCGGATTGGTTTACCGAGACAGCAAGATTTAAGCCTTTTGGCGGCGAACTCAAGATAACAGCATATTACTGGATTCTTGCGTGTATTTTAGCCGCTGTCTTCCTGTATAAGTCTGTAATTGGCAGAAGAATCATTGCGGTAGGCGCAAACCCGGAGGGGGCGAGAAGAATTGGTTTTGAGCCCAAAACTTCTTACATTTGGGCCTTCACTATTATGGGCGCAACGAGTGGTTTGGCAGCTTTCCTTTACACAGCCAATGTAGGCATAGCTCAGGCGGTCGCAGGAAACGGATACGAAATGTCATTAATCGCGGCTGTTGTAATAGGTGGGACGAGCTTTAACGGCGGTAAGGCATCTATTCTTGGTACCTTTTTAGGCGTATTGCTACTTGGGGTCATTGAAAACGGACTAGTTACGGCACGAGTCCCTTTGTATTGGCAGGAATTTGTAACAGGTGTAGTTATAATTGCTGCTATAATTTCTTCCATTATAAGAACGCCAATAATTAGCGGCCATAGCTACAAGTTCATATGGGGGAATAAGAAATGAAACTTAAGGAATCTTTACTGTTTAAGAAAATAGCAATAAACGATATTGTTTTATTGCTTCTGGTTGTTGTGATAATAGTGGCATTCGGATTAATAAACAGCCAGTTTTTGCAGGTTTCAAACCTTGTTCAGTACCTGAATTCCGGTGTGGTTTTGGCTTTTCTGACTTTCGGGCTTTCCGTTACAATAATCACAGGTAATTTTGATTACTCCATAGGGGCAATGACGAGCTTTGGCACGGTCTCGATGGCAATGTTGATGTCAAATGGCGTGAATATGGTGCTTTCGCTTATATTTACCTTCATACTTATGCTCGCGCTCGGAGCTCTTAACGGGGTTGTTGTTGGTTATTTGAAAATACCGGGGATGCTGGCAACATTGGGAACATCTTCGCTGATATACGGAGTGTCTCTCGTTTTGACCAAAGGGCAGGCAATAAATGCTGGCAATGATACATATCTTTTTTTCGGTAAAAGTGATTTGGGAGCGCTCCCGTTTGGTCTGATATTCTTGTTCCTGGTTTTAATAGTCTCAATGTTGTTTATGCACAAGACTAAGGTCGGCAGACGAATTTACTTGGTAGGAGCTTCGCCCAAAGCTGCTGAATTCTCAGGTATAAGCTATTTTAAGCAGGTTATGATTGCGCATATGTTTTCTGCTACAATGTGTTTCAGTGGAGCGCTTGTTCTTGGCTCGAAAATGGCCTCGGGCAGAGCAGATGTAGCTGATACCTATGTACTTCAGGCTGTTACTGCGTCAGTTTTTGGAGGTGTGAGCATTAAAGGAGGCAAAGGCTCTATATTGGGTTCTCTGCTTGGCGTGATGGTGTTTACACTGCTTAAATCCGGTTTGACGATGATCAATGTATCACAGTTTTACAGACAGGTAATATCTGGTGTTTTATTGCTTATGGTTTTATTCATACGCAATTTTAACGCAATTTTCTCGCGGCAATAAATTGTTATTATATTAATAAGGAGGAAAATACAAAAAATGAAAAAGTGTGTTTCTGTGTTCCTAGTATTGATGCTTATGGTGACCTTGCTTGCAGGTTGTGTAGCTTCCAGCAAAGAGCCGAGCAGCAACGAGGCAAATCTACCCCAGACGTCGAATGCGGAAGCCCAGAGCGAAGCCACTGACGCGGTTGATGTAGCATTCGTTACTTATATGACTGGCATTCCTTACATGGATAATGCCTGGGCGGGAGCATATGAAGCGGCCAATGCTCTCGGCCTTAGCGTGGGGTACTATGGCCCAGCATCCAATGACACTGCTGGTGAGATCGAAATTCTTGATGCCCTGATTACCAAAGGTGTCAAGGGAATTGTGGTCACCTGCATGGATTCGGAGGCAGTCACACCTACTCTTAAAAAGGCGCGCGATGCAGGAATTTATGTTGTGACATGGGACCTTGATATTAGCAATCCTGAAGGAAGAGACTATTTTGTGAATCTCTGCAGCAACGAGATGATGGGTGAGTTCATGATTGATGCCATGTATAACGCTTATTCGAAAACACTTGGCGATGATTTCGAGTGGGCGATGATAACCTCTTCTCTGACTTCGGAGCAGATGGTGGCAAGAGCAAATTATATGGTTGAGTACTGTAAGGAGAAGTATCCCGGACTTAAGTTCGTTGGATTGGAATCCGGCGATGGCGATGCTCAGAAGAATTACAATGCTGCTGTAACACTTATGCAGGCCAACCCTGATCTTAAGGTTATCATGTCTAATGCTTCTGATGCTCTTGGCCCGATCGCCGAGGCCATAGCCGCTGAGGGCAGAATTGGAGAAGTTTACGGTGCTGGCATGACTACGCCGAACCTGGCGAAACCGGGCTTTGAGAGCGGTGCTATCATTGGCGGGTGCATGCTCTGGTCACCGGCTAGGTGGGCCGAGTTTGCCGTGAAAGTTCTTGACGGCCTGTTTAATGGTGAGAAGTTCAATATGGACACTGACCTGAATATTGAAGGATTTGATGATGCATACATGGTTTCGGATGATGAATTCTGGTACAATGAGATGATTGAGTTTACCGCCGATAACATTAGCAAATACGATTTTTGACGAAACATA
>UMCT01058672.1_pt1 | contig 11052 bp, 9 predicted proteins | sample 1964291 | NCBI WGS metagenome assembly UMCT01 (sample SAMEA4835974, study PRJEB28245) | human gut metagenome | biome: gut microbiome; material: fecal sample | place: Denmark | collected 2008 | reverse complement strand
CAGGCTGTTGGGGGGGGGTGCCCGAACCGCATCTTTGGAATTGCTATCGTAAATTGGAAAGCGGACCGCCTCATCTCTTGTTGTTCAGGAGACAGAAGGCAGTTCGAAGGCTGACGTCGAGTGCGTCCGGCGTTCCTCTAGTCCCATTGCTTTTTTGCGGCAGCTTTCGCATCTATTTAAGGTTCGGCCGATAAGATTTTCCCATGGTGCTATTTATCGGACATTCAAGTGCAATCAGGTTGCTTCGATCGCTCGAAGATTTCGAGGGCATTCGGTCTGCGCGGGCTATGCCGTCTCTCAAGGATGTTCCGACGTTGCCGAAATCGTTCAGGGAAAGTTCATCTCTAGCAACGCTCCCTCGTCCGCTGGAGGTCGTTGTCTTATCGGGAAAAACAAGAAGTCAATCCAAGCGGTTTCACAACAATATTTGGAAACTACCCGATAGGGCACCTTGCTTTCTCTCCTTTGAAAGCGGGATATATTTAAGCAATCCTGAATTCTGTTTCGTGCAGCTTGCGCGGTCATGTAGCGTGATCGACCTAATCAAATTAGGATTTGAGCTATGCGGAACTTACAGAATAGACCCTGCAAGCTCCATTGGATTTCGGCCTGCTCAGCCCCTTTCGAGCACAGAGGCGATCAATCGCTTTATAGACAAAATGCATGGCAAAGTGCCTCGGAAAGCAAAAACAGCTATTCGTTATGTCTGCGACGGTTCGGCATCGCCGATGGAAACATGTTTGGCGCTATTGCTGGGCCTGCCCGCTCGCTATGGCGGTTACGGATTAGGCATGCCGGAGATGAATGCTAAGGTTCTGATCCCCGCAAGGCTAGGCAAGCGAACCACCTATCGCAAATACCACTGCGATCTATATTGGTCCGAACAGAACGTTGCCATCGAATACAATAGCCGCGAATTCCATGTAAATGAACTTGCGGTGGAGCGGGATGCGTCACGCATCAACAATCTCAAAACTGCGGGGATTGAAGCTCTTGCCGTTACTCGCGCGCATGTCGCCGACGACGTGAAGTTCGATGCCATTGCCCATTCTGCAGCAAGCCTCATGGGAAAGCGTATCAGGATCGCCTATGTCGACATCGATGAGCGTCGAATGAGCTTGCGCAAGCAGCTTTTCTCTAAGGATCCTTGGTGCTGAGCTGTCTTGCTAATTGTTTCATGCTGCGAGGATTGGCGCCCTTGCGGGAATCGTCTTGGTGACAGGTTGATTTGAGTGTTGCTTCGGGCTGCTAAGAACAATGGTCTTGTGGGTGTCGCCTTGGTGTTGGGCGATTTGGCTGTTGTTCCAGGATCTTTCTTCGGGTTGGCGTTTTGTCTGCCTATTGATTCGTTGTGTCTATCTTCGAGGTTGCTTTGGCTGCTGTGGCAAGATTCGCGCGCCATGTATTCTCTTTTCGCTGATTGCACGAAAAAGGGGGCCTCCCTGGCAGCGTTTGCGCGAAATGCATGCTTTTCGCGCTGAAGCTGGCAGGATCTTCGTCCCATGTATCCGTTTCGGGGTGCAATCGGGCGATTTCGGATACATAGCGCGCGAATCTTGCCAGGGAGGCCCCTTTTTTTGCGTCGAGGTCCCTGGAATCATGCATGGGGCGAAGATCTTGCCGACGCTCGACGTTGCGCGGGCCTCTCCGCTCCGGCGGGCAGAATAAGGGCCCGTGCTGTGTGAGAAAAGGGCATGCGCATGTGGCGTTCATTCCCAGCATCGGCTTCCCTCGATACGAGAAGGCTGAAGAAGGCGGCAATCTTGCCGTTTATGGAAAACGGCCGATGCGATCGCGGGAGGTAGCCCGCTTACGGAAGAGCTTGCGCTGAAGAGCCTAGCCTTGCCGCTTGGTTGGTGATGGAGCCAGAAATGCGCACGCCGCTTTCGTCTTCGATGGTCGCATGGCCGTTAACGGCGCCATCCTTTACGGCAACAACAGTGCCCTCGATCTGATTGCGAGCGGAAATGTTTGGGATCTTTTCGTTGCGAACATGACATTGGTAGCCTTGATTACCGCATAGCACTCTTTGCCTTCGGCAAGCTCCAGCTGCTTTACCGATTCCATGGTGATATCTGCTTTGATGGGGTTGTGGTGCCGCGGCAGATAACCACAACGCCGTTAACGGCGCCATCCTTAACGGCAACAACGGTGCCGTTAATTTGGTTGCGAACGGAGATCTTCGTGTTGTCCTCCTTTGTATTTGAGTGATTGAACTGGGAAAAAGTGGAGCAAGTATCTTTATTCTCAAGAGAAAAGGAAAACCTACTATTCCTAATGCTCCATAATTGCGCCAATAAAAAATGGACGCCCTAGGGCGTCCATTTCGTGTGCTATGCAAAATGTGCGGCAATGCCGCGATGAAAAGCTACTCGATCTTGCCGTAGCGCTCTTCGGTGATCTGGTCGAGCGTCTTGCCCTGGGTCTTGGGGCACCAGATAACGCCCACAACCAGGGAAATAAGAAGAACGACGCACATAATGACAGCTGCAGGGAAGAAGCCGGCAGGGTTCGTGGAAATGTCGCCCATGATGGCGCCAACGCCCACGAGCGACCAGATGCCCAAAGCGCCACGAACCAAGAAGAACATGATGCCCTGAGCGCCGCCGCGATACTGTGTGGGGAACAGTTCGGTACCCCACAGAGCGTAGAAGCACTGAGCGGAGAAACCGGCGGAAATGCCCCACAAGATTACGTATACCCAAAGAACCCAGCCCATGGATTCGGTGTCGCCACTCTGGATAGCAAGGCCGAATACGGCAATAGCAACCCAAGACAGCAGCGCCAACAGCGCAGAGGCACCGAACAGCACGCGGTGGGAGACAATGTCGCCGAAGCGGCTGAAGATTGCCAGCGAGCAGACGGCAACCAGTACCCACTGAACTACGCCCAAGAGGCTCTGGCCGGTTGCATCGATGTTGCCTGCGGCAGCATAGAGGTATGGCATAAACTGGCCGTTCGTACCTGCAGCCAGGTTCCAGGTCAGGTACACGGCAACCAGGAAGATGATGGTCTTCACGTTCACGGGGTTCTTCAAAGCGGTTGCCATCATTTTGCCGAAAGACTGCTTCTCGGTGGCAGCAGCGTTCTTTTCGGCCCAGTCGGCGGATTCCTGCAGCTGACGCTGAAGGTTCCAGGCGATAAGGGCAACGATGAACAGAACCAGGAACAGCAGGCGGGTTGCCAGCATGCCGTCAAACGGGCCGTAGGTGCCTGCGGGGAGCAGGGTGGTGCCATCAGACTCGAAGCCAGGGATGATGAAGCTCATGACCAGCGAAAGGATGAAGATGATGGCGGGACCGCAGCTCCATGCGAACTGGCTGATGCCGATGTTGGAAGCGCGCTTCGTGGAGGTAGACGTTTCGGAGATATAGCTCCAGGAGGCGGGAACGCCAGCGCCTACGGAAAGGCCGGACAGCACAACGCCCACTACGACCATGGGAAGGTTCACGGCAACCATGGCGATGAATACGCCGGCAGCGTAAACCAGCAGATTGTACTTATAAATAGTGGTGCGGCCGAACTTGTCGGTTAGGAAGCCGCCGATCAGCGCGCCAACAGCTGCGCCGAAAGCGTTTGCGCCGATGGCGCCCAGGATTGCGGTCCAGGCGGAGCCGAAGTTGAATGCAGCTGCCCAAGCGGTAAGGGCAAGGCTGCTGGCTACGATGCAGCCAGAGTCAAGGAAGTTGGTCAGGGAAACCGCCATGGTTCCCTTGCGTTCTTGGGAAAGCGCCAATGCTTTACCTTTCTAGTCGAGGTGGAATGCGCAGGGCAGGTCTACGGAAACGGGCGAATTGTCTGCATTCGTTTCCATGACGCTTGCCATGAAATCCCACCATTTCTTGCAGATATCGGTCTTGGCAGACTCGGCATAGCGTTCAGGGTCGTCAAGCTCGATATATCCGAAGAGGATGTTGGTTTCCTCGTCGATGAAAATGGAGTAGTTGTGCCCACCGTATTCGTGGAGCATGTCGGCCATTTCGGGCCACAATTCGTTGTGGCGCTTCTCGTACTCCTCGGCAAAGCCCGGGTAGAGCTTCATCTTGAAGCCTGAGATGGTACGCCCATCAGCGGTTTTACGGATAGTCATCGAAGTGCCGCCTTAGTCCAGGAACTCATCGTTGACGGTGAGGCCGAAATCGATGCCGATCTGGCGCAGGCCTTCGTCGGAAATAGTGTTCAGGAATTCGTTGGATCCGCCATTCATCTGGCGAGCGCGACGATATACATCAGCAGCCTTTTCGATGGTGTGCATCAGGCCGAAGGTGGTGTCGAAATCGGGGCCGGAAACGAATAGGCCGTGCTGTGCCCAAACAGCTGCCTCGTACTTCTTCATGAGTTCGGAGGTTGCCTTTGCGATCTCAGCGCCACCGGGAACCATCCAAGGCACAACGCCAACGCCAGAGGGGAATACCACGATACATTCAGTCATGGCCTTCCACAGGGCGCGGGTGAAGTAGCGTGCGTCAAGCGGGCATACGAACGTCATAGCAATGACGTTGATGGGATGAGCATGGTAAATCACGCGGCATTCGTTGTTGGTGGCCTCCATGCGCACGGCATGGTTCATGAAATGCGTGGGGAATTCGGAAGTGGGCTTGCCACCGTCGGTCAGGCCCCATACGATGCGCCAGGAATCGCCGGCGTCATTGATTTCGACGATGCCGATGTTGTGGGAAGGGTCACTCATGACGTTGCGCATATAGCGGCCAGAGCCGGTGGTAAGGAAGAACGCGCCGCGCAGGCTATCTGCCTGTACGCCCATGTTCACCCACTCGCCGGGGGTTGCGTTGAAGAAGGGACGAGCCTGCTCTACTTCCTCTTCCTTCATGCGGTAGGTAAGGTTGCCGCCATTGCGCTCGTGCCAACCCTGCTGCCAACCGTCGTCGCACAGACGGCGGAAGCCGCGCACGAAGCCCAGCTGCTCGACGGCAACGCCAGAAACTGCGCCGCGAGCTGCGGAAACGCCGTTTTTAAGCGTGTCCATAGCACTGTCGATAATGTCCATCATTGTCCTTTCGTTCTGAAGTACCGAATGATCGGTTTCGGAAAAGCCGCTCGGATAAGTGGCTTTTCCGAAACGCATTCGACTTGCGTTTACGGAGTTGAATCTCGGCATCGGATCCTTCCGGCAAGGGCTTCCACCTTGCCTTCTAGGCGCAGAAAGCGCCCCTCGAGAAGAGGGGCGCTGAAAAATGCGCAGGCTTACTGGCGCTTGGAGAGCACCTCGTCTTCGTAGGCCTTAACCTCGTTCCATAGCTGGTCTTCGGCAACTACGCCCTGACGTGCGCAGTACTCGTCCCAAACCGCGGTCCAAGGCATGGTCTTGAACTGCTCGGTAACGATCATCTTCTCGGAGAACTGGTAGGTATCCTGCAGCTCCTTCAGGCGATCCCAAGGCTGCAGCAGTTCGAACAGCAGGCACTTTTCCATGGCGCGCATGCCGGTAGCCCAAGCGCCGATGCGGTTGATGGAAGCATCGAAGAAGTCCATGCCGATAAGGACCTTGTCCATGCCCTCGGGGCAGCGAACAACCTCAGCAGCGATGTCCTTGATGGAATCCTCGAACAGAACAACGTGGTCGGAGTCCCAATGCATAGAGCGGGTAACGTGAAGCGGCACGTAGGGGAAGAACTGCAGCAGGCTGGGCAGCTTGTCGGAAATGCTTTCCATGGGGTTGAAGTGACCCGCATCGATAAGCACTACATGGTTGCCGCCTTTCTTGGCAGCGTAGGATACGTAGAACTCCTGGTTACCGGTGGTGAAGCCTTCAACACCGATGCCGAATACCTTCTGCTCAACCGCATCGATGACATGCGGGGTTTCGAAGGAATAGATTTCGTCGAGGGAATCCTTCAGGCGTGCACGCAGACCATAAGCGTCAGCGGCATAGTCCTTCAAGCCGTCAGGGATCCAGAAGTTGTTCAGGACCATGTTGTCCATTTCCTCGCCGATGCGCTCTGCGATCTGGCGGCAGGCGATGCAGTGACGGATCCAGAAATCGCGCACTTCTTTTTCGGGGCTGGAAACGGTAAGGCCTTCCTTTACCAGCGGGTGGCTGAACAAGGTGGGGTTGAAGTCGATGCCGAAGCCGTTCTTCTTTGCCCAGGTTACCCAGGGCTCGAAGTGCTTGTACTCGAGCTTGTCGCGATCAACCCAGGGGTTTTCCTCGGTGAAGATGGCGTAGCTCGCGTGCAGGTTGATGCGCTTCTTGCCGGGGATCAGGCTTGCTGCCTTCTCGAAGTCGGCCATGAGCTGTTCGGGGGTGGCGGCGCGGCCAGGGTAGTTGCCCGTGGTCATGATGCCACCGGAAGCTGCGTTATCGTCGCCCTGATCGAAGCCGACAACATCGTCGCCCTGCCAGCAGTGCATGGAGATGGCCTTGTTTGCCAGGGTTTCGATCACTGCCTCGGTGTCGATACCCTGCTTGGCATACGCTTCGCGCGCCAATTCGTACATAGTGGTCATGAATGCTCCTTATCTGTACCTAAAAGGTTGGTTGCTGTTATTCGAATCGCTTCACGTCGAATGACGTTGCGATAGCGTCGCGGACGCTTTGGAGGTCGGGGAATGCGCCATCGGCGATCATCTGCACGGCAAGGTTGCCCAAGCTTGTTCCCTCAACTGGACCGGCGAACACGGGAATGCCGCATGCGCGGGTGGTGAGTTCGTTCAGATATGCATCTTGGCAACCGCCTCCAACGATGTTGATGGAAGTGTAGGTGCGTCCGGTAAGCGATGCCATTTCTGCAATGGATTCCGCATAGCAGGAGGAAAGGCTTACATATACGCAGCGCATAAGCTGACCGACGGTTTGGGGCACGTCCTGCCCGGTTTCAAAGCAGGCGCGGCGAATCTCGTCGATCATGGAATCAGGCGCCAGGAAGCGGTCGTCGTTCACGTTCACGTGGGCTTCGAAGCTGTCTGCCTCTTTTGCGTGGGCAATGAGGTCGGGGAAGCCCCACTCGATTGCCTCATGCGTGAAGGGGGGCAGCTCGTCTTCGTCGGTTTGCTGATGGGTGTTTTTTCCCTCTACGTAGGAAACGCCGTTCAGCTCGCGGCGAATAGACTGGATCATCCACAGGCCCATGATGTTCTTCAAGAAGCGGAAGCGCAGCTCAAAGCCGCCTTCATTGGTGAAGTTCTGGAAACGGGAGGCATCTGAGGTGATGGGGCCTTCGTTTTCAACGCCCAGCAAGCTCCAGGTGCCCGAAGAAAGGAACACCGCATCGGCATCGCGCGCGGGAACAGCCAGGTAAGCGCTGCCCGTGTCATGCGTGGCAGGCGCGATGATATGTGTGGGGTAGCCGATTGCTCCTTCGATTTCAGCGGCGACGGCACCCAAATCGGTGCCAGGCATAACCACATCACAGAACATGCTGCGCGGAATGTCGAATGCCTCCAGGATGGTTTCATCCCACTGCTGGGTGCGCGCGTTCATCAGGCATGTAGTGGAAGCGTTGGTGTATTCGTTGGCCTTGGTGCCGGTTAGCAGGAAGGCCAGGTAGTCGGGGATCATCAAAAACGTTTCAGCGTTTTCAATCTGTTCGGGGTGCTCACGCTGGAGCGCCAGCAGCTGATAGATGGTATTGAACGGCTGGCGCTGAATACCCGTGCGGCGATACACCTCATCAGGCGAAACGATAGCATCTGCCACGGCGTACATGCCGCTGGTGCGCTCATCGCGGTAGGCTACCGCATCACCGAGCATGTTGTCTTCGGCATCGAGCAGCACGAAGTCGACCGCCCAGGTGTCGATACCCACGGTTTTGGGCGCATAGCCTGCTTCTTTGCATTTTGCCAATCCCGCAACGGTTTCGCGGAACAGCATATCCACGTCCCAGCAGTCGTGACCGCCGGAGCGTTTCTGGATGTTATCGAAGCGATGGATCTCGGTAAGCTCGATGGTTCCTTGCGGAGTAACCTCGCCGATTACCACGCGGCCGGAAGAGGCGCCGATATCGACGGCGGCATAGCAGTTGGTTTTGATTTCCATTAGTTATCCCCCTCTGCTTCAACGCCGATTTGCACGATCTGCATTACGTTGGTGGGGCGCGGCGAAGGCGCAGTTGGGTCGAAGCTTACAGCGTCGCCCGTTTGGCTGATGCGGGGAGAAGTGGTGCGGTCTCCCAAAGTGAACACGCAGATATCACCTTTGTTCACGAAGTTCTTTTTCACAACGACGCTGCGAGCTTGCTCAAGAACGTACGAGGCGTCACCAACAACTTTGCCCAAAAGCGGCGTAACGCCCCAGTTCAGCTGCAAAGAGCGTCGGTATTCTTCCGAAGTGGTTACCGCATAGATGGGCATCTTCGGACGGTAATTGGAAACGATACGGGCCGTGCGGCCGGTCATCGTAGGGGTAACGATGCAGCAAGCGCCCACGTTTTCTGCGGCGGTTACGGCAGCCAAGCCTACAACAGCGGAAATGCTCTTCTGCTCTGCGTTGCGGTTGGGGATGGAGCCTTCGTCGTAGATATGCGATTCGCTTGCCTCGGCAATGCGTGCCATGGTTTGTACTGCGGGAACTGGATACATACCGATGGCGGTTTCACCGGAAAGGGTAACGGCATCGGTTCCGTCGTAGATGGCGTTTGCCACGTCGGCAACCTCTGCGCGCGTTGGGCGGGGGTTGCGGATCATGGAATCGAGCATCTGCGTGGCGGTGATAACCGGACGGTAGGCGCGGTTGCAGGCTTTGATGATCTTCTTCTGCAAGTGCGGAACCTGGTTAGAGGGAACCTCTACGCCCAAGTCGCCGCGGGCAACCATCACGGCATCGGAGACTTCGATGATTTCTTCGATGTGATCTACTGCATGCGCGTTTTCGATTTTCGCTACGATTCGAATGCTTTCGCCGCCGTTTTCTGCGAGGAAAGCGCGAATGGCACGCACGTCTTCGCCACAGCTTACGAATGATGCTGCTACGAAATCGACGCCCTGCTGAATGCCGAACAGGAGGTCTTCCTTGTCCTGCTCGGTCATAACGGGCAGCGGAACGTTGGTGCCAGGCAGGTTCAGCTGCTTGCATTCGCCGAGCATGCCGGAGTTCTGAACGGTACATTGGATGTCGGACCCCAGGATACGATCGACGGCGAGTTCGATTAGGCCGTCGTCGATAAGGATGATGGTGCCGGGTTCAACATACTTATAGAGCCCTTTGAACGTTTGATGCACGCGGCGGGAAGTGCCGGCGATGTTATCTTCGGTGAGGAAGAAGTTGTCGCCCGCGCGGAGCAGCACGGGCTCGTTGCCCTCAAGCTTTCCGGTGCGGATAGAGGGCCCTTTCGTATCGAGCATGAGGGCGCAGGGTGCGTCCAGTTCGCGACGGACCTTTTTCAGGCGGTCCATGCGCGCTTTATGCTCGGCGTGGGAGCCATGTGAGAAGTTGCAGCGGGCAACGTCCATGCCTGCTAGCACAAGATTTTTCAATGCTGACTCAGAGTCCACGGCGGGACCCAGGGTGCAGATGATCTTGGTTCGCTTCATCATAGGGATGATGCGCCTTTCGACCGTGCGGTAAACGCCCGTTCATGGGGTTAGTTCGACCGCTAAACGACAATACGTTCAGAATTGTAAACGAAAATTAAGAAGTATGCTTGTGTTCATCGTTTTTTCTAAAGCTGCATACATTGCAGCAGGTGTTGGCTGCGCTCGTCTGGGTGCCGATTGCGCCGGCTCGTGTTACGCGGAGTGTTACGCGCACTGTTTCGATGCTGCCGTAGGTGCCAGTCGTGGTAGTCTGATGAGGAGAATCGAAAGGCGGCCATTATGACCTGCAGCAACCCAAATGCCACCGAATCGGCAAACGTAACCGAGAAGTTGAAAGCCCACGCGCGAGAGCTCGAGCCTTACGTTATCGAGCGTCGGCGCCACTTCCATGCGTATCCCGAATTGAGCGCTCGTGAGGTCTCCACTTCACGCACGATTGCCGAAGAGCTCGATAAGCTTGGTATCGAATATGTGCGAGCGGGGGGAACGGGGCTCATTGCCACCATCAAAGGTACCGCGCCCGATGCGTATGACGAAGAGGGCAAGCCGCGCCGTCGCATTGCGCTTCGAACCGATATGGATGCGTTGCCCGTTTTGGAGCAGACGAAGCTCCCCTTCGCGTCGCGGAACGAAGGGGTTATGCATGCCTGTGGCCACGACTGTCACATGGCAATGATGCTCGGCGCTGTTCATCTGCTTTTGGGCATTCGCGACCAATTGCATGGCGAGGTGCGTGTCTTGTTCCAGCCGGCGGAAGAGATATCGGTCGGTTCGCGCAAGATGATTGCTGAAGGTGCGCTCGATGGGGTGGATACCATTTATGCTGCTCATATTTGGAGCGAAGTGGAAGCGGGTACCATTTCCGCCGAAGCGGGGCCGCGCATGGCGAATTGCGACTGGTTCCGCATTGATGTTGCGGGAGCTAGTGCGCATGGTGCCATGCCCCACAAGGGTGTCGATGCCATCGTTGTGGGCGCAGCGGTTATCGACGCGTTGCAGGTTATCGTTAGCCGCGACGTTTCCCCGTTCGATCCCGCGGTTATCACGATTGGCGAATTCCATGGCGGTGTTGCGCGAAACATCATGGCGGGCACAGCGTACCTGACGGGTACGGTTCGTTCGTTCACGCCCGAAGTGCGCGATTACATCAAGGAGCGCATGGCCCACGTGGTTGAAGAAGTGGCGCTTTCGTATGGCGCAACCGCGAAATTCGAGTGGACGTACGGCAATTCGTGCCTGGTGAACGACGAGGCTTGCGCCGCACGTGCGCAAAACGCCATTGCAAAGGTTCTTGGCGAAGAGGCGCTTTGCCATTACGAGGGTACGCTTTCGGGTGAAGACTTCACCGAGTACCTGGCAAAGGTTCCCGGCGTGCTCGTGTTTATTGGTGCCCGTAATCCGGAAGTGGGCGCAACGTATCCGCAGCACAGTTGTTTCTACAACGTCGACGAAAGCGTTCTGGTGGGTGGCTCGCTTGCTGCAGCGCAGTATGCCTTCGATTTCCTCTCTGAAGAATAGAAGGGCTGCAGTTTTCGGCCTTGCTGCCTTGCCCGCCTGTTT
>UMCT01004880.1_pt1 | contig 11105 bp, 7 predicted proteins | sample 1964291 | NCBI WGS metagenome assembly UMCT01 (sample SAMEA4835974, study PRJEB28245) | human gut metagenome | biome: gut microbiome; material: fecal sample | place: Denmark | collected 2008 | reverse complement strand
CGCTGCTGTCCTTTTTGTCCTCTGTCTTTTTCTCAGCGGAATTTTCACCCGAAGTATCCGCTACCTGTGTGTTCTCGCTATTTTTTTCGTTATCTTTTTTTTCGTTCAGAGTGGTCTCTGTTTTCTCTTCCTCAGGAATCACTTCTCTATAATCATCATTGTAATTATCTGTCATGTTATTCTCCTCTTTGTCTATTTCGCAGTGCTTATCTCGGTATCACTTCGTGCTACCTCGATATCCGGGCTTCGCCCTACACGTATCGTGCCTTACGTAATCCCGCCTGCAAGCAGTCGGTTTTCGTAATCCACGATCCTTGCACTGCTCATGCCTACGCTTATTATATCTAATTCGAATGACTGCTACAAGTGAAGTTTTTCTAAACAAAATCCCCGGGAGATTCAGACGATCTTCCGGGGGTTTTCTGTCTTTCCAATATTCGGTATTGGGAACCGCTATATTTATTTTTTATCTGCTGGTCTGCTGCCCAGTGTGAGATTCAGTTCGACAGACACATATTCACCGTTCTGAGGTCTCTGTACCGTTATGGTTACGGAATCACCGGCTGCATAGTACTGTAACATCTTCTGAAGATCAGAGTAGGACGAGATGCTGCTGCCATCAAATTTGGTAATGATATCACCTTTCATGATACCGGCATTCGCTGCTGCACTGCCTTCCTCTACGGATACTACATAGATGCCTTCCGGCATGTTATACATCTGAGAGATCTGGGAAGTTACTTCCTGCGGAGAGATACCGATGTAACCGACTTCATCCTCAGCTACCTTGGTTCTGGTCTGACGCTCCATCAGATCTGCAATGATAGGGCTTGCCGAAGTAATCGGGATAGCATATCCCATACCTTCTACGGCAGTACCACCGATCTTGTTGGAGTTGATACCGATAACCTCACCATTCATGTTCAGCAGTGCACCGCCGGAGTTACCGGGGTTGATGGCTGCGTTGGTCTGGATGAAAGTACCGGTAGAGCCGTTCTCCAGAGTGATCTCACGATTTAGGGCACTTACGATACCGTTGGTAACGGACTGACCATATCCAAGAGCATTACCAATGGCAATTACCGGCTCACCAAGCTTCAGGTCATCACTGCTGCCCAAAGTAGCAACGGTAATGGCATTCTTGGTATCATCGCTCAGATCATTTAAAGATACTGCGATCACTGCCAGATCCATATCGGAATCCAGTCCTTTGACTTGTGCCTGTGCTTCACTGCCGTCGATAAAAGTAACAGTCAGCGTATCTGCGCTCTCTACTACGTGGTTGTTAGATACGATCAGCAGCTCATCATCCGTCTTGCCTACAATAATACCGGAACCGCTGGCCGCTTCTTCCTGTGTATACTGCTGGCCGAAGACATTAGCTGTCTCAGTAAAGTTATTCACAATCGATACCATGGCAGGCATGACCTTCTCCACCACATCAGATACATCAGACTCTACATAAGTAACGTTGGTCGCAAGCTGTGGTGTACTCTGGCTGCTCTCTGTTGCAGCTTCGGAAGCAACCTCACCCACCACTGCGGTATCCGTACCGGTCTTAAGCATCCCGGTGCCCTGTTGTACCGCATAGAACCCGATACCGGCAAACAGTCCGAAGAAAAGTCCCAGGCTGACACTTACCATAGCTTTCCGGAAATAGCCTCCATGCTTTTTGGAGTTCTTAGGTTCTGTATTGCTGCCGGTGCTTCCGCCCATCTGGTTTGTGGTGTAACCGTTTGCACTTCCCGCAGCGCTTACACCGCTGAATGTACCGGTTGTATTTTCATTGCCGGTTTCGTAACCGGAAAAATTATCATTCTCGTACATAATGCTTCCTCCTATCCTATCTGTAAGTGAGAAATTCTTTTTACCATTCTTCGTTGTTATTTCATTTCTTACTCTCACCTTATGAACACAGTATAACCGTCAATTGTGACCGAATTGTGATAACTTTCTGAAGCAATTATGAAAGATCAAAAAAGTCCCGAAGAAGCATTATGCCTCTCCGGGATGTACTTTTTTATAAATAATTACTCCACAGTAACAGATTTTGCCAGGTTTCTCGGCTTATCCACATCACAGCCACGTCCCACTGCCACATAGTAAGCAAACAGCTGCAACGGAATGATTGCCAGGGAATTGGTAAAGTACGGATTCGTCTCGGGAATGTATACCACATAATCCGCTGCCTTCTCGATGGCTTTGTTGCCCTCGATGGTAACCGCCATGACAAAAGCGCCTCTTGCCTTTACCTCTACCATATTACTGATGGTCTTCTGGAACAGAGCCGGCTGGGTTGCCAAAGCCACTACCAGGGTGCCATCTTCGATCAGGGAAATGGTGCCATGCTTCAGTTCTCCGGCTGCATAAGCCTCGGAATGAATATAGGAGATCTCTTTTAACTTCAGGGATCCCTCCAGGGAAATCGCATAGTCGATACCACGTCCGATGAAGAAGATGTCTCTCGCTCCCACATAACGGTTGGCGAAATGCTGGATCTTCTGCTTCTGGCCCAGAAGCAGCTCGATCTGATCCGGCAGACATCTTAAATCTGTCAGCATACTCTGGAACTTCTCCTGGTCAATGGTTCCACGCACCTTGGCGAACTTCATAGCCAGCATGTAAAGTGCTGTCAGCTGTGCACTGTAAGCCTTGGTCGTTGCAACGGCGATCTCGGGACCTGCCCAGGTGTACATAACACTGTCCGCTTCTCTGGCGATGGAGCTGCCGACGACATTGACAATACCCAGTACCTTGAAGCCCTTTTCCTTGGATTCCCGCAGAGCTGCCAGCGTATCCGCAGTCTCACCGGACTGGCTGATGACGATGACCATATTGCCCTTCTGCAGGATGGGATCACGATAACGGAATTCGCTGGCCACATCCACCTCTACCGGGATTCTTGCCAGACCTTCAATGACATATTTTGCGGTAACACCGGTGTGATATGCGGAACCGCAGGCCACAATATGGATCTTTGTGATCTCCTGAATCTCCTCATCGCTCATATTCAGTTCTTCGATGACGATATCATTATCCTTGATACGGGGAGAAATGGTATCGTTGATCGTCTTCGGCTGTTCGTAGATCTCTTTCAGCATGAAATGCTCATAGCCGCCCTTTTCCGCAGCATTGGCATCCCAGTCGATGGTCACGGGGGTTTTCGTGATCTCTTCTTCGTCCACTGAGAAGAATCTAAGACCGTCTTCCTTCAGTTCCACCACTTCCTGATTATCTACATAATATACGGTTCTGGTATATTTGAGAATTGCGGGAACATCAGATGCGATAAAGCTGCCGCTCTCACTCTTGCCTACGATCAGAGGACTGTCTTTGCGGGCAGCGAAGATCTTATCAGGCTGATCGGCAAACATGATACCCAGCGCATAGGAGCCCTCTACACGATGCAATACCTTAGTGATCGCTTCCAGGGGATTTCCCTTATAATAGTAGTCTAACAGATGCGCCAGTACCTCGGTATCGGTCTCAGAGATGAACTGATACCCCTTATCCTGCATCTTTTTCTTCAGTGGAATATAGTTCTCAATGATTCCGTTATGTACTACAGCAATGGTACCGGCGTTATTCATATGGGGATGGGAATTGATATCACTGGGAGCACCGTGGGTTGCCCAACGGGTATGCCCGATACCGGAGGTTCCCTTCATAGACTCGCCTCCGTGTGTCAGGTTTTCCAGAACCTTAAGTCTCCCGACAGCCTTTTTGGTGTTGATCTTCTCCCCATCAAAAATAGCCATACCCGCGGAATCATATCCACGGTATTCCAGTTTGGACAGACCGTCTAAAATGATCGGTGCTGCCTGTTCTGTTCCAATATATCCTACGATACCACACATAGTCATACATCCTTTCTGTTCTGTTTCCAGTATTCTTTGTTGGAAGTAAAAGCAAGGACCCATTTTCCGGGGAGCCTGCGATAGTTCTTACCTAATAGATAACCTGCATATTTACAGGCACATTGTATATAAAAATGGAGCAACTTGCCGGACATATGATTTTTCCGCAAATATGCTGTCACATCTTTCACCATTCGTTTTCCCTCGGACTCCGAAGGATATGCTGCGAAGACTTCCGGATGTTCTGCCTGGGATACCCCCAGGTCAAAATTCCTTTGGAACTGCTGTACATTGGTATAATTATGGGAATGAATCACCCGGGCATCCGCCGCATAAGCGATCGCATACCCCGCTTCCACCGCTTTCGCCGCATAGATCATATCTTCATTAAATATGGTATGTTTTACGAATCCACCCAGTTCCTCATAGATCTCCCGTCGGTATGCCGCACACACATTGGAGCAGAAAAATGTCTTGATCCCCAATGTCTTAAGATCTTCTGCGGATTTGATCCGTGACTGTGCCGGATAATTAAATTCCCTGGTATAACATTCCACCGGTGCACAATCTTCTCTCGGCAGCTGTCTTGCATAGGATACCGCCACCTGATCCCGCAGCGGTTCCGTCAGTTGTTCGATCAGATTGTCATCTGCCGGCATGGCATCCTGGGTCATCATGACAAAAATATCTGCGGAAGATTTTTTCACACCCATGCGTCTGGTGCCGCCATGATCAAATTCTCTTTTGGAGACATGATATACCTTAATGTTCTGATATTTCTCCAGAAATCTGGTTCCATAGATCAGCTGCTCAAAATATTTTTCTCCGGTGTTCAGCAGGATCACTTCATGTACCGGCACGCTCTGGCTGTCAAGCTTATCTAATAATGTAAATAGTTCTTTCCCCGGTTTATACAGGGGAATGATCACATCGATCTCCATTGCAGAGCGCTCCTTACTTTCTCAATCTCTGGTCTATTATACTTTATCCCCGTCTGTTACACAAGACTTTTTCATATGACACGAGGGAGCTCCGGTGCTCTCCGGAAGACTCCCTCGTCAATTCGTTTTCTTATTTATTCAGATAAGGTGCCGTATCGGACGCAATCTTTCTACTGTATTCCTTTACACTGTCGGTTACGGTGTAGTTCGCATCATCAAACAGGAACTGATGCAGCCATACAACATTGCTCTCCAGATCCAAAGGTACTACACTGCTTCCCTTTGCACCGATGTTACCGGTGGCACGCATGGTCTCTTCAGGGAAACCTCCCTCGTCCACAATACGATATTTTGTGATGTTAGCCAGCAGATCCAGAATATCCTTGGAATCCAAGCTGGTGTAAACATCATCGATGGCACTGTTAAATACCTTGGACAGAGTATCGTAATCGGCCTTCTTCGCCTGATCTTCAATCGCCTGGATCACTTCACGCTGACGTGCGGCACGCTTGAAATCATTACCTGCGGTATAACGGATACGGCAGTAAGCCGTCGCCTGCAGACCGTTTAGCAGCTGTACTCCGGTCTCTGTTACCGGTGTGTAGTCACATTTTAAGACCTCTGCAATACCGATCTGGTAGTTATTGATATGCTTGATCTCCTCGGAGTCCACATCGATATAGACACCGCCCAGACCGTCAATCACTTCACTCAGTCCCTTATAGCCTACGGTTACAAAGTTCGTAATATCCATATCCAGATTCATGTTTAACATCTTAACTGCCTGCTCCGCTCCGCCATAGGAATAAGCCGCGTTACACTTCTGATAGGAGTCCGTGCCGATGTTCAGATACGTATCACGATATACACTGACCAGTTTGATATCGCCGGTATCCATATTGATGCTGGCGATCATAATACTGTCGCTTCGGCTGCCCTTGTACAGCTGGCTGTCCTTCGTTGCATCCACACCGAACAGTGCAATGTTCATATACCCCTTCATTGCTTCGTCCTGTTGTACTTCTTCCGGAATCCGAAGCTCTTCCGTCTCTAATACCGTTACCTTGGGGCCTTCATTATTTGTGTGGGTCATTACCAGATACAATACTGCTACCATGATCAGGATAACCGCAATCTCTACACCGAAGATGATAACCTTTCTTCTCTTCTTGGCAGCACGCTGCTTGGCAGATACTCTCCTCTGTCCGTTACTGTTGCCGGCAGGTCTCGATCCGGCAGGTCGCTGTCCCGCAGGTCTCTGTCCATTTCCGGAAGGTCTTCTTCCGCTTCCGGCTGGTCTCTGACCATTGCCGCCATTGTAGTTAGAATTTGTTGCCATCTTGTCTTCTCCTTGTGTTAATAAGCATTTTTATTGATAAATCCTGTAAAAAATGTCATAAGAATGATCTTAATGTCAAACCCGAGGGTCCAGTTCTCAATGTAATAAATATCATACTCGATCCGCTTCTTGATGGAAGAATCACCACGCAGACCGTTGACCTGTGCCCATCCCGTGAGGCCCGGCCTCACCTGATGTTTTACCATATATCTCGGGATCTCTTCCTTGAACTTTTCCACGAACTGAGGGCGCTCCGGTCTCGGTCCCACCAGGCTCATATCTCCTTTCAGGATGTTGAACAGCTGCGGAAGTTCATCAATGCTGGTTCGTCTTAAGATCTTGCCGATTCCGGTGACTCTGGGATCGTTTCGCACCGTCCAGCCCTTTTTCTCCTCCGCTGCAGTCTGCATTGCCATACTGCGGAATTTGTACATATAAAATGATTTATTATGAAGTCCTACCCGTTCCTGCTTGAAGATCACAGGTCCCGGACTGGAACATTTTACCAGAATTGCCGACAACAGCATGATCGGTGACGTAATGATGATGCCGAACAGGGAGCCGACAATATCCATGGCTCTCTTGATCATCATATTTCCGGTGTTGGTCAGCGGCACATACCGAATATTGATCACCGGAAGTCCCATGAGATCCTCCGTGTAAGGTCTGCTGGGGATCAGACTGCTGTAGTCGGGGATGAATTTCGTATGCACGCCGGATTTCTCACAGATATCCACAACACCTTCCAGATAATCATAATCTTTCAGAGAAAGCGTGATCGCGATCTCGTCCAGCTTGTTCTCCGGAAGAATATACTCCAGATTCCCCAACGTTCCCAGGACTTTCACTCCCTTATAGGTAGTCCCTCCCGGAATGTGCTCATCCAGAATACCGCATACAACATATCCCCACTGGGGATTGCTTAAGATTCTGTCAATATACTCTTCTGCCGCTCTGGAATAGCCCACCAGTAAAATATGCTTCAGATTGTATCCCCTTTTCCGGAGTGTCCGCAACGCTTTTCTCATTATGATGCGGGATACCGAAGTCAGAAATACATTCAGCACATAAAAAATTGCCATGACGGATCGTGAAAAGTTGATCTCACGGATGATCATATACAGTATAATGATCAATGCCGCCAGGCCGATGGTATTTGCCTGCAGAATGCTGTAAATCTCATGTCTGCGGCGGACGGTTCGCTTCGGGGAATACACGCTGCACCGGTAATATAGGAGCATATAACCGGGTACAATAAAAGGAAGCAGCTTATAATACTCCTGCACAGGCAGGACACCGATTCCGGGACCGTCGTTCAATATATAAAATTTGATATAATAGGCAAGGACAAAGGATATGGCTGTGATCAGCGCATCCATTATCACAAGAAGCCTGTTAAAGACTTTCTGGTTGTCTTTTATCATATGGGTCACCCAATCTGTAAGTCTGAAAAGCTTCTTTTTAACGATTTCATTCTACAATAACGATGTTTTTTTCTCAACTTAAGAATTTATGAAGCCATTTCTTAAGATTTCATAAGAATTCGAAACACATTGAAATACAGCTGCCACTGGATCTTCACATAATTCCCCAGATGATGCCACCGGAAGGGAACTTTGTGCTGTCTTCCCGTGGTTCCCACCGATCTTCTCAGGCCAGCTGCCAGTCCCTTCAGATATAGTTTTCCCATTCTTTTCTTACAAAAAAACAAAAACTTTATGCCAAATCCAAGCAAAAAAAACGGCAGGTTCAGAATACACTGCAAAAGCGGCATATTCTTGCCGATCACATAAATACTGTTGGCAGACGCAAGTAACGTTTTCCGGGGATTGTATCTGGATCCCGTGGAAGCACTGCCATAATGCAGCACAGCCGCCTTCGGTTCATACCGGTTCTCATAGCCGTAGATCCGGGCACGGTAGCCGATATCCAGATCTTCCAGGTAGGCAAAATGTTCTTCATCAAAATAACCGATCTCTTCAAATACGGATCGTCTGTAGATTGCGGCACCGCCACAGGCGGAAAACACCGGGACAGACTTATCATAATCCGCCGCCGGTTGTCCCTTCCCCCGGGAATAGGCCCAGCCCAGCACGCAGTAACGGTCTCCGGCATCATCGATGAGCTCCGGTCTGTCCCACATCAGCATCTTCGCACTGACGGAAAATATCTTTTCATTTTCGCGGATAGCATCATATAAGCCTCTTACAAAACCGGCTTCTGCCTTTGTATCATTGTTCAGAAGGATCACATATGGTGTCTTCGCTTCCCGTATCCCCAGATTCACTGCATGACAGAATCCGGTGTTTTCCGGTAAAGATATCAGGCGCACACCTTCCCCACACCATTCCTTTTGCAGATATTCCACGCTGCCGTCCACGGAAGCATTATCGATGATCAGCACTTCATATCCGGGGGCATTTTGCTGCTCTCTGCACAGAGAAGTCATGCACTCTGCCAGATATTTCATTCCGTTGTAATTTGGTATAACAACCGTTATTTCACTCATAATGGTTTAAACTCCTCCGGATATTCCGGCAGATAGAGTAATCTTCCTCTTTGCCGTAACGCTTCGGACAATCGCAGACTTAAGGTTCGGATGTCCACTCCTGACGGCAGTACAGTTACATCGAATACCGGTTGCTCTCCCGGGTGTCTTCGTATCTCAGTATACGGAACTCCCACAATTTTCTCGAATACTTCCTGGCAGGAAGGCTGAATACGAATACAGCGAAGATCCAGCGCCTGCGCATCTTGGGACAATTCCGCTCTGTGAAGATATCCTCCGAATCCCTGCGGCAACCCCTCGTAGAACACCTTTCCCTCCGCAGTCATTCTGCCGCCGATGATCTTGCCAGTCTTCCCGGACAATACTCTGCCTCCCACGGCTGCCACATCCGGGCGGTTCTGTAATACATCGGTATACTGTAAACGATAAAATCCCACATGCCTGGTCTCACAGGCAGTCGCAGGGATCCCCCGCAGTGCGGCATGATCCCGCAGAGCCCGAAGTCCCGCCTCGTAAGCGTATTTTTTGCTGTGGGGATTGGCTGCCGTGGATGCCTCGTGGCATCTCCAGTGATACAACACTTTGGGGATATGAAGAATGCTCTTCTCCGCAGTCTGCCCTCCCTCTGTCAGCACTTCCGCTACACAGCGCAGTACCAGATCATAGTCCTGGGCGCCGTCACATTCCGGTCGGAATCGCAGCCTCTTCATCAGTTCCGCATCCATGACCAGGAAATGGCAGATATAGTTATTACTTAAAATTAAATCGTAATTAAAGTTTTCTTTATGATTTGGATCATAGTATCTGGTCTCTTCTCCATCGCACTTATCCTCATCCGAATAAGCGAAGGCGACTTTGACACCTCTGTCATATGCTTTGATGATCGCATCAGCCATTTCGTACAACGCATCCGGTGTCAATACATCATCATGATCCAGCAGACCGATATACTCTCCCTTCGCATAGGGAAGCGCCTGATTGGTATTAGCAGCGATTCCCGCATTTTCTTTCAGATGCACATAGTGGAGCCTGGGATCTGCTGCGACAGGTTCTGTCTCGCCATCCGTCGGCTGCTCCTTCAGGAATCCCTGCTGCTTCAGTACCTCCTCCACACTGTGATCCTCCGTGGCATCTGCCAGGATCAGTTCCCAATGGGGATAGCTCTGTTGCATAACGCTTGTTATCATTCTGCTCAGATAAGCTTCCGGGGTTCGATATAAGGGTACCACAATACTGAACGTAATCGGTCTTTCCCATTTTCTCCGGCTCTGCTTCTCCAGCTCTGCTTCCGAACAGGGCACAAAAAAATAGCGGTCTGTATCTGTCAGGCGCTCCCTCACAGAGATCCAGGTTTCCCTCAGGCCGTTACGTTGCAGATAATATAGAGTTTTCTTAAGGTTTGCCTTGTTTAGCTTTGCCACAGATACCTCCAGCTTTTCATAAAAGAGCAAACCGCCCTGCTCGGGCGATTCGCTCTTTTGAAAACTAATATGATTTATGGAGCACTGCCTTACAGTACTGCCTTTACATCCTCGGTCAGCTTCTCTACCTTAGCCTTTGCATCCTCTAAGCTGGTCCCCTTGACACCCATGTAGAACTTGATCTTGGGCTCGGTTCCGGAAGGACGTGCACAGCACCATGCATTGTCAGGAAGCTCGAAGTACAGAACATTGGACTTGGGAAGTCCTGTGGTAGTCTTCTCTCCGGTCTCCATGTCGATGATAACATCGTTCTGGTAATCACGGAACTTCTCTACCTTCAGATCTCCGAATGCCTTAGGAGGATTCTTACGAAGCTTCTCCATGATCTCGGCAATCTGTCTTGCGCCATCGATACCCTTCATGGTGATGGTATACTGGGTCTCCTTGAAGTAACCGTACTTCTCATACATGGATACCATCATATCCCACAGAGTCATGTTGTGCTTCTTGCAGTAAGCTGCTACTTCGCACAGACACATCACTGCTACGATCGCATCCTTATCTCTTGCGTGGGTACCTGCCAGGCAGCCGTAGCTCTCTTCCAGGCCAAATACGTAGTTGTTGCTGCCGGTCTGCTCGAAGAGCTTGATCTGCTCGCCAATGAACTTGAAGCCGGTCAGTACCTCGATCAGCTTTACGCCGTAAGCCTGCGTAATAGGTTTGGTCATGTTGGTGGTAACGATGGTAGTTACCAGTGCGGGATTCTCGGGCATGGTACCGGTCGCAGTCTTCTCTCTTAAGATATATTCTGCGATCAGCATGCCGGACATATTACCGGTAAATGCCACATACTCGCCAGTCTTGGTATCTTTTGCATACACACCCAGACGGTCTGCATCGGGATCGGTTGCCAGAACGATATCCGCATCCTTCTCCTTCGCCAGACGAAGCGCATAGGTAAATGCCTTGGGATCCTCAGGGTTCGGGTAATCCAGTGTGGTGAAGTTTGGATCCGGATTCTCCTGTTCGGGAACTACA
>UMCT01028363.1_pt1 | contig 11169 bp, 10 predicted proteins | sample 1964291 | NCBI WGS metagenome assembly UMCT01 (sample SAMEA4835974, study PRJEB28245) | human gut metagenome | biome: gut microbiome; material: fecal sample | place: Denmark | collected 2008 | reverse complement strand
CGCGGCGGCAGGCTCTACCTCTTCCGCCTGCAATATCAGCGTTCGCGAGATTATCGTGTCGAGAAATATCTCTTTGCTCTTCGCTGTAAGTATCACTACTACCGATTCGGGCGGTTCTTCTATCAGCTTTAGCAGCGTGTTTTGTATCTGCTGGAGGGTCTGCACAGACCTGTCCATATCGGGGATAAGGTATATCTTGTACCTGCCCTCGCTGGGCGAGATCTGCGCGTCGGCCGTCAGCGCGCGTATGTCGTCTACCTTGTAGTTGCCGAGCGCGTTGGCGGGGGCTGTTATAAAGTCGGGGTGCGCGCCGTCCTCTATCATACGGCAGGCGCGGCATACCCCGCAGGGCGTGCCAGTGCCATTTTCGCACAGCAACTGCTGGGCTATCAGCTTCGCGATGAGCTTTTTGCCCAGCCCCTTTTCGCCGCATATCATTATTGAGTGCGGCTCGCGCCCCTTTGCTATCAGCGAGGAGGTGAGGTCGACTGCCGAGCGGTTTTCGCAAAGCTCTATCATTTTGCCCGCCCCTTATACCTGCTCGAAGCGCTCGATGTCGGTAACGAATATGGTAGCGCCGCCTATGGTGACTTCCACAGGGTACGAACCGCCGCCGTCAGGCTCGATAATTGTCGAGCTGGGCACGAACTGCTTTCTTCTGCGTGAATGTTCCTTGCAGGTGTCGATAACGGTGTCAACGTCCTCTTCGCGGCAGCAGATCATAAAAGTAGTGTTGCCCGCCGAGAGAAATCCGCCCGTAGATGCAAGCTTGGTAGCGCGTATGCCCTTTTTCAGCAGCGCCTTTGATACGGCGTAGTTGTCGTCGTTATTTACTATGGCGTAAACCAGTTTCATAGAGATCATTCTCCTTATTTTAAAGCGTAAGCGGCAGCATTTTGCTGCTCATATCTATTATAACACATCTATCTGCAAAATGCTATACCTTTTGAGAATTTTTATCGCTTCGGCGGAAATTTTTTCGCCGCCCATCACCGCCGCTACCGAGGGCTGGCAGGACATAGCGCTGCGTGCGCACACCCTGCCCTCGGCTTTTTCAACGTCTATGCGCTCGGCGCGGCTAAGCTCGGCCTGCCGCAGGCTCATCACTTTTTCTGGGCGCAACGGCTCGGGCGGGCAGGGGATAGCCAGCGGCTCGCGCAGTTCCAGCCCGCTGAAAAAGCTCTCTATCCGCTCGAAATCCCGCTCGGGATTGTACGGCGAGAGCATCAGCACTACTACCTCCGCGTCGGCGTATTCGCACTCCATCTTGCTGCGGCGCATCATCTCGGCGAGCTGCACGCCAGTGTACCCGATCTTCACCGCGTCTATCGTGATCTTCATCGCTTCGTGCGAGATGTCGCTGATACCGCGTTCGGCGAGCAGCTTTTTCGTCCGCGCCGTTCTTTCGCAGCAGGCGCGCAGCATTTCGGGCAGGTCGCTCTCCAGCAGGTCGGTGCAGCGGTCGAGCGATCCCATTATCAGGTATGATGGGCTTGTCGAGCCGAAGAGAACCATCGCGGGCTTCGCCAGCTCGTCAAAGTCGGCGGGCGCGTTTTTCGCGATGTGCAGGTATGCCCCGCCCGTGTAGACGGGCAGCGTTTTGTGCGCCGATTCGCATACTATGTCCGCGCCGAGGTCGAGCGGGTGCATACCCTCGCCCACGAATTTCAGATACGCGCCGTGGGCATTGTCGCAGATGAGCAGAGCGCCGTGCTTTTTGCAAACGCGGCTTATCCCGCCTATGTCCGAAATTCCGCCGAGGTAGTCGGGCGATGTGATGTACACCGCGTCAACTTCACCGCCCGCCAGCGCTTTCTCCACCGCTTCGGGCGCAGCGCCGCACTCGCAAAGCCGCGCCGAGCCGCTCTCGGGGAATATCCACTTTACGTCTATATCCAGCAGCACGCAGGCGCTTATGAACGCGCGGTGGCAGTTTCGCGGGGCGGCTACGGTCATACGCCTGCCGAAATGCCGCGCGGCTATGCCCAGCGCCGCTTTTATGCAAAGGCTGCTGCCCTCCGCCGACCAGCAGGTAGTACGCGCGCCGAATATCTCCGCCGTGCGCCGCTCGCCTTGCGCTATCACGCCCTCGCTCTCAAAAAGCGAGTCCGCGCCCTTTATCTCGGTGAGGTCAAGCGGTTCAAGACCATGTATCTTACACCCCTTGTGCCCCGGCATATGCAGCCGCGAAATGCCAGAAGCGGCGTAATCTTCTGCGAATTTATTCAAGCTCATGCGTATCCCTCATTCTGCGCTCGGATAAGCCCCTATTTAATAAGGTATACCCGAACGTGTATTTTTACAATTTATGTATTTCAGCTTCTCAGCCTGCGGGCGGCTTCGGCGGTCTTCATCAGCTTCGCCATTCCGCGGCGGATAGTCCTGCTCACGGTCGATGGGCAAACGCCCTGCTGCTGCGCTATCGAGCGCACCGTTTCGCCGTCCCTGTAATATTTAATTATATAACATTTTTGCCTTTCGGTCAATTCATTTTTTATCAAATTTTCAAGATATTCAGAGTTTCCCGCGATGCAGCGGCGCGAAAGCAGACTCACGAAGCGCCACGCTCCCTTGCGAGCAGACTTGGGCTGAGCGGGGGCGGCGCGGCGAGCCTGAGCATATGGTCGGCAGCCGCGCGCAGCTCGCGCCTTTCGCAAAGCAGCACGTCGATGCGAAATTCAAGCTGTTCCAGCTCATGCGGCTCGGGGCGCTGCTTTATCCTCGCACGCAGCTTCTCTATCTGTCGGGAGATGTTCTCCTCGTCGCGCCTGTACTGCTCGGTCAGCCGAAGCAAGTCGGTGCTGATCTGCGGGCAGGTCGCGGGGAGGGTCTGAACGTTTGCAATTTTTGCATTTTTCTTTTTTCTCATGGCATATTCCTTTCGTTCGGCGCAAAACGCCGTCATTTTGCAGCGCAGGCGGCTGTCCGCGCTTCGGCTTCTTCCTAGATTTTGGGGCGAGTGGAAAGAGGCGACTGAATCCAGAAAAGAACAAATGTTCTTTTCTCTAAGTCTAATTATAACCGATTTTCGCAAAAAGTCAAGAGGAAAAAGCTATTTTTGTACACAATGCACAAACTCTGTGCAAATTTTTAAACCGCCGCCGTTCGCCGAGAAGAACATCCGCAAGCGATTCGCTTAGTGATGAACGGGTGAGCTTTTTGTATAAATTGAGGGAAAATTATCGGACACTTTGTGCAAAATTAACGTTGAAATCTCACGAAAAGTGTGGTATAATATATTCACGGCAGATTTGTGGGACTTTTTATGGACTTTTATATCAAAAAGCATGGCGAAAAAGACTTAAAAATGCCAAGAGTCCAAAAAATAAATCAGCAGATCGCCAAAACGGTACTTGTGTAATACCGTATTTTTTCGGGCAGTCGTTCAAGGCGGTGCCGAGGGCAAGACCTCGGGCGGAGCTCCGCGTATGCAGACGGCGCGCACGAAAGAAAGAGGAGAAAAAATTATGGAGAGTGAAAAATTTGCGAGATTGTCGGAACTCACCGCCATCGCCCGCGAGAGGGAGCTTACTCCCGAAGAGCAGAGCGAAAGACAGGCGCTGAGAAACGAGTACCGCGCAGCCGTAACGGGCTCACTGCGCACTCAGCTCAATAACACGACGATCATAAACCCCGACGGCAGCTGCACCAAAGTGCACGAACATATGCTCGGGGAAAAAAGCAAAAAGACGAGCGGGGAGGGTTAATTAAATTGGCAGGCGTATCAAAGCAGAAGCAAAAGTTGCTTATAATGGAGCAGCTTTTTAATCAGCGCACTGATGAGAGCCACGCTATAACGGGAAATCAGCTTATAGATATTCTCGGGGCTATGGGCATAAAGGCTGAGCGCAAGACTATATATGACGATATTGCTACCCTGTGCGATGCGGGGCTGAATATCGAAACTACTAAGATCGGCCACTCGAACGCTTATTACATGGGCGAGCGGCTGTTTACCGACGAGGAGCTGAAAGCGCTTGCCAACGCTGTGGCTTCCTCAAAATACTTGACGATCAAAAGATCGAATGAGATAATCAAAAAGCTGCAAACTCTTACCAGCGAATACCACGCGCCCGCGCTGCGCCGCTCGATACATAACGAGAACCGCACAAAAACGCAGTCTGACGCCGTGTACCGCGCTGTGGACGTTTTGCAGGAGGCTATACTCTCTGACCGCTGCGCCGAATTTACCTGCACCGATAACTCGGGCGAGAAGAAAAAAGGCGGCAAGCGGGCAGAGGAGCGCGTGACCATTTCGCCTTACCAGATAGTTTGGGAGTGCGAGAGGTACTACGTTATCTGCTGGTGCGAAAAGCAGCAGAAGATATGCCGCTACCGTGCGGAAAAGCTTACAGATATAGCCATCGGCAGCGAGAAGCGCCATCCGCTCACCGAAGAGGAAGAGCGGGAGCTGCGCCGTCTGAAATCGGGCGGGGAACTCGGCGAGGGCACTTCCGAAGTGCTGAAAATACAGTTTATAGATAGCTTAACGGAAGCGGTGTGCGAAAAATTTGGGGATAAGGTACAGATGCACCGCGAAAAGGACGGCTGTTTTACAATAGAAGCAGAAGTCAAGCTCTCGCCAAACTTCTGGGGCTGGCTTTTCGGGCTGGGCGATGGCGCAAAGATACTTGCGCCGCAGTACGCCGCTGAGATAGCGGGAGAAAGGCTGAAAAAGCTTTCGCAGATCTACGCAGAGGGCTGAGAGCAAAGGCGGAAACGCGGCAGTTTTCCGCCTTTCAACGATTATCCTATATGAAATTTTGTTGCATATGGTCTTACAAATCCAGCTAATTTGTTAGAAGATAATATTTAAAAAGTTTCATATATTAGTATAAAAACGGTGAAAATTGATTACAATTTGGTAAAAATGCACGATGGCTTATCATGGATTTAGTCAAAATGACTATTGCAAATATGATAAACATGTGATATAATATAGCTATGATTATCAGGGGCGGGTCATACGCTCATGGTATATTCGTACTTGAAAAAATTTTTAAAATGGAGGAATTTTAAAATGAAGGCAACTAAGATTCTGGCCGGACTTTCGGCTACTGCTTTCGCTGCTTCTCTCATTACTATGGTAAGCGCTTCCGCTGCTACCGAAGTAAAAGCTGAGAATTTTGGCGCGCAGTTTTATGTAATGGGCAACGGCTCCTGGAACTGGCAGTCTGTTGATACCAAGTTTAACGCTGACGGAAAGCTGACCCTGACCGGCAACGCAAAGGACCTCGCTGAGGCTTCTAAGGGCAACGATGCTACTATCGGTGATGCCGGCATCCAGTTCTATATGGGCGATGATGTTACTCTTGCTGAAGGCGAGACCGTGACCGCTACCGTTAATTACACAATTACCGGTGAAGGCGACTATGAGAAGTCCGGTTCTGTAGCTATCGACTTCGGCGGCAAGGACAACAATGGCGAGACCATCACTAAAACAACCGCTTCTCTGTTCGGCAACGGTTCTGACTGGGCTGACTTTGAAAATATTGGCGACTTCACTCTCGAAGCTACCATTGCTGACGTACAGGTAAACGAGGGCGGCGATGATTCTTCTGTAGAGGAGAACTATGAGCTTCCTCAGACCGTTGACACCTCTGCTGAAGAGTACAGCGATTGGGGCTCGCAGGGTTCTGTAGACTATAAGTATTTTGCAAACCTTCCCGAGGGCAAGGACCTGCAGGTAACTGTAAACTACAAGATTCTTGGCAATGATACATACCATATCCTCTCGCCCAGAATTATGGCTGCTGGCTGGCCTAAGCTGACCGAGTATATCAAGGGTCTTGAGGCTAAGGAGAACTACACTGACGAGCAGCTCAAGGACTACACCGGTGCTCCTCTGCTCCAGAACGATGGCTCTATACTCGTTTACAACGCTGACGCTGAGTCCTTCACATTTACAATTACTGCTGAGGGTGTAGCTGCAATTCGTGAAGCTTATGAGGAAAATAATAACTACGGCGGACTGCTCTTCTCTGCTTACGACGCTTCTATTAGCTCTGTAACTGTTGCTGAGCCTGCTGAGGTTGTAGAGTGCCCCTGCGGATGCGGATGCACTTCTGATACTTGCGAGAATTGGGACGAAGCAGCCGGCGCTTGCGGATGCGGATGCGCTGACGTAGTAGAGCTTGATGCTACTCTCGGTTTCGCTGCTGGCGGCTGGTATCCTCAGGACTGGAAGTCCACCACTCACATTGAGGGCGATGGCGAGTACACCCTTTCCTACACTCTGAGAGATGACGATGGTAACGTTAAGGACAACGACGCTTATGACGGCGCAGTAGTTCTCGTAGTTGACATCGCTGACGTATACGATGGCGCTGCTGGCGACAAGGTTGAAGACAGAGACCTTCTGTACCCTGACTTCGCAGCTACTCTTAAGGCTGTAAAGGTTGACGGTCAGGAGATCAAGTTCGACGCTGAAAAGGTTAAGTACGGCAACATCGAAAACGACAAGACCACCTACAGAATCGAGATCTACAACGAGTACGGCGATACCAAGGCTGATTCTCCTATCAATCTGGCAGACCTCAAGGGTACTGACCTTGATCTTGTATTCGACGTTTCCGGTCTTGGCGACATGAGCGGAATCTGCTCTTGCCACGCTACTTCTTCCGAGGACAGCTCTTCTGAGGCTGATTCTTCCTCTGAGGCTGATTCTTCCTCTGATGCTACTACTTCCACCGGAAGCAGCAGCGCAGCTGGCACCACTTCTTCCACCACCTCTTCTCAGGGTGGCAAGACTGATACCAACCCCTCTACCGGTGCTGCTGCACTCGGCGCTGTTGGTGTGATCCTTGCTGGTGCTGCTATGGCAGTTTCCAAGAAGAAGGACTAATCTGAGCGACTAGTAAAGAATAAACTTCTTTAAATATAAAACGCTGTCGAGCGATCGGCAGCGTTTTTCTTTTGTGAAAAAAAATAAACCGACTAAAAAGTCGGTTTAAAATACTTTATTCGCGCCCCGGCCTTAAAGAAAGGTTCATCTTCAATGTTTCGCAGGATCTTTCGACAAGGAAATGAGGTTATGAATGCTGCTGCGTGGATAAATTCTGCGCTGGACGGCATTTCGTTTTTCAGATCGTTACCCTCAAAAGCAATGCTCGTTTCAGCGTCCGTAAATTGAGGCAGTGCGTTTGCAATGAGTCTGTCAATGCTGATTTTAATGAATTCGGTCGTCAGTTTTAGTTCTTTTGATATAGATGGGTAAACATCGCGCTCAAAGTTGAAACGTTTAAATGGGTTAACAACTACTTGAAATACAGTTTCTGCCAGCGGTTCAAATCCCTCCGCTGTTGGCGAACAGTGCATTGATCGTAATGTAAGCTTTATGCATTCAATCACTTTTTTGTAGTAAAACTCTTTCGTGACAACCTTTGTTATCAGAAATTTTTCAATGTGCCGTGCCTGTGCGGCAGGGTCAAACGGTGGTTTGATGAAGTAAAATCCTTGGTACTTCGCCGCGAGTCGGTCAAGTTCGGGTGTGCGTTTCTGCGCAATGTTTACCAGCATCGGCATGTACATCAATTCGCTCTCCAGCTCATGAGTCAGCGCGATAAACCATTCGAGATCGACGGAATCGGTGCTGATTATCAGCACGTCGGGTCGGTAAATGCGAAAATGTTCGGAAATGCTGTCGTACGGTTTCATTGCGTTGACCGAGATCTGATCGTGCGATATATGCGAAACGAGCGAGCCGATCTGCATTGACTGGTCGAGCACAGCAACTACTTTCAGTGTGCCGATTATCGCTTCATCTCCATATGGGTATCTTAGGAAATTCAAGTTTTGAATGTCGTATCGCATTTTAGTCGCCGAACGAAATGCCGATGTCCTTGGCTGTCTTTACCATCTGGTCGTCGGTGGGAACGAACTTAGTTTTGCCTGCAACGTCCGAAAGTTTGTTTTCAGAGATCTTGTCGCCGATCTTTGCTACCGCATAGCCAAACTTGTTCTGCGCGATCAGCTCAGCCGCGTGTACGCCAAATTGCGTTGCAAGAATGCGGTCATAAGCGCTCGGGCTGCCGCCGCGAAGCATATGTCCCGGCACACAAACGCGTGTTTCAAGTCCGGTCGAGGTCTGTATCTGGGTCGCGATGCGGTTTGAAGCGGTCGTGATTCCAGCCTCTGCGCGCGCCTTAGCACGCTCTTTTTTCTTCATTTTCGCCTCTTCGACGTCAAATGCGCCCTCGGCAACTGCAAGAATCGAGAAGCCCTTGCCCTGCTGTGCACGCTTTTCGCACGCCGCGCAGAGTTTGTCGATATCGTAGGGGATCTCGGGGATAACGATCATGTCCGCGCCTCCCGCGATACCCGAATACAGCGTCAGCCATCCCGCTTTGTTGCCCATTATCTCGACAACAAGGATGCGTCCGTGTGAATTTGCGGTGGTGTGCAGGCGGTCGATAACGTCGGTCGCGATGTCAACTGCGGTGTGGAAGCCGAAAGTCACGCTCGTGCCCCAAATATCGTTGTCGATCGTTTTTGGCAGACCGATGACGTTCAGTCCCTCTTCAGCAAGCAGATTTGCCGTTTTGTGCGTGCCATTGCCGCCAAGAGTGAGCAAACAGTCCAGCTTTTGGTCCTTATAAGTTTTCTTCATATTTCTAACCTTGTCAACATTATCCTCTTCGACTACTTTCATCATTTTAAAAGGCGTGCGCTTTGTGCCGAAGATCGTACCGCCGGTGGTCAAAATTCCCGAAAAATCTGAGGGCTGCATAATTTTACACTGGTTGTTTATCAGTCCCGAGTAGCCGTCCTGTATGCCGATGATCTCTACATCGTTGCCAAATTTTTCATAGCAAGCTTTCGCCACACCGCGTATGGTCGCGTTCAGTCCGGGGCAGTCGCCGCCGCTCGTTAAAATTCCAATTCTTCTTTTCATGTTTTTAACCCTCCTGTTTCGGTTTCAAATATTTATATTAGTACTTGTCATCTTTGTCGTCGAGATCTATTTTGATCTGCTCTTCCTCTTCATTTTCCTGCGTTTCGTCGCCGTCATTGTCGCTCGGCAGTTCGTCGCCGGGCTTGTCGGAAAGCTTAAATCTTGCTATCATGTTCTTGAGTATCAGCGATTGTCCCGAAAGCTCTTCGCTTGCGGAAGCTGAGCCGATAGCAGTAGCTGTGTTGGCAGAAACTACCGCCGAGATCTGGTCAACGCCCGTGTTTATCTGCGAGATCGCCTCCGACTGCTCAGCCGAAGCGTCTGCGATGTTCTTCATCAGTTCCTGTATTTTGTCGCTGCTCTTAACTGTATTTTCAAGCGACTTTGCAGTTTCCTGCGCGATCGCCGTGCCGCGCTTTACAGCGTTCGCCGAGCGCTCGATAAGCGTCGAGCTCTGCTTTGCCGCCTCCGCCGATCTTGTCGCGAGCTGACGTACTTCGTCCGCAACTACGCCGAAGCCCTTCGAGCCTTCGCGCGCCGCCTCTACCGCCGCGTTCAGCGCGAGTATGTTGGTCTGGAACGAGATCTCGTCGATGACCTTGATGATGTTTGCGATCTCGGAGGAAGTCTGATTTATCAGCTCCATAGCCTCCAGCATATTCGACATATCGCTGTTGCAGTTTGAGATCGCGGTCGAGTTGTCGCTTACGCGGCGGTACGCGTCCTTAGCGTCGCTGGAGTTGCGTGCTACCTGATCCGAAACGCCGCCCAGCGTAGCCGAAAGCTCTTCGATGGCGCTTGCCTGCTGCGTCGCGCCTTGCGAAAGCGCCTGAGCCGAGTTGGAAACCTGAACCGCTCCCGATGTCACCTGCTCGGCGGAGTGGTTGATAGAGTCGAAAGTTTCGGAAAGCGACTCGAAAATTTCGTTGAACGTAGTCTTTATCTTGAGGAAATCGCCCTTGAAGTTGCCCTCCATGCGGTGGCAGAGGTTGCCCTCGGCGATCTGCTGGAGCGCTACTTGTATCAGATTGATGTATTGGCGCAGGCTGACTATCGTTTCTTCAAGCGAGTTGGAAAGTATGCCTAACTCGTCGCGCGAGTACCAAACGTCTACGCGGGTGGAGATATCGCCCTGAGAAAGCTTGCGCAAACGCTGCGTTGTGGAAACTATCGGGTGAGAGATGCTGCGTGCAAACAGCACAGAAACCAGCAATGTTACGATTATAACGCTTGCCGCAACAAGAATCATCACGCGCATTGATGTTGCCGTCATGGCGTTGAAGCTGCTTGTCGGTACGCTCGCGATAAGCGTTCCGCCAAAGTTTGAAACTGCTGAGTAGCCCACCACGTAGTCCTCTTTTGAAAGCTCGTACTCGGTGCTGCCGTTTTTGCCGTTGAGCGCGTTGCTGAAAGCGTCAGCCATGCTCTGGTAATTCTCGTCGGTTTTAGCAAGCTCTATCGGATTTCTGCTCGCGTATTTCGTGCCTGAAGTGTTCGACTGGAATATTATCTCACCGTTATTCTCTATAATGTATACTGTGCTGTTCAATTCGTCGTCCGCGATCAGCGACTCGTTGATAGATGTGCAGTTCAGAACTATCGCCGAAATGAAGGTAGCATCGTTAGAGGGCACAAGTATAGCGAAGAAGTTCTCGTTGTCTACTGTTACGATGTCGGTGAGGGTAGCCGTCTTGCGCTTTGCGGCGTTCCAAATGTCGTTTTCGGTGATAACGTCTGCGCAGCGCGAGCCGTCTGAATCCAGCTGCAAACCTGATGAAGAGTACACCGCAAAGTCGCTGATGAGTGCGTTGTCGCTGAAAGCTTCGTCTAAAGCGGCTGTTTTTTTCTGCGGCGTATCAAGCTCTTCGTAATCGGCATCGAGCGCCACGCGGCTTGCGCGCTCGATATATTCGTTTATCATGTAGTCAAAGCTCACGGCTGTTTCGCTTGCGAGCGAGCGCATCGTAACAGCCAGCGTGTGCTGCGTGGAAATGTTAATGTATATAAGGAAGATCACGCACAGCAGCACTGATATTCCCAAAGCCAGTGAAAGCATGGCAAGCATGATTTTTGAACGTATAGATCTCACGGTTATGTACCCCCATTTATCAAACCTGCGCGGGTGCAGGCGTGTAATAGTCTAATAAATATTATATCAGATTTCAACAAAAAAAACAAGACCAAATCAAGATTTTTTGGAATTTTACTAAATTTTTTTACATACAAATTCTATGATAAGATAAGAAAAGGGGTAATCGTCTATGTTTGCTAGTTTA
>UMCT01050295.1_pt1 | contig 11238 bp, 10 predicted proteins | sample 1964291 | NCBI WGS metagenome assembly UMCT01 (sample SAMEA4835974, study PRJEB28245) | human gut metagenome | biome: gut microbiome; material: fecal sample | place: Denmark | collected 2008 | reverse complement strand
AAGAGTTTTAATGTTAGTTATCTCACTTATCATCGCCGCAGTCATCGCGGCGGCAGACCAGCTCATAAAATACGCTGTAGTGCAAAATTTCGCGCTGGGCGATGTAAAAGAGCTTATACACGGCGTACTCAGCCTTACGCACATACGCAATACCGGCGCGGCGTGGAGCATGATGGCAGGCAAAACATGGTTTTTGATCGGTATGCCGCTCGTTATAATCGTGTTTGCGCTGGGCTTTATTTACAAAAACCGCCATGGCTCGAAGCTCGGGCTGATCTCTATGGCGATGGTTCTTGGCGGCGGCATCGGTAATCTTATCGACAGGATAAGGCTGAAAGAGGTCGTGGACTACATCAGGGCAGATTTTATAAATTTTCCGATATTTAACTTTGCAGACATTTGCGTCGTTATCGGCGCGGTACTGTTCTGCATTTACATAATATGTAGTGAAGAGTCCGAAAAAAAGGACAAAAAAGCCGAACAGTCCGCAAAAGCGGACAGTAACGACGGCGGAGATATTGCAGATGGCGAGTGAAAGGCTGACGCTTGAGGCGGCGAACGAAGCCGCGGGTATGCGTATAGACAAGTGGCTCGCAATGCAGTTGCCTGAGCTTTCACGCTCACGGATTGAGGCACTGATAAGCGGCGGCGGCGTTGTCGTGAACGGCAAAAATCCTTCAAAAAGTTTGAAATTAAAGGGCGGCGAGCAGATAGAGCTTGAGATACCCGAGCCGCAGGAATTGGAAGTTTTGCCGCAGGATATTCCAATTGAGATAGTCTACGAGGATGACCAGCTTTTGGTAGTCAACAAGCCGAAAGGCATGGTGGTTCATCCAGCGCCGGGCAATCCCGACGGTACGCTCGTCAACGCACTGCTGTACCACTGCAAGGGCAGGCTATCTTCGATAAACGGCATTATCCGCCCCGGAATAGTGCACCGGATCGACAAAATGACGAGCGGACTGCTGATGGTCGCGAAGACCGACACGGCGCACCGCTGTTTGGCGGAGCAGATAAAGCAGCACAGCTTTACGCGCGAGTACATGGCAGTAGTCTGCGGAGCGTTTTCGCCCGAGAGCGGAACGATCAGCGCGCCGATCGGCAGAAGCAAGTACGACCGCAAAAAAATGTGCGTGACGAAGCATTGTGCAAAGCCCGCAGTGACGCACTACGAAACCATCGAGCGGCTGAAAGGCTGGTCGGTGATGCGCTTTCGGCTGGAAACTGGCAGAACGCACCAGATACGCGTGCACTGCGCCTACTCGGGCCACCCCGTGCTTGGCGACGAGGTGTACGGCAAGCCTTTCAAGGGCATAGAGGGGCAGTGTTTGCATGCAAAAAAGATCGGCTTTATCCACCCGAACGGGGAGTACATGGAGTTTGACAGCCCGCTGCCCGAATATTTTGAGGCAGTACTGCGAAACCTCAGAAAATAGGAGGGATCTTATTTGTTTGAAGATATTTCCAAAACTGTATTGATAACGGATATGGACGGCACATTCCTGCCCGCTAGCAAAGTGCCCACCCGCAAGTGCTTAGAAGCGGTGGAGCGTTTTGAGCGCGCGGGCGGCAGATTTTCCATCGCGACGGGCAGAGCCATACAGGCGGCAAACCAGTATTTCGGCATGGTGGAGGTCAACTGCCCGATAATCATGTGCAACGGCGGAATGGTCTACGATATAAAAAGCGGAGAGCACATCTACGATGTATTTTTGCCGCAGGACGTTCGCGGGCTGGTGAAAGAGATACTCGCCGCGAACCCAGAGATAGGCTGCGAGGTGCTGACGGCGAACGCCGTTTACGTCCCCGCTATGACGCCGATGGAGGCGCGCCACAACGAAATTTGCAAGGTAACGCCCGTGATATGCGGCGTTGACGAGATACCCGAAAGCGATTGGTACAAAGTGCTTTTCGCCGCTGACCCCGCTAAGCCCGAGATGATGAAAAAGCTGATAGCATTCGTAAAGGAAAAGGGCTACGGCGGAGTAGATTTCGTGCGCTCGAGTTTGGAGTATTACGAGATACTGCCTTTGAATATCTCAAAAGGCACGGCGCTCGGCGAACTGCGAAAGGCCTGCGGTATGCAGGATTACACTTTCGTTGCGGCGGGCGATTACAATAACGACATCGAGCTTCTGCAAGCGGCTGACGTGGCGGTGTGCCCATCGAACGCGACGGAAGAAGTGAAAAAGGTCGCCGATATAGTCTTTGAGCAGTCCTGCGAGGAAGATTTTATAGCGGCGGTAATAGACTATATATTTAAAAAACTGGAAAAATAATATGTTATTTGGAGGTAAAAACATGGACGCTACTTTGAAAAAACAGCTTGAGATCACAGCCTGCAAGGTGCGAATGGGAATAATCGAGGGCGTGCACAGCGCCAAGTCGGGTCACCCAGGCGGCTCGCTTTCGATAGCCGACACGCTGACTTATCTTTATTTCGCAAAGATGAATGTGTACCCCGATAAGCCTGAAGAGCCGCAGAGAGACCGCCTTGTGCTCTCAAAGGGTCACACCGCACCCGCGCTTTACTCGACCCTAGCGCAGAGAGGATTTTTCCCCGAAGAGGAGCTGAAGAGCCTGCGTCACATCGGCGCTATGCTTCAGGGTCACCCCTGCATACACATTCCCGGCGTGGATATGTCTTCTGGCTCGCTCGGTCAGGGCATTTCGGCGGCTTGCGGAATGGCGCTTTCGGCTAAGGTCTCTTCCGACACTTACAAGGTCTACACCATTCTCGGCGACGGCGAGATCGAAGAGGGTCAGGTTTGGGAAGCGGCGATGTTCGCGGCGCACTACAAGCTCGACAACCTTGTTGCTATAGTTGACAACAACGGCCTGCAGATCGACGGAAAGATCGAGGACGTAATGTCCCCCTACCCGATAGTTGATAAATTTAAAGCTTTCGGCTGGCACGTTATCGAGATGGACGCGCACGATTTCGACTCCATCGAAGCGGCTTTCAACGAAGCGGAGAGCGTTTCGGGACAGCCCGTTGCGATAATCCAGAAGAGCGTTAAGGGCAAGGGCGTTTCGTTTATGGAAAATAATGTTTCATGGCACGGTTCTGCACCTAACGACGAGCAGTACGAGCAGGCAATGGGCGAGCTGAAAGCAGCGCTCGCGGCACTTGAGGCATAAAGAAAGGAACGGATAAAAATGGCAGAAGTTAAAAAGATTGCTACCAGAGAAAGCTACGGCAACGCGCTTGCAGAGCTTGGCGATAAGTACGAAAACCTTTACGTTCTCGACGCTGACCTTGCCGCGGCTACCAAAACAGGCATTTTCAAGAAAAAGTTTCCCGATAGATTTTTCGACTGCGGCATAGCTGAGGCTAACATGATGGGCGTTGCGGCAGGCATGGCGGCTACGGGCAAGATCCCCTTCGCCTCCACATTCGCGATGTTCGCGGCTGGCAGAGCTTTCGAGATCGTTAGAAACTCCATCGGCTACCCCCACTTGAACGTCAAGATCGGCGCTACTCACGCGGGCATTTCGGTCGGCGAGGACGGCGCTACACACCAGTGCAACGAGGACATCGCGCTGATGAGAACTATCCCCGGTATGACTATAATCAACCCCGCGGACGACGTTGAGGCGAAAGCTGCGGTAGAGGCGGCTATACTGCATGAGGGCCCCGTTTATATGCGCTTCGGCAGACTTGCGGCACCTGTTTTCAACGACGCTGACACATACAAATTCGAGCTAGGCAAGGGCATAAAGCTGCGCGAGGGAAGCGATATTTCGATAATCGCGACAGGACTGATGGTTTCCGAAGCTCTCAAGGCGGCTGAGATACTGGCGGCTGAGGGCGTTTCCGCCGAGGTCATCAATATCCACACCATCAAGCCGATCGACAAGGAGATAATCACCGCGACCGCCGCAAAGACCCGCAAGGTTCTGACGGTCGAGGAGCACAGCGTTATCGGTGGACTCGGCTCGGCAGTATGCGACGTGCTGGCTGAGACCTGCCCGACGAAGGTCGTAAAGATCGGCGTGAACGATGAGTTCGGTCACTCCGGCCCAGCTGTAAAACTGCTCGAAGAGTTCGGACTTTGTGCTGACAACATCGTGAAAACGGCTAAGGCAATGGTCTGATATACACATAAAAATTTTTAGCGGACGGTGAATGCTGTCCGCTTTTTTGTACACTTGCACTCTTTCATCGGCTGCGGGATATTATGTAATGAAAGGGGGCGGCAGCTTTGCGGTACGGAAAAGACAGGCGTTTCGGACGGCTGAGGGGCGTGATTTTGTGCATAACGGCGGCGGCGGGGCTGATCTGCGCGGTTATCTACCTGCAAATGGTAAAGCATATGAAAGAGATATGCGAGTACAAGGGTCGGCAGACGGCGAACGCACTGGTGGCGCAGGCGGTGGACGATTGTCTGCTGGGCGAAAACGGTGATTATTTGCAGATAGAGTACGCGGAGGACGGCGGGATAGCGGCGATAACGGCGGATACATACAGGATAAACGCGCTGGAAAACAGTCTGCGGCGACAGATAAACGAGGAGTTTTCGCACATTGAGGACAACGAAATGGGTGTGCCGCTGGGAACGCTTAGCGGGATAACGGCGCTGAGCGGGCGGGGCGCGGAGGTGCGTATAAAGCTTCATCAGGTCGGCGCGGTGGACGTTTCGCTGAAAAGCGAGTTTGAGTCTGCGGGGATAAATCAGACTCGTCATTGTCTGAAAGTGGTTGTAAAGTCGGAACTTTCCGCGATACTGCCGGGGCACTCGACCGACATTACGGCGGAGGACGAATATTTGATAAGCGAAACGGTGATAGCGGGCGACCTGCCGCAGGGGCTTTGGAATACGGCAGATCTGCTTGAGAATTGACGTTTGTAAGCCGCCGCACTTGACATAACGGCGCAAATGTGTTATAATAAAAAATAATGCGTAATTATGTATAAGGAGAAGTTAATATATGGTATTTCTAGAAAATCTGAAATCACAGCTTGAAATCTTTAGACCTAAAATAAAAGAGCTTCACGACGTTTTCGACATCGAAAACAGCAAGGAGCGCATACTCGAACTGCAGGAAAAGGCGGCAGAGCCGGGCTTTTGGGACGACCCCGAGAAGAGCCAGCCCGTGCTGAAAGAGACCCGCACGCTGGAGGGACACATCGAAAAGTACGAAAAGATAACCTCGGCTTTCGACGACATCGAGGTAATGATCGAGATGGCGGCTGAGGAAGAGGACTCGGAAGAGATCGTCGCAGAGATCGAGCAGGAGATCGAGGCGCTCGGCAAGAACATCGAAGATCTCACCCTCGCTTCGCTGCTGACGGGCGAGTACGATAAGAGCAACGCGATACTCAACTTCCACGCGGGCGCGGGTGGAACTGAGGCGCAGGATTGGACAGAAATGCTTTTCAGAATGTACACGCGCTGGGGCGAGCTGCACGGCTTTAACGTCAAAACGCTCGATTACCTCGAGGGCGGCGACGCGGGACTCAAGAGCGCTTCTATAATCGTTGAGGGCGAGAACGCTTACGGCTACCTCAAGAGCGAGTCGGGCGTACACCGTCTGGTGCGCGTTTCGCCTTTTGACGCTTCGGGAAGCCGCCACACTTCGTTTTCGGCGATCGACGTAATGCCCGAAATGGACGATTCGATAAACGTCGAGATCAACCCTGCCGACATCGAAATGCAGGTTTACCGTTCGTCGGGAGCGGGCGGTCAGCACATCAACAAGACATCTTCGGCAGTCCGCCTTATTCATAAGCCTACCGGAATTGTAACATCCTGCCAGACTCAGCGTTCGCAGTTTCAGAACCGCGACTACGCTATGAAAATGCTGGTAGCGAAGCTGGTCGAGATCAAGGAGCGCGAGCACCTCGAGAAGATCGACGACATAAAGGGCGTTCAGAAAGAGATCGCTTGGGGCGCGCAGATACGTTCATATGTTTTCATGCCGTACACGCTGGTAAAAGACCACCGCACGGGCTACGAAACGGCTAATGTCAACGCGGTAATGGACGGCAATATCGACGGTTTTATCAACGCATACCTCAAATCACTCTCGCTCGGAAATCTGAACGAAGAGGATAGAAAAGATTGATAATTGCACATTTAGGCATAAAGAAAACGGCTCAGAAACGAGCCGTTTTTTGTTTCATATTTTTATACTTTGCGCTGATTTTTCGTCAGTCTGTTCTCCATTTTCTGCTGGCGAATATCGTTGCCGACGAACTGTATCGGCAAAAATTCGTTGAGCAGACGCGTGCAGATTCGCTCGTTGTACTTGTTGTTAAGCTCAGCTTTGGTCAAATTAGTGGTAATAACTGTCGGCTTTTTCTGATTTATTCTGCCGTTTATCACGCTGTAAAACGCAGCTTCGTAAAATGGGCTGGAGAATTCCGAGCCGAGGTCGTCGATAATCACAAAATCTGCCTGCAAAAGCGTGTCGAGCGTGTTGCCCTCGCTTCTGCCAAAATGCTCGTCCTCGATCTTTCGCATGAAGTCGGAAACGCTGCCGATCGCCACGCTAAAGCCATCGCTCGCGAGCTTTTTCGCCATGCAGGAAGCTAGGAAAGTTTTGCCAAGCCCCGTTCTGCCGATGAAGAGCATCGGGCGTGTGCCGCGCGGAAATTCGCGGCAGTATTTCAGCAGGTAGCTGTAAATTTGGTTCATGTGTTTGCGCGGGTCGCCCTCGGGGTAAAACTCGGGGCGGTACTCGGCGAAATCGCGCAGCGCGATGGTCGAGCTTTCGTTCAGCTCCTCAGCGGCGTAAGTCCTCAGCAAGTCCTCGAAACAACTGCATCGCACGCCCTCGACATAGCCTGTGTCGCGGCACTTTTCGCAGACGAAGCGCGGTTTGAGGTAGTCGGCATCGCCCGTCAGATTTTTGACCAGCATGGTGATGCGCGCCTGAGTGGCGAGGTTATTGTCGCGCACGATCTCTGCCGCCGATTTGGCGTTCGGCTCGTGGTTGGCGACCAGTTTCACAAGCTCAAAATACGAGCTTTGTATTTTGTTTTCAAGCGTTTTGACCTCGGGCATTTCGGCGTAAACGCGCTCGCGGCGGCGTTCGAGGTCGGCAGCCGAGTCCTTGCGGCGCTTCGAAAGCACCGCCTCCGCCTTGTCAAAAGTTTTTTGCGTGTATTTCAAATGTCGTCATCCTCCTCAAAGCCGAGCGTGTTCGGGTCAAAATTGTCTGCCATCTGCTGCCAGCGGTCGAGGTCGTAGGAGGGCTTTTCCTGCTCGATCTGCCTGCGCCGCGCGATCTCCTGCCGCTCGACGTCCTCGGGCGTGGCAATGCCGCTCTCTTTCCAGCGCTTTAGAATGCCGTTTATGTAGCTTACGCTAGTCTTGTTCTTGTTTTCGCGGCAGCGTTCACCTGCTAGATCTACCATATCTGCACTGAATCCCCATGAGTTCCACTCCGCAAACATCTCTTCCTGCTTCTTGGTAAGCTTGCCTTCGATGCCCAGCACCCTCGCGAACCGCACGTTGACATCGTGCTGTTTCTCCTGTTCGGCGATCTCGCTTTCGACCTGTGCGTATGTGCAAATGCCCCTTGAGAACCAGTCCTTGGCAACAGTTTCTATGTATGCGATGCGTGGTTTGCCGATTGAAACGCAAAAATCGATGAGCATGAGGATCGAGGGCACGTCGTAGCCGTAGTATTCGTAGAGGTTGAGAAGCCCCGCGGTCTCGCTGCCGTTTATCAGCCTGCCAAAAATGCGCTCGGCCTGGTCGAAAAGAGTTTTCAGCTCGGCATTTTTTTTGACCTTTTCCATTATTTCCTTGTTGGAGTAGCGCATGATTGATTTCGCGGCGGCGGTGTTCTTCATCGGGTTCACAGCGTCGGTAACGCAGACGGGCGCGGCGGGCGTTTCCTGCTTCGGCAAGATCGGCGCGCTGGTCGGTTCGGCTTGCTTCGGTGCGCTTTCTCCGACAGTTTCCGCTGAGATAACTCCGCAATTTTTCCAAAAAAGTATGCCGTCGGCAGCGGTCGAAATGTTCTTGAACCCGCATCGCTCAGCAATTTCCTGCTCGTCGGTGATGTCGCTGTCCGCACACAGCAGACACATCAGTACTTTAAAGTAGTCCGCATCGGCAGTTTTGATGTATTTGTCAACAGCGCTGCATGGAACGCTGAAAAATCTCCCCACTCTAGGTAAGTCTATCCTGTATTTCATGACATTCATTCCTTAAATGATCTTAGCTTTAATTATATCACAAATCGCCGAGTTAGTCAATCGGCGGGCACGATTTTCCGCGTGTACTCGTTCTCGAAAATGCCCGTGTTCATCTGCATCAGCCGTACTGCGCGGTTCTCTATTGTCGCGATGTGCGCCGCCCGCATCGAGCTTTTTTCCAGCTTTCGCAGCGATGTCGAGATCGGCAGATCGCCTTTCGCCCGAGCGATTATCTCCGCTCCGCGCTTGTTGAACGCCAGTATCCGCAGGTACGGCACGCCGTCCGTAAAGTCTGCTTTTTCCGCGCCGATTGCGAGGTGCAGAGCGCTCCGGCGTATCCGCGCGAGCGTGAAATTTCGCGGCTTGACTTGTGCAAGAAACGTTTGCAAGTCTTCGGCGGGCTGTTCGGCGGCGCGCAATATCCTGTCTGCCAGATTTTCGTTGACCTCAGGCAGGCGCAAAAACTGTTCGCGTGTGGCGGTCAGCAGGCGGTAATATATGGCATTTTCAGCCGCTTGCGGCTGCTTTGGCGGTGTGATGTTTACGCCGTTCGGCAGATATTCTAGTGCATTAACACCGTTTTGGATAGCCCCGCGAAGATATGAACCGCTCGCAAATCCGTCCTGAGGTGGAAGATCGTGCCCCGCGCCGACTCGCTTTACAGGGATAATTTCAGCGTTAGGTGCATATTTTGACAATGCAGTTATATATTCACAGGCAAGCGTGCTGTTCGGCGACGAAACCGCGGCGGCTATCTCTTCACCGTAGATCTTCAGCGCGGCGGCTTTGAGCGCGGCAGGGTAGGAAAGCCCTCCCGCAAGCGCGCGCTTTACCGCTTCACTGTCAGACAAATTCTGCATTGCGTTTGCGGCGTTTTTCAGCAGTTCGGCGCTTTCAAATTCGCTTCCGAACGCTAGCGCGTTAATGTTCAACTGTCCTAAAATTTGTACAGCTGAGTCGGCGAACCAAGGCGCGGCAGAGCATGAAAACGGCGCGGGAAGTTCGATAACAAGGTCTGCACCGTTTGCGACCGCCGCCGCCGCACGCTCGTGCTTTGAGCATATCGCAGTTTCGCCGCGCTGTACCGCCGCACCGCTCATGGCTACGGCGATGTGGCTTGCCCCGCGCCTGCGCGCCTCGGCTATCAAATATGCGTGCCCCTTGTGAAAGGGGTTGAATTCCGCTACGATACCAGCTGTAAACACCGACATTTCCTCCGTGAATAATTTTACATTTAATGACTAAAATCGGCGGCAAAATTTGTGCAAAACGTCGAAGATGGGAAATGCACTTGAAAAATCGCCGCAAAGTTGCTATAATAATAGTATATTGGATTTTTGCGTCCTTGTCAAGGGCGCAGGCGTACAAATCCGTAAGAATAATTCCGAAAAGGAGTCTTTAAAAATGAAAATATTGGTTGTAAACGCCGGTTCTTCATCGCTGAAATATCAGCTTCTCGATATGACCGACGAATCAGTTATCGCAAAGGGCAACTGCGACCGTATCGGCATCGGCGGACACATCTCGCATAAGACCGGCGACGGCAGAAAGATCGAGCAGGACTGCGATTTCCCTACCCATACCGAGGCTTTTGAGAAGCTCGTTGAGGTGCTCACCACCGGCGAGGGCAAGGTGCTCGACTCTATGAGCGAGGTTTCGGCTGTCGGTCACAGAATAGTTCAGGGCGCTGAGGTTTTCAAGGAGACCTGCATTGCTACCGACGAAGTTATCGACAAGATCGACGAGCTGGCTGAGCTTGCTCCCGTACATAACCACCCCCACGCGCTCGCTCTGCGCGCCTGCAAGGCAGTTCTCCCCGAGGGCGTTCCGCAGGTAGTAGTTTTCGACACCGCGTTCCATTCCACCATGCCCCGCAAGGCTTATCTCTATGGTCTGCCTTACGAGTGCTATAAAGATCTGCACGTTAGAAAATACGGCTTCCACGGCACTTCTCACAGATTTGTTTCGGCTGAGCTGGCTAAGCTGATGGGCAAAAAGCCCGAGGAGCTGAAGATAGTTTCCTGCCACCTCGGCAACGGCTCTTCCATCACCGCAGTTGACGGCGGCAAGAGCGTTGATACCACTATGGGCTTCACCCCCCTTGACGGACTAATCATGGGTACTCGCTGCGGCTCTGTTGACCCCTCGGCTATCGACTTCGTTGAGAAAAAGAAGGGCTTCACCCCCGACGAAATGACCTCTTACATGAATAAGAAGTCGGGCTTCCTCGGAATCTCAGGCGTTTCTTCCGACAACCGCGACATCAGCAAGGCTGCGGAAGAGGGCAACGAGCGCTGCAAGATGGTAAACGAGATGTTCACCTACGAGATCAAGAAGTACATCGGCGGCTACGCGGCTGCTATGGGCGGTCTTGACGCTGTACTTTTCACCGGCGGTATCGGCGAAAACGACGCTCCTACCAGAGCAAATTCCTGCGAGGGTCTTGAGTTCCTCGGAATAAAGATCGACCCCGAAAAGAACAAGGTAAGAGGCGAAGTTTGCAAGATCTCTACCGATGATTCTAAGGTTCAGGTTTGGGTAGTTCCGACTAACGAAGAGCTGCTTATCGCAAGAGATACGCTCGCTATCGTTGAGAAGATGTAATTTAGTACAATAATTATACGCAATAATTCAAGAGCCATTCACTTTTTTCGGGTGAATGGCTCTGTTTTTATTTGATATTTCCGTTCATATTTTCAATTCGTGCCAACATTTCTGAGATGTTCAGCACGCCGTAAGCAAAGCCCTTGCGCACCAGCTCGTCGGGCACATACTGATCGTACTTTTCAAATTCAGGAACTTCGCCGGGGTAAAGCAGCTCCATCGGGTCAAGCGGTTTGGCGGCTTCTTCGTGCAATATCTGCCAAAATTCCTGCTCGCTGACTTTCATTTTAAACTGTATGAAGTACGGGCGGGAAGAGTCCATGCCTTTTAGACCCAGCCGCGCGCCGCACCGCAGTTTTAAGAAGCGCTCCATCGCAAGAAATGCGTATGTTCCCAGCCATGGGAATAAGCACCACATATCGCCGCCCAGGCAGATCAGCGGTTTGTACGCCGAACCAGAATTATCCGCGCTCTGACGCGCC
>UMCT01029179.1_pt1 | contig 11254 bp, 9 predicted proteins | sample 1964291 | NCBI WGS metagenome assembly UMCT01 (sample SAMEA4835974, study PRJEB28245) | human gut metagenome | biome: gut microbiome; material: fecal sample | place: Denmark | collected 2008 | reverse complement strand
AAACTTTCCGATTGTTTTTTCTGCAGATAAAACCTGTCAGAAATATCTTTAGTTAAATTTAAGACAACATCAGCCAATTCATCTTTTGTTTTTAAAGAATTATTTTTCATAAATCCTAAATTTATTAAAATTATATTTTCATCTTAATTCCGTTATTTTTAAGTTCTTCAATGATTAAATTTAAAAAATAGGATTTTCCACACCATCTAATGCCAGTTATAACTTTAATTATATCCTTATCAATCAAAAGCCTAATTTTATCAATAAAATCTAGTTTAACCATTATTACACCAACAACTTTTCAGCATATGATAAAGTTTTAAAATAAGCTCAAATTTATAACAGCTATACTCTTAGCAATAATTTATAAATTCAATTTGAAAAAGATGAAATTATATTAATTAAAAAAAAGATAATTTCTTGTAATATATTAGGAATGTAATTTTAATGATAGCTAAAACACTCAAAAAAGAATTAAACCTGGAACAATGGCAAGTCAACAAAGTAATCAAATTAATTGATGAGGGCAACACTATTCCATTTATTGCAAGATACAGAAAGGATGTTACCGGCTCTTTAAATGATGAACTTTTAAGAAAATTCGATGAAAGGCTTAAATATCTTAGAAACTTGGAAGATAAAAAAACCAAAATCATAGAGCGCATTGACAACTTAGGAAAGTTAGACGACAACTTAAAAAATCAAATTCTTAATGCAGAAACATTAGTGGAACTTGATGATTTATATAGGCCCTATAAAAGCAAAAAAAGGACACGTGCAACCATAGCCAAACAAAAAGGTTTGGAACCGCTGGCCAGTCTTATTTTGGCTCAGGAAGTTGAAGAACCTGTTTCCAAAATAGCTGAAAATTATGTTACAGACGAAGTTAAAACACCCAAAGAAGCTATTGAAGGAGCACAAGACATAATTGCTGAGATTATTTCTGACAACTCCACTTTTAGAAAAAAAATCAGACAGAATACTTTTTATAATGGAGTAATTGAAACTAAAGCTAAAAATAAAGATGAATCTGCTTCAGAATATGAAATTTATTTTAATTATTCAGAAAAACTATCTAAAATTCCACCACATAGGATATTAGCCATTAACAGAGCGGAAAATGAAGGCATTATTAAAGGAAAAGTGGATATTGAAGAAGACGACATTATCCAATACCTTAAAAGACACACACTTAAAAACTGCTCCAAAGTTCCTGAAATGATTGAATATAACCCTCATACCACCCCAATTATTACAGAAGCTATTGAAGATTCATATAAACGTTTGATTTCACCGGCTATTGAGCGGGAAATTAGAAGTTATTTAACTAAAAAGGCTGAAGAGAAATCTATTGAAGTTTTTGCTAAAAATTTAAGCCAACTTCTTATGGAAAGCCCCTTAAGTGGAAAAACTATTTTAGGATGGGATCCTGCTTTTAGAACAGGATGTAAATTAGCTGTTATTGATTCAACAGGTAAAGTTTTAGAAACATCCCTAATCTATCCAACTGAACCTCAAAATAAGGTTACGGAATCTAAAAAAGTGGTACTTGATTTAATTAAAAAGTACGATGTCAATGTAATAGCTATCGGAAATGGAACTGCTTCAAGGGAATCTGAAGAAATAGTGGCCAATATTATTAAAAACACTTCTGTTGAATACATCATTGTTAATGAAGCTGGTGCATCTGTTTATTCTGCAAGTAAACTGGCTGATGAAGAGTTTCCTGATTTTAATGAAGGTGAACGCAGTGCTGTTTCAATAGCCAGAAGACTGCAGGATCCGTTGGCTGAACTTGTTAAAATTGATCCCAAATCTATTGGAGTTGGTCAGTACCAGCATGACATGAATCAGAAACAATTGAATGAGTCTTTAGGAGGAGTTGTTGAAAGAGTAGTTAATGAAGTTGGTGTTGATTTAAATACTGCTTCATCTAGCTTACTTAATTATGTTTCCGGAATTACCAAATCAACTGCTAAAAATATCATTAGCTATAGAGAAGAAAACGGTAAATTCGACAACCGAAAAGAACTTTTAAATGTTAAAAAACTTGGTAAAAAGACTTTTGAGCAATGTGCAGGATTTGTAAAAATAGATAATCCACAACATCCTCTGGACAACACTACAATACATCCTGAATCCTACGATGCTGCAGTCAAACTGTTGGATAAATTGGGTTACACCTTAGCAGACATAGGTTCGAATAATCTAAAATTAGATAACCTTGATTACGAAGAACTCTCTGATCAGTTAGACATTGGTGTTATAACTTTACAGGACATTGTTAAAGAACTTAAAAAACCGGGAAGGGATCCCCGCGAAGACATGCCAAAACCTGTTTTAAGAAAAAATGTTTTATCAATAGAAGATTTAGAAGAAGGCATGATTATGCAGGGAACTGTTAGAAATATTGTTGATTTTGGAGCTTTTGTAGATATTGGAGTTCATCAGGACGGATTAGTCCATATTTCACAGCTGGCTGACAAATTTGTAAAACACCCTCTAGATATTGTAAGTGTCGGAGATATTGTTGATGTCAAAGTTTTGGATGTTGATTTGGCCAGAAATAGGATACAATTATCAATGTTAATATAAATAAAGATTATTAAATCTTTAAATTAGAAAACAATAAATTATCAAAACCCTCGATATGGAATTTTTAGTGCCAACACTGACTATCAATTTTATTCATGAATCTTGCCATTATTAACAGCTGTTAGATACTAATCTTTTTTATTTTGAGTTATCATAGTTAAATAATGCTCAAAATTCTCATCATGCTGTTTTCTAATAATATGTAAAACAACACCTGTGAAAAATATAATAACTGCTACAATAACTACTACTCCAACAGTAATAAGTGTAGGAACCTTTTCTACAAATCCCGTCCTGAAAAAACCAATTAAAACTGGGAAGAAATACATACTAGCTATTATTAAAAGAACGAACGTTATTAAAGAAAAGAAAAATAATGGTTTTACATCTCTAAAAAGCCCAAAAAGCAAGCTGATAACTTTATAACCATCACTAAAAGTATTTAATTTAGATTCACTCCCTTCCATCCTATCTTTATATTCAATTGGCAATTCTTTAATTAAAAAATTATGATTTAAAGCAAAAATAGTCATTTCAGTTTCAATTTCAAATTCTTTAGATGAAACAGGGAACGATTTAACAAACTCATAGCTAAAACCTCTCATACCAGTCATAATATCTGAAATATCATTTTTAAAAATAAAATTTATGAGTTTTCTAACTAGTTTATTGCCAGAATTATGAAATCTTCTTTTATTTTCTTCAAAATAAGTGCTGGATAATCTATCCCCAATTACCATATCCGCTTTTTTAGATAAAACAAGTTTTTCAATTTCAATAGCTGCTTCAGCAGGATAAGTATCATCCCCATCAACCATAATATAACAGTCAGCATCAATATCTCTAAACATGGATCTTACAACATTACCTTTACCTTGCCTATATTCTCTTTTTACAATAGCTCCTGCTTTTTTAGCTATTTCATAAGAATTATCTGTTGAATTGTTATCATAAACATAAATATCCCCATGCGGCAAGGCTTTTTTAAAATCTAAAACAACTTTTTCAATTGTAAGTTCTTCATTATAACAAGGAATCAGTACTGCCGTTTTCATTATAAAAATGTTTGTAAACTATGTTATTAATCATTTATGGTTTATAAGAAAAAGACTCTTTCAAATCTGTGTAATTTGAAGTTATGTTAAAAAATTTTTTTAGTTCTGCTTTTTCTTATTTTCTATTAAAAAACAGGAAATATACGAATATAAAAATTCATTATACTCCTATAAAGAAGAGTTAATCCATATGAAAAAAATAGATAAATTAATAATTGTTTTTGCTATTGAATTTTTAGCAGCTACTTTAATTTTAACTTCAGTTACTTTTTATTAATTTATCGATTCCATGCCAAAATACAAAAAGTCCAAATAAAAATTAACAATCATTTAAAAAATTAATGACGGAACCCAAAAATACTTGCATTAAACCCACAAACAATAAAATTTAAAAAAATCACACAAGTTTTTAAAAGAAGCACTAACATTATTTATACAAACTTTTTTATATTTTTGAATTAAATATCATATTAAATTAATTAGTTTTTAGTTAAATATTTTCACATTTTAAAAAACAGTAAGAGATAGATAAATGAATTTAAAAAAATACTACAAATATGTGCCTTTTATTATATTTTTCGTCGTATTATTAATATGGCATTGGAAAATTCCATTAATGGCGGATGATTTAACATTTAAAGGTATAATCAGCAGACATCCTTTGTTTCCCCTTAATGGCAACAGTTATTTAGAATATAGGTACTCTTCCTGGAGCTCTAGAACACTTATTGAATTTAATTTAGGTATTTTACTTTCTTTGCCTGGAAAAATTTGGAAATTATTAGATTCAATTGTTTTTGTTTTAATTCCTTTTTTAATAACAAAAATATCAATTGATAGTGAAAAGTTATCTAATAAAAAAAGTATTTTCTACAACACAATAGGATGTTTATTTGTTGGAATATTTATAATAGCATTCTACCACATTTTTGAAGCTGCTGGATGGGTTGCTACTACAATAAATTACACATGGCCATTATGTTTTGCATTAATTCATTTTTATTTACTTAAGGAATTTGTATTTAAAAATAAAAAATTAAATACATCTAAAAATATTGGTGTAAATTTAATCTTAATTTTAAGTTTGATTGAAGCAACCAACTCTGAACAGCTTTTACTTGTTATGTTAGGAATTTATTTAGCTATAATAATTTATTGCTTATATAAAAAAATTGAAATTCCTAAATTAATTTATGTATATCTAATGATAATGATTTTAAGCTTAATTTATACTGCAATATGTCCGGGAAATATAAATAGATATAATAAAACCATAAGGACTGTTTTCCCAGAGTATGCTACTTTTAATTTAATAAACAAGTTAGATATCGGAACAACTTTGTTTTTAAATTGGACAACAACACGTTGTGACATAATTACAATAATTTTCTTTGGAATTATGGGAATTTATGGATATATAATATCACAAAAAAGAAAAATAGCTTTATTAACATTTATTCCAATTATTATTGTACTTGCATTTTGGACTATGAGATTTATTGGTCCTGCTTCAATAGTGCATTTTGTAGCTCTCGGTGGATCTGTTTATGGATTATTAAGTTTAGATTCATTAACTATACAAGTTTGCCTTACTTTATATGGACTTATGATAATGTCTGTTTTAATTTTCCTTTATTTAGTTTATAAATATAGAACTAAAGAGTTAGGATATATTTTAACTTGTTTATTAATAATTGGATTTGCATCAGTGATAATTTTAGGTTTTACTCCTTCACTATTTAGTAGTGGCAGAATTTTCTTTTACTTTACATTTATCCTTATAATCATATCAACCATGCTAATTAGAGATATTGACAAATATCTAGAATATACTAAAAAGTAAAATTATTTAATTAAAATTAAATAACCTATTACTTATTTTACTTTTCATAAAATCCAATTTCAAAATTTTAATAAAACTAAAACTTATTAAATAATTAAAATTAAGATTATAATTATGGATGAATTAATTAATAAGTTATTTAGAAAAAATACAGACAATATTTTCCTGCAAATGTTCAGATACTTATTTGTTGGAACTGCCTCTTTTTTAATAGATTTTATTATTTATTTATCACTGATTAACTTTTTAGGACAGAATTATTTAATATCCGCAGCTATTGCTTTTTTTATATCCGTATTAGGTAATTATTATATGTCTACTTCCTGGGTTTTTAATCAAGCAGACAGAAACAATAAAGTTCTAGATTTCAATTTATTTATTTTAATCAGTTTTATTGGGCTTATTTTTACTGAAATATTATTATACTTATTTGTAGACTATGGAAATATAAATTACATCTGGTCCAAGATTATAGCTTCAGTTATAGTAATGTTTTGGAACTTTACAGCACGTAGAATTATGTTTTACGGTAAAAAAATATAAGATGAAAATAACTCCAAATGATACATTTAATCTTAAAAAGCTCCCCATAGAATTGATAAATTTAAAGCTTATGAAGTTGAAATTAAATAACTTTTAATATAAAATTAAACAAATATCAATTATTAATATTTTTTTAGAAGGTATTTTAAAATGACACCAAAAGTAATGATAATTCTGGGAAGTGGGTCAGATATTGCTATTGCTGAAAAAAGTATGAAGATTTTGGAAAAACTTGAAATACCATATAGTTTGAAAATAGCTTCAGCACATAGAACACCTGATCTTGTAAGAGAACTTGTTGTACAGGGAACTAATGCGGGAATAAAAGTATTTATCGGAATTGCTGGATTAGCAGCTCATCTTCCAGGAGCAATAGCTGCATATACCCATAAGCCAGTTATTGGAGTTCCTGTAAATGTTAATGTTGACGGATTAGATGCGCTATATTCTTCAGTTCAAATGCCTTATCCCTCTCCTGTAGCTACTGTTGGAATTGATAGGGGAGATAATGGAGCTATTTTAGCTGCACAAATCCTAGGGCTTTATGACGAGGAAATACGCAAAAAAGTATTGGAATTAAAAGAAGAATATAAACAGAAAGTCATTAAAAGTAATGAAGAAATTGTTCAAAAAATAGACAATCCACATATTACCAATGACTTTTTAAGGATTAAAAACCTCGAATTAAATGAAACTACAGAAGAATTTAATGGAAGCTGCATTAATAAAAATGCTGAGGTAGTCATTATTGTTGGAAGACATACTGATTTAATTACTGGAAAAAAAGTAAGTGTTACACTAGACAGACTTAAAATACCTCATGATATGCAAGTAATTTGCCCAATTAGATCAGGAAAAAAATTCAGAGCATATGTAAACACTATGAAAAATGCTAAAATATTTATTGGAATCAATTCCAACTCTTCCCAGGTAAGTGGAGGTCTTGTAGGTCTTACTGAAAAGCCTGTTATTGGAGTTCCATGTGAAAATGAACTTGGAAATAATTACCTGCTTTCAACTGTAAATATGCCACCAGGAGTGCCTGTAGCTACTGTTGGTGTTAATAATGGTCGTAATGCTGCTGTTTTAAGTGGTGAAATACTTTCTATTAACAATCCTGTTCTTTTAGAGCTTTTAGAAAAATTAAAAAATAAAAAAATCAACATATAAGGGATAATTATGGATATCAAAGATGAAAACATTATTGAAATAACAACTGAGCTTTCAAGCGAGTTTGAAGTAGCTAAAGAGCTAAGGAAATATCCTAAAGACACTGTTATTATAAAAAATGTAAAAGGATATGATTTGCCGATTATTTCCGGAATCTGCAATACAAGAGAAAAAATAGCTAAATCTATTAATTGTGAAGTAAGTGAAATTACTCAAAAAATTATAGAAGCCAGTGATAATCCAATTAAAGTAGATAAATTTACTGATTTTTCAGATTATAACACTACAGAAGCTAATTTAGATAAAATACCTATTTTAACACATTATAAAAGAGACGGTGGAAAGTATATTACTGCAGGTGTAGTATTTGCACGTGACCCTGAAACAGGTATTCAAAATGCATCAATTCACAGAATGCTTGTTTTAGATGATAAAAGACTGGTTATTAGGATTGTTCCAAGAAATCTCTACACATATTTCCAAAAAGCTCAAAAATTAGGCAAAGATTTGGAAATTGCAATAGCTATTGGAATGGATCCTGCAATTTTACTTGCAAGCACTACTTCAATCCCAATTGACTACAATGAAATGGATGTGGCCAATGCATTTAAAAACGGAGAATTGACCCTGATTAAATGCGGAGACCTGGAAGTTCCTCAAGCAGACATTATTTTAGAAGGTAAAATATCTGTAAGTGAAACTACAGCTGAAGGTCCATTTGTAGATTTAACTGATACTTATGATATTATTCGTGATCAGCCAGTTATCAGCTTAAGCAAAATGCATATTAAAAAGGACAATCCTTATTATCATGGAATTCTACCTGCTGGATTTGAACATAAATTATTGCAGGGCCTTCCTCAGGAACCTAGAATTTTTAAATCTGTTAAAAATGCAGTTCCAACTGTTGAAAATGTTGTTTTAACAGAAGGAGGTTGTTGCTGGCTACATGCAGCTATTTCCATTAACAAACAAACAGAAGGAGACGGAAAAAATGCAATTATGGCTGCACTGTCTGCACATCCTTCACTTAAACATGCAGTTGTTGTAGACACTGATGTAGACGTGTTTGATCCTCAGGATATTGAATATGCAATAGCTACCCGTGTAAAAGGAGACAGAGATTTAATGATTGTTCCTAATGTACGTGGATCTTCCCTTGACCCGGTAGCTGAAAGTGACGGTACAACAACAAAAATAGGTTTGGATGCCACCAAATCCTTAAAAACCCTAGATAAATTTGAAAGAGTTAGTTTCGGAGAGTAATTATGAATATTAAAAAGTATAAGAATTATTTATTCTTATTACCTTTTATATTTTTATTTTTAATTTTATTGAATTGGCACCATTCGATTGGATTATCGATAGATGACTTATTTTTTTACACCATTCCCCAAGAAACAAATATTATGAGCTTTGTTATAGAAAGATATGATATTTGGAGCTCCAGAATACTGATTGAATATATTTTATGCCATATTTTACAATCCCCTCTTATACTTTGGTGGTATTTAGATAGCTTAATTTTCACATTTATTGCTATATTGACTTATAAACTCATTAACGGTGAAAATAATCTTTTTTATTCTATATTATCTTGCATATTATGTTTATCCTTCATATTTTCAAGTCATTATGCTTTAGGCTCAGCAGGATTTGTTACAACAACCATTAATTATACTTGGCCATTGTTCAGTGGCTTGTTGGCCATATATATTTTAAAAAATCATGCTGCAAAAGATATAAACAAAACAAAAAGAATATTGGCTTATATAATTTCAGTACTTTGTCTTATGTTTGCAGTAAATAACGAGCAGCTAGCTGTTATTTTACTCGGATTGTTTGTACTGTATTATCTGTTTAACTATAAAACAGAAATCAATAAAAAATGTTATTTAATAGGATTATCAGCAGTTATAGGAATTATTAATACTATTATCTGTCCAGGAGTTCCTAAACGATTTATTTCAGAATTAAAATGGTTTCATGATTATTTACAGCTAAATTTACTAAATAAACTAAATATTGGTCTATCCTCTATTATAAACAGATGTGTTACATGGTGTGATCTTACAACATTAATATTACTGGGAATTATTGCAGTAAGTGTTTATTTACTTACTAAAAATAAGAAAAAAGCAATGATATCTTTAATTCCCTTTATAATAGCTAGTGGATTTTGGATTCTTACACTAACTGATAACTTAATGCTTCTTCAAATAATGAATGCCAATATTACTCGCTACGGTTATGTTCCAATAAGTTTAAAAAGAATGATTTTAAGCTTAACAATTTATGGAATTTTTATTATGACATTCCTATATGGATTATATATAATCTATAAAAATCAAAAAAGTGTTTTATGGCCAGTATACAGTATAATGTTTGTTGGATTTGCCTCTACAATAATGTTTGGTTTTACTCCATCAATTCCGTCAATGGAGAGAATGTACATATTCTTTTATTATGGAAATATGTTAGCTATTCTTATATTCATTAAACAAATTATAGAAAAAAGAATTAAAACCTGATATTTAATTCTTTTCCACATTTTATGCATTTTTTATCATTATTTAAAACTTCTGTAGAATAATTATTTCTTTTTAAAAGGATTTCACCACAATCAGGACAGTAAGTATTTGTATCACAATCTAAATTTCCAATATAAACATATTCAAGCCCGCAGTCATCAGCTATTCTTTTAGCTTCAAATAACTTATCTTCAGCTGTTGGTAGAATATCATTTAATTTATAGTATGGAAATGCTCTTGAAAAATGCAGCGGAATATCACAACCTAGATTATCAGCAATGAAATTAGCTAATTTTGTAATTTCTTCTGTTGAATCATTATATCCATTTATAAGCAGATTTGTAATTTCCAGGTGTTTATCTGCATCATAAATTCTTTTTAAGTTATTTAAAACAATGTTTAAATCTGCCTTGCATATTTTTTTATAAAAATTTTGAGACATGGATTTCAAGTCTATATTGAACGCATCAACAAAATTTAAAATTTCGCTTAAAGACTGATCAGACATATACCCGTTACTTACATAGACAATTTTAAGATTTTTCCTTTTAGCCAGCAGTGAAGTTTTTTTGTTGAATGGTAAATGTATAGTAGGTTCATTATAGGTCCATGCAATTGACTTACAACCTTGATTAATTGCATTTTCCACAATTGTTTCTGGAAGTATATTAAACCTATCAGAAATTTTATCAAATTCCTGTGAAATCATGTAGTTCTGACAGTGCAAACAGCCCATATTACACCCAAAACCACCTACAGAGTATGTTAAAGTTCCAGGTAAAAAATGATATAGCGGCTTTTTTTCAATAGGATCAGCATTTAAAGAAGAGACTACTCCAAAACTTTCATCAAATAACTCTCCATTAATGTTTTTATGCTGTTTACAAATTCCATAAGACCCGTCAGCTATTTTACAGTAATTGGCGCAAATCTCACATCTTACTTTTCGTGACTTGGAACTTTTCTTAAAAAGATTACTGCTAACTAACATAATGATCATATCCTCTGGATGTAATTTCTTTAACTGTAGAATCACTTAATGTAATTTCAACCTTTTTGGAATCAGTAACTTCACCAATAACCTGATAATTAAAATCTAACTTGTCTAAATTCTTTCTATCTATTGTAAAAACAAGTTCAAAATCTTCGCCAACATGGAAAAGCAAATCAAGATAATCAAGATTCATCTCATCAGCCAGTGACTTGAATTCACTGGAAACATTTAATTTATCTTCATAAATCATAAATCCCATATCTTCCCTTTTCATTTCATAAAGTTCACTAGCTAACCCGTCAGTAATATCAGTAGCTGAAGTTCCACCAGCATTTTTAATATTAATACCTTCTTTAATCTTAGCTATTGGTTCCAAAGCCTTTTTAGTGTATATGTTCTTATCTTCCAAATTAAAACCTAAAGCAGCAAGACCAATCTTACCTGTTAAAACTACCAGATCCCCTTTTTTAGAAGTGTTTTTCATTAATGGACTATCACAAAGACCCAGTGCAGTTCCGGATAT
>UMCT01057309.1_pt1 | contig 11376 bp, 10 predicted proteins | sample 1964291 | NCBI WGS metagenome assembly UMCT01 (sample SAMEA4835974, study PRJEB28245) | human gut metagenome | biome: gut microbiome; material: fecal sample | place: Denmark | collected 2008 | reverse complement strand
TTGCCTGCCAGAATGACGACCGACAATAACAAAAGAATCCGTTTCAACGGAAATTTCCGCACCAGCAATAAGGCCGGAGAACCGACACACACGCCCAACGCGTATGCTGAAATCAAATGTCCTGCTTGTGTGATGCTAATCTGTAAATCCTGTGCGATACTGCCTAAAATACCCATCATGGCAAATTCGGCTATTCCTAGGCCAAATGTGCCGAATGCCATTGCCATCAGACTTTTTTTCATCATTATGTATATGCTAATAGATTACGTCTGGAAATACCCATAAAAAACATCATCGGATTTTTAACTGATCCGATGATGCAAAAGTAGAGGGATAATAAAGAACAGAGGTTTTCCGAAACGTTCTATCTGCTTTGCTGAAAAGTCTTTTTCGCTATACAGCACTCACGGGTATGGCCGATGGCGGATAGCCGTATTCCTTTTTGAAGGCGGTCGAAAAATGCGACAGATTTTTGAACCCAACCTCCAGATAGACATCGGCAGGCTTGCGTCCCAGCTTGTCCATCATACATTTGGCCTCCTCTAACCGCCGCTTAATGATCCAACGGCTCGGCGTGAGATGAAAGAGCTGCGAGAAATCTTTTTTGAACGAGGACAAACTTCGTCCTGTATAGTGCGCGAACTCTTCGACCGAAAGATCACATTTATAGTTTTTGTTCATAAACTCCTCCAGATTGATTTTCCACGGTTCAGCGAAATCAAACAACACTTGCCCCAAATCGGGTTTGAGTTGCAGAAGCGTAAAAACGGCCTCGGCCAATTTGGATTCCATCAACTCTTTCGAGGGATATTGCTGCGCACCGAAATATTGTTCCAGCGACGAGAACAGCCCGTTCAGAAACGGATGCTTCTCCAGCAGTACATAAGTAGATTTCGCCGTCATAGGATTGCTCACAAGCGGCACAGTTATCTGATGTTCGCTCAACATACGTTTCAGAAACGGCATCTTCAATTGCAGAAACAGCCCCTTGAAAGGCTCGCCGCTTTTCGACGGTTGCTTGATTTTGCGGACTAAATGATTGCGCTTCACGAAAAAGGCATCCCCTTTCTTCAAATGGTATTTCTTTTCGGGAGCAATCAATTCCATTTCCCCCGAACAAAGATATACTAACATGTGCTCGGAGACCATCTCCTCACACCACTTGTCTTTCTCCACCATACAGCAGAAAAAGGTATCCATATAATTATAAACGACAACACCCGGTTCCATACTCTTTATTTTTAGTCATCCATTACAAATATACTGTTTTTCAAGGAATATACCGGCTAATCCTGCCACCAAATGCGGGTGACACTCTCTCCCGGTACTATCCGTTCGCCCATGATAGGCGAAACCAATTCGATACGATCTGCCTCTGCCAATGCTGCCACTTTTTGAATGGATTCATCCCACGGATGCAATGCCAGATCAAATACACCCCAATGCACAGGCAATAGTTTTCTCGCATTTATATCTTTGCAAACAGAAATTACCTCTTCCGGAAAAAGGTGCGTATTCGGCCAGCCGGGATTCCATCCGTCTATCTCTACACAAGCCAGATCGAACGGACCATACTGCTCACCGATTTGTTTGAAATGTTTGCCGTAGCCGGAATCTCCACTCCAAAAGATATTCTTCTGTGTTCCCTTTATCACATATCCCGTCCAGAGGGTTTTATTACGATCCGTTTTACTGCGTCCTGAATAATGGACGCCGGGGGTTGAAGTGATTTGCAGCAAGCCGATCCCTGTGGTCTCTGCCCACCCCAGTTCAATAATTCGTTCTTCCGGAATACCCCAATCGCGCAGACGGGCACCAACCCCCAACGGCACGATGAAACGAGTATCCCGATTCCGGAGGAACTTGATCGTCTTTACCTCCAAATGATCGTAATGGTCGTGCGTAATCAACACGGCATCCACATGAGGCAACTCTTCCCGTTTTATAGGGGAAGTAGTGTAACGCGGCACGACGCCCGGCAACGGAGCGGCATTTTCCAATACAGGATCAATCAGTATCCGTACACCGTCTAATTCCAGGAGGACAGATGAATGTCCGAACCAATAAAGGGCATAAGCCGATGGATCGGCTGCAAAATCCGTTTTCTTCAAAACAACTTTCGGCAATTCTCTCGCCGGAGCATGGGGAGATTTTTTGAAAAATCGTCCGAATCCTGCACGGCCACCTGTTGTCCGTTCCGGATAAGACGTTAATTCTTCGGGACTAACAAACACATCATTCTGTAAAGAATAATAAGACAGGCCGCCAAATTTCAATATTCGTTCCTTTTTTGTGTCAAGTGTTCCTATATTCTGCCAAATAGAACCGCCAATAAAGAAAATAGCGAGTAATAAAATAATTCCTGAAATACCTAATATCCGTTTTTTCTTTCGTTTCATACTTTTAATTAAATTCCTCATACAAAGGTAGTCCTTTTTAATCCACAACGCTTTTCTCAAAAGTTTTTTATACTTTTCTCAAAAGTTTATTTTACATATTCATAGTACAGAGTCAGACAATCCCTCACTCAAATATTTCCGTTTCCAGCAATCCCATACGCTTATCCTTTTTTCTTTTGATTCCCCAGACGCAACAGAAATTCCGTTTGCAATCTCTCATTTTTTATTCTTATCTTTGACCCAAATACGGAGAAATAATGACATTTGAGGAAATTGTAAAAGACCTGAAAGCCGGTAAATATAAGCCTCTTTATTTTTTAAACGGAGAAGAGCCTTTTTTTATAGACCAGATCACTGAGTTGGTCGAAAAGTATGCCCTTGCCGAAGATGAGAAAGCTTTTAACCAAACGGTGATGTACGGAAATGAAGTCAACATGACGACCATTACCGATACAGCCAGACGCTTCCCGGTCCTGGCACAACGACAAGTGATAATCGTCCGCGAAGCACAAAATATCAAAGATTTTGACAATCTCCTCCCTTATATAGACCATTTGCAATTGTCAACAGTTTTACTATTTGCTTATAAAAATAAGAAAGCGGACAAACGAAAAAATGTATTTAAAAAACTGTCGGCTTCGCCCCATTGCATCTGGCTGGACTCCAATAAACTATATGAAAATAAAATTCCGGACTGGATCATCGACTATTGCCGGACAGCCGGTTACGCTATCGTACCTAAAGCTGCCGGGATTTTGGCAGAAAGCTTGGGGACTGATTTAAGCCGGATAGCCAATGAAATTGATAAGCTCACCCTTTTATTACCCGCAGGAGGAGAAATTAATGAAAGTCTTGTGGAAGCAAATACAGGGATCAGCAAAGATTTTAATACATTTGAATTACAGTCTGCTATTATCTATAAAGATTATTTAAAGGCAAATCGTATTATAAACTATTTTCAGGCAAACCCAAAGAACAATCCTCTCGTATTAACGATAGCAATGCTCTTTAAATACTTTCTGAATTTATTGACTTACCACTACCAGAAAAAAGCGACCCCCAATGTACAGGAAATGGCTCGCATATTAGGTATCAATACTTTTTTCATGAAAGATTATACAGAAGGAGCCAAAGCTTATAATGCAGTAAAATGTGCTGCAATTATTTCTTTATTAAGAGAATACGATATGAAATCAAAAGGCGTCGGGAATGTAGGGATATCAGAAGGAGAATTGCTAAAAGAGCTGATTTTTAAAATCATGCATTGAACTTTTAGAAATTACCTGATGGAAGGGAGAATAAAAACAAAAACTAAGTATACTAAATTCGGGAATCATGAGAAAAAAAAACCTTGCAGCCACTCTTATGCCCCAACGATCCCTGCACAAAGCTGTCTTTTTCAATAGAGATGGCACCATTATTTACAACGGGAAACAACATTATATCTACCGTACAGAAGATGTCGTATTAAATGAGGGGGTTGTAGAAGGGCTCAGACAACTTCAACAAGCCGGTTATCTACTTTTTATTGTGACGAACCAAGGCGGGATTGCCAAAGGAATATATACCCATGAAGATGTCAAGAAAGTGCATGACTATCTTCGCCATTCCTTAGCTGAAAAAGGCATTACAATCACTGAAATTTACTATTGTCCCCATCATGAAAGTATAAAAACCTGTGTTTGTCGTAAACCTTCTCCTTATATGATCCATCTGGCGGTAGAAGATTTTCAGATTGACCGGAATGCTTCGTATCTGATCGGCAACAATCTACGCGATATAAAAGCTGCCGAAGCCGCCGGCATTAAGTCAATCAAAATCCATAAAAATCAAAGCATCCTTCCCGCTGTAAACAAAATAATAGGTTCCCCCCGGAAACGCATTAATATGAATTTAGACGAATCAGAATTTTGAAGCAGCAGGGGCTGTTAATTGAAGATCTGCAATAAATTTGGTATCGGGATTTACGGGAGTCAACGCGATATAACCGCTTTTTATCTTTCCGGATTCCAGGCATAGGGGAAAATCGCGGGCGAGCTGAAGCTGCCTTCTCCAAGCCGCTTTCTCGGCGGGTAAATAAGAAAGCATAAATACCCCCTCTGTATTTTTCAGTACATAACGTTGAGACAAAAATAACGCTAAAATTCCCATTGTATAACGCAGATTGATCTCCACACAAGGATGAATTTTATATACTCCTTCCCCCTGCCTGTATATCATCATATCTACACCGAAATACCCCTCATATACCGGACCTATATGAGTCTCCAGAACGCTTTCAAGTTGTCGTTTCAACATAGCGAAAGAACTTTCATCCAGATAAGAGAGGAGCTTTTGCTCTATTTTTTCCTGTCCCCCAATGTAATTTCCTTTGTATTCCCCCTTTTTACCGGAATAGAAAAGAGATAAACCCAGAAACCGAACTTTTCCTTTCTCTGCATAAAACTCCATAGCAAAATCACATTCTTTATCTAAAAACTCCTCCAGCATAATATACCCTTGCCGATCCAATATTCCTCCTATCCATTCCCTGGATTTTGCATTTACCTCTCCTCCCCGAATTTTTAATAATCCTTTACCGGAGGAAGACCAGGGAGCTTTTACCAAATAATCTTTCTGCTCCCGCAAAACCGCTGTAATTTCTTCCAAGGAAGCACAAATAGTGGGAAAAACAGAGGCTTCCACAAACGGTAAAACATGCCGTAGATGTATCAAACAGTCAAGGGCCATCTTTCGGCTGTAATGCTCTTTGTCTTCCGGCTTCCACCGGTCGGTCTGCAAAAGACTCGCCATTCTGGGGCTCCATCCCCAAGGTTCCTGTTTTAAATCCGGAGGAATCGTGTCCTGATCTGTAAAAATAGAAGGAGATAAATTGAAAATTTTCAATCGGGATGCTAAAAAATCCGGCGACGGCCTCTGTTTCATCCAAATACCATCCCCCTGCTCGGAAAAATAAGCCGGTAAATAAGCCAATTCATCAGCCATCCGGACAATATTAGCGGGAGGCGTATAATAAGGACTCCCGTTGGCTATCGCCATTTCTGTATCCGGATTAAAATAATAAAGCTTTCCCATTCTTTAGCTTTTCCCTGAAGATAAAATTTTCATAAAGCATTCTTTGCAATCGAATTCCAAACGATACCGATATTTATCGTTGCATAAGTAAAGGGGAAAATTCAATGTCTGAACAGGAAATTGCTTGCGGCAATAGCCTAGCTCATACAACAGGCAATAACGGGTATGCATCAATACTTTCCCTTCCATCGCTTCAGTGAGTTCAAAACCCGCTTCTATTCCTACAGCCCCATGCTCCCGGTAAAAGGCCTCAGCCTCTTTGTTGACAACATTAGCCTGCCAAGGGATATAAGGTAAATACAGAACTTGCCGGTCAAGCGGATTCATTCTCACCACTGGTCGCCGGACTTCCCGGGCCTGAGCTAATTTTATTAATAAAACCCGGCGAAACTCATTGATTACCCCGACCGGCATAAAGAGCACTTCTTCTCCTTCATAATGGACCGAACGACATACAAAATCAGTGTCCCCGCACTTCTTTAATTGCTGTTCTATCCGTTCCCGCTGTTGAGCCTGCTGCGCTCGCTCAAAATGCTGATCCGGTTTAAATTCCACCGCAACTTTATCTTCATCTTCTGCAAATAACTCTACACGACCGTCTTTCGCCCGGATTTGAATTTCAACCCCGATTTTTCTTACGGTCTTTGACTTTTCTACCTGCATAGCAAACTGGTGGTCGTAGTTCCGATAAATCAGTGTCCCGGGCATAAGCCGTAAGATCTCATTGCAAATTATCTTTTCCCCTTCCACCCGGTTTACCCGTATCCCTTCTAACCCTTCTTCCCCGATATAGCAAAGTCCATCTCCATTGTGCAGCTCTTCTGCTGTAATCAACCACAATTCATTTTTATATACTTTCTTTACCCTACCCAACAGTTTTCCCATCGATTTCGGACTTTCCCTATTCACCAGTTCCTTCTGCCGTCCCTGAGCAAAATAAGTTGTAAATCCCCTGTTAAAACTGCGCTCTGGATCTGCTGTGAAATCGGATATTACTTCTCCGGACGAAAGACGTCCGATCTTATTATTATTAATTTTCAATTGATTATTTATAAGCGAATTATAATGATTGGTCACATTCGACACATAATTCGCATCCTTTAAACGCCCCTCTATTTTAAAAGAATCTACCCCGATACGAATTAAATCATCTATATAAGCAGACATATTTAAATCCTTCAAAGACAACACATACTTATCCCTTACCAACACTTGATCCGACTTATCTTTCACCGTCCATTTCATCCGGCAAGCCTGTGCACATTCCCCCCGATTAGCTGAACGCCCGAACATATACTGGGATAAATAGCACTGACCACTTAAACTCACACACAAAGCCCCGTGTATAAACACTTCCAGTTCCGCTTTTACTTCTTTGCGGATGGTTTCAATCTGTTCTAAGGACAATTCCCGGGCCAAGACGATCCGCTGAAATCCGAGCCGGTCCAGAAATTTTATTTTTTCTAATTCGTAATTATGCATCTGAGTACTTGCATGAAGAGAAATGGGAGGTAAATCCAGCTGTAACAACCCCATATCCTGAATAATTAATGCGTCTACTCCGATTTCGTATAATTTCCGCACCAATTGTTCGGCCATTTTCAACTCAGCATCATATAAAATAGTATTTAAAGTAACATATACTTTGCTATAAAAGCGGTGAGCATACTCAACCAAGGTTTCAATGTCTTCCAGACGATTACCGGCTTCCTTTCTGGCCCCATAGGCAGAAGCGCCTATGTATACAGCATCTGCCCCATTATTTATCGCTGCTATACCGATTAAAGCATCCCGGGCTGGAGCCAATAGCTCAATTTTTTTCATACTTTCCGCTTTTTCTGTTTGCACGCTACAATCTTCTATAAAATTCTCCGCTTCCCACGCCTTCCTGACCCACCTATCTATAGATTCGCTATTTTACTTTTCCTTCCAGGTGATAGGAAGCTCCGGCCATTGTTTTCCCTCTACAACCGGCATTTCCCACAATTCACAACAGGGAAAATATTTTTCCAGATAATCCCGGATCACTCGGATAGAATCTTGTTTTATCTGTTCACTATCGTTGGGAAAATCATTATATATCACGTGACTCACCTGAATTCCCCTCCAGCGGCATAATTCCAAACTCATCAATGTATGATTTATACTACCTAATTTAGAAGAAGAAACCAGTATTAAAGGATAATGGTGCTCCTGTATGTAATCAATTGTCAAATACTCCCGGGTCACCGGTACATAAAGTCCTCCCGCTCCTTCCAACAAGACCAGCTCGTATTGTTGCAATAACTTTTCTGTAGCCTGGTGAATTACCTGCCTATCCAAATGCACCCCGTCTATTTCGGCAGCCAGATGAGGCGAGGCCGGATAAGTCATAACATAAGGACAAGTCAGTCCCTCCCGATCCGCTTCCTCCGGCTCAATTCCCATGATTTCCCTGTGTTTCAGGATATCTTCCGAAATACCTTTGCATCCCGTCTGAATAAATTTCTGAGTAATTACATTTACTCCTTTTTGTCTTAAAGTACGGGCAATAACCCCTGTGACAATCGATTTCCCCGTATCCGTATCAATACCGCTAACAAAATATACAGCCATTTTAATATAATTTAAATTTCCTTTAATTTAGAGGATAGTATACCTTTCTATTTTCCAGAGATACTTTTCCTTTTTTTCTTGTCTTTATTCAGACAAAATTATAAAATTCACTCAGAATCCATTCACCTTTGCCAGATAGTTCTTAATTTTGTGTATATACTAAACAACTAAACTAAAACGAAATGAAAACAAGAAATTTTTTTGTAACCTTCCTCTTGAGCGGAAGTATTATTTTTTCGGGCGCTTTTTTAGGCGGCTGTGCCAGTATGAGTAATACAGGGAAAGGAGCAGCCATTGGCGCCGGAGGAGGAGCAGCTTTAGGAGCAGGCATCGGAGCCTTAGCGGGTAAAGGAAAAGGAGCAGCCATCGGAGCAGCTATCGGAGCGGCCGTAGGAAGTGGTACAGGAGCCTTAATCGGCCGGAGAATGGACAAGCAGAAAAAAGAACTGGAAGCTATTCAGGAAGCTAAAGTGGAGACTGTTACTGACGCAAACAATCTGCAAGCCATCAAAGTGACCTTTGATAACGGTATTTTATTTGCCACCAACAAAAGCGAATTAAGTCCGGCCGCCAGAACTGCTTTGACAAAATTTGCAGCTTCTCTGAAAAATTCTCCGGATACGGATATTACGATTTACGGTCATACCGATAATACCGGAAGCCGGACTGTCAATGAAAGGATCTCTAAAGAAAGAGCCGAAGCCGTTGCGAATTTTCTGGTAGGAGAAGGGATCAGCCGTTCCCGTATCAAAACAGAGGGACTGGCTTTTGATCAGCCCGTAGCAGATAATAGTACGGCAGAAGGCCGGGCCTTGAATCGGCGTGTGGAAATATATATTACAGCCAATAAAGATATGATTCAAAAAGCAGAAAACGGGTCGCTTAACTAAAATTCAGGCAATCTGACTAGAGCCCGGAAAAACAATTGACGCTTCGCCAACTAACGGAATGAGAACTCTGAGTTAAATATTCTTTTCTCAGAATCGTAATACGTTAACTGGCGAAGCGTCATTTTTCCGGCCCGGCTTTCCCAGGCCGATCTTCTTATGCCAATAAAGCGGCTAAAGCTATCGAATTCAGTTTCGTCTCTACGCTGTCTCCCCTCGAGGATAAGACACTGGGTACTTTTGCCCCAACAAGTATAGCTCCCTGATTAGACTTGCATATCTTTGTATTGGTTTTGTAAAAGACATTTCCCGACTCCAGATTGGGGAATACCAAACAATCCGCATCTCCTGCTACCAGAGAGTGCACCTTCTTAATCTGAGCTGCTTCCCTATCAATAGCCAAGTCTAAAGCCATGGGACCGTCTACAACGACAGAACTGCAAATCTGTCCCCGTTCCGCCATCTTCGACAAAATAGCCGCATCTACCGTCGACTGTATCTTGGGTAACACCTGCTCGGTCGGAGCAATCAGGGCAACCTTTGGACAATCTACCCCCAATGCTTTGGCCGTCAATGTCACATATTTGATCATAGCAATCTTCTGATTCAAATCCGGTAAAGGAATAACCGCTACATCACTTATTACTAATAACTTATGATAACCAGGACATTCCATAACCGTCACATGCGACAGAATGGTATTCGGTTCCACTAATCCCCTCTCTTTATTTAATATAGCCCTCATGTATTTATCTGTACTCACCAAGCCTTTCATAATGACGTCGGCTTTCCCTTCTCTTACCCATTCTACTGCTTTCTGAGCTCCTTTGCTATCTACAGGTTCATGTATGATCTCAAAACAAGATAGATCATACCCTTGTTCCTGACACACTTTGGTTATCTCCTGCTGATCTCCGACTAATATAGCCTCCACCAAGCCCATCTGCACAGCTGTATACACGGCCTCAATAGAATGACTGTCATTTGCATAAGCAACGACCAGACGCTTTTTACGCACATCTTTTTTAAGTGATTCGTAAATATCACTGATTTTTTCGATTCTCATTGTATAAACAGGTAATTAGTTGTAATCTGTAACAAAAATATAGGTTTTTATTTAAAACAAAAACTTTATTGCACAATTTATTCTATTTTGTGCATTTATACAATTATTGTGCCATTCTTTAGCCTTTTTTAAAATTTATAAATTTATTTCCAATTGTCAGAGCGATATGTTTTTCTTTTCGCCGGAACAGTTGGTAGAAACCGGCAAAGAATACTGAACAGGAGGATAAAGGTAAAGTGTAAATCAAAAATTAATTATACCTTTGTTCGTCTGATAAACTATGGAACTTTCTGCGCCTTTCAAAAAAAATATTTTAGCCCTTTACTTTATAAAGGTATCTAAATGGTTTACTTTGGTGATGCCGGTCATCGTTTTATTTTATGAAGAAAACGGACTGGGATTAAAAGATATTTTTTTATTGAAAAGTGTTTATTCGGTGGCTGTCGTTGCCTTTGAAATTCCGGCCGGTTATCTGGCTGACGTATGGGGACGTAAAAATACTTTATTGGTAGGTTGCAGTTTAGCATTCGGGGGATTTCTCTGTTATTCTTTTTCTTATACTTTAGGTGCTTTTTTTCTGGCGGAAGTATTTTTAGGGATAGGACAAAGTCTGGTCTCAGGAGCCGACTCAGCCTTACTGTACGATACTATGTTATACCACAGGAAAGAAGAAGAATATTTAAAATATGAAGGGCGGGTTACCATGATCGGAAATTTTTCGGAAGCAGCTGCCGGTATGGTAAGCGGTTTTCTGGCTGCCTATTCTTTGCGTATGCCATTTTATTGCCAAACTCTCATCGCTTTTATCGGTATCCCTGCGGCTTTAACGCTAAAAGAATATTCCGTACGCACCAAAGTCGTGCATCCTTTGAGAAATATTCTCCACATTATCCGCTATTCCTTGATTACCAATAAAAGTCTTTGCTACGATATTCTGTTTTCCGGTATTATAGGAGCAGCGACACTGACGATGGCCTGGTTTGTGCAACCGATATTGATGGCTATAGACACCCCTACCACTTGGTACGGTATTATTTGGACAATTTTGAATCTTACTGTCGGAATGGCTGCCTTGTATTCCGACAATTTAAACCGTCGGTTCGGGGAAAACAGAACTTATCTCTTTATTCTCTTATTCATTGTAGGCGGATATGTTGCCGTCTCTTATAATATCAGTTACCTGGGTTTAGGCCTGTTATTTTTGTTTTACCTTGTCAGAGGATTCGCTACCCCTATCCTCAAAGGTTATATCAATAAGCAGACTTTTTCCGAAATGCGGGCAACCGTACTTTCGATCCGGAATTTTATTATCCGTCTCTTATTTGCAGCTATGGCTCCTTTTATTGGCTGGCTA
>UMCT01004849.1_pt1 | contig 11403 bp, 8 predicted proteins | sample 1964291 | NCBI WGS metagenome assembly UMCT01 (sample SAMEA4835974, study PRJEB28245) | human gut metagenome | biome: gut microbiome; material: fecal sample | place: Denmark | collected 2008 | reverse complement strand
CCGCGGCAGCCTCTGCCCCCACTCCCGAACCCGAACCCACTGAGGACACAGCCCGGGCGGAGGCCGAGGCCGCGCTTAAAGAGCTGGACGAGAGAATGTTTGCAGAAAGCGTTGTGAGCGACGCGCTGAGCTTTCATCTTACCGTTGCGCATCCGGAGAATTTTCCCCTTATAACGGATTACCCGACCGGCTGGGGCGAATTCACCTATGCCGAGCAGGAAGCGAGCAACGAAGAGAACATAGCGTGGCTTGAGGAGCTTTACGCAATAGACCGCAATGCTCTCTCCGACGATTCAAGGATAACCTACGATACGCTTGTTCAGTTCCTTGAGCAAGGCATAGAAGGTAATCAGTATTACTATTATAACGAGGTGCTGGACACCTTTGTGGGGCTGCATTCCAATCTGCCGCTCAATTTGGTGTTCTATGATATGCACACCAAGGCGGACGTGGAGAATTACCTTACGCTGCTTGCGGACACGCCGCGCTACGTTGGGCAGGTTTTGGCATTTGAGCAGGAGAAGTCCGCGGACGGCAAATTCATGCGGGATAACGCCCTTGACAAGGTGCTTGAGCAGATAAAGGCATTCATGGATGCGCGGGAGACGTGCTTCCTGTTCGCCACGTTTGATGAATTCATAGCCAATATAGACGAGCTGAGCGACGAGGAACGCGCCGCATACAGCGCAAGGAATACGGAGCTTGTGAACGCGCTTATCGATTCCTATCAGGTGCTTTACGATGGGCTTGAGGCGCTGCGCGGCACGGCGACCACCGACGGCGCGCTCTATACATACGGCGAGGAGGGCAAGGCCTTCTTCGCAACGGAGCTTAAATACAACGCCTGCGCGGACATAACGCCGGAGGAAGCACTGGAAATACTTTATGACGAACTTAACGCGCAGTTGAGCAAGCTTTATGACGCCGCCAAGAAGGACGCCGCCGTGTTCGATAAGTACGGCACGGTGGAGCTGAGCGTCGGCACGACGGAGGAAAACATAGAGTACCTTAAAGAGCTGATGGCGGATTACTATCCGGAGCTGCCGGAGCATACGCTCACGTTCATGGACTGCCCCAGCGAGCTGGAGGATCAGTTCAGCCCCGCGGCATATCTTATTCCGCCGGTGGACGACGCGAGCGAGAACCTTATTATACTAAACAACAAAACGCTTGAAAACGACAACAGATACCTTGACACCCTTGCGCACGAGGGTTACCCCGGCCACCTTTATCATTACCAGTACCTGCGTACGCTTATAAACAAAACCGGCTATACCCGCCAGGCGCTTTCCATGGGCGGATACTACGAAAGCTGGTCCCAGTCCGGCGAGGTGTTCTTCGATAATTACAACACCCGCTTCGGCGCGCCGTACTGCAACTTCATGAGCGCGAACTCCATGATAGGCAATTTGCTGCTGCCCGCTATAGTGAGCATAGAGGTGAACTACTTCGGCAAGAGTGCGGACGACATGTTCGACCTTACCTCCGCCTATTTCGGGGACGAGGCCGCAACGGAGCTGAAGGACATTTATTACGACTACGCCGTTGAAAACCCGTTCTACTTCCTTGAATACGCCATGGGATACAGCATTTATCAGCAGAAGCTAAGGGAAGCGGAGGATATTTGCGGCGCAAGCTTCGACCTTCGCAGCTTCCATGAAACGTATCTTAACATCGGGCCGACTTATTTCAACATATCCATGCCCATAATGGACGAATGGATAAGCGGGCATAAATAAAATTATTGCCGCCACGCCGCTTTATGCTGATGACAAGACGCGGCGAATGTGGTAATATGAATGCATCACATACGGTTTATTTGAAAGGAGTTATTCTATGCCTTATTGCACAAATTGCGGCGCGCAGTACGACGACGGCGCAAAGTTCTGCCCCACCTGCGGCGCGACCACCGGCGAAGCCGCCCAGTCCAACGCCCAGCAGAACGCGGCCTACACCACCCCCACTCAGCCCGCTCAGCAGCCGGTGCAGACCGACAACAGCAAAACAATGGCCATACTTGCCGTTGTGTTCCCCATTCTGTTCTTCCTGCCCATAGTGACCAACCCCAAGACCGAGTTCGGCACCTTCTGGGCCAATCAGGCGCTGCTTCTGCTGCTTCTTAGCGTGGTTGCCAGCATCACCGCGGGCATAGTTATAGGCATACTCATCTGGGTATTCCAGGTAGTCCTTTGGATAATGGCCCTGGTGAGCGTTTGCAAGGGCGAAATGAAGCGCCTGCCGCTCATAGGCACCATAGACATAATAAAGTAAGTATAGGCTGAATAAGCCTGCAGGGGAACGCGCTGGCGTTCCCCTTTTTTATATCGTCAACCCCTCAGTCTCACTTCGTTCGACAGCTCCCCGTAAAGGGGAGCCTTTTTATACAGCACAATTAAGCTGCTCCACCCCCTCCCATACATCTGTGTCACTTGCGTCACATCGTCACAAACAGGCTAATTGTCTACGTTTTTTGTGTGACGCAAGTGACGCAGATGTGTAAGGGGGGGTAAAACGAACAAAGGGAGCGGCTCGAAGCTGCCAGGCAGTACTAAAGCATCATAAATAAAACTCCCCCACGTTTTATTTTCCCCCTTGACAAACAAAATATTATCAGTATAATAAGATTAAGAATTGATGTTAATCTTATTCATGGAGGTTTGAAAGAATATGGAACTGAAGTTTTACGTTTGCGAGCATTGCGGCAACATGGTTGAAATGGTAAAGAGCGGCGGCGTGCCTATGATGTGCTGCGGGCAGAAAATGACAGAAATTATCCCCGGCACGGTGGATGCCGCGCGGGAAAAGCACGTTCCGGTATACGAAGTGAACGGCAATGCCGTGCTGGTACGCGTTGGCGCGGTTGAGCATCCCATGCAGGACGTGCATTACATTGAATGGATAGCGCTGCAAACCAGGCAGGGCGTGCAGCGTAAGGCGCTCAAGCCCGGCGAAAAGCCCGAAACAAGCTTTGCCCTTTGCGAAGGGGACGAGGTGGTTGCCGCGTACGCATACTGCAATCTGCATGGGCTTTGGAAGGCGTAATATATATAAGAAAACGGCGGCTCAGGCCGCCTTTTTTGCTATTTTGATAGTGTAAAAATGATGCACGGTATAAGGAACAGCACCGCCGCAAGCAGATTTGCAACAAAGCTTGCCGCCGTGCGCTCGTCGTCGTCCAGTTCTTCAAAGGAGACCACCTTTTCGTCAACGTAGTCTATCATGTCCCCCATTTTGCGCTTTGGCGGCTTTTTGAAAAGCTTCTTTTTGAATATCTCCGGCGCGTTAACACCATCCAGGCTGAGGTAATTGAGCCACGACAACGCGGCGTAAATCAGCCCCACCGCCATAAACGCATGGCCGTATACGTTCAGCCTGCCGCCGCTGTTTAGGAACCTGTCCCACAAAAAGCAGATGAGCAGCCCTATCACCACGCGCGGAAAAGTTTTTTGCAGCGCGGCGTGGCGAACATCCTTATTCCTTATGAACTGAAAGAACCGTTTCATATTATATCCTCATAAACAGCTGCGCCGGAGGCTTTTTGCTGCCCCCGGCGCGTAAGGCCATGGCTTTGATTTATGCTTTCTTTGCCAGCTCCTCGCGGTAGCCGTCCAGCTCCTTTTCATTACCGTACACAAAGTGTCCGGGAATGATTTCAACCCACTGGGGCTTATCGGTGCTGTAATCATGTATGCTGGGATCGTATACAACCAGCTTCTTGTTGCGCTCTATCGCCGGATCGGGATTGGGCACGGCGGAAAGCAGGCTCTTCGTATACGGATGCAGCGGGTGGCGGAAAAGTTCTTCCGCTTCGCTCAGCTCCACTATGCGGCCCTTATGTATAACCGCGATACGGTCGGATATGAAGCGAACCACGCTCAGGTCGTGAGCGATGAACAGGTAGGTCAGTCCGCGGCTCTTCTTCAGATCGTTGAGCAGATTGAGCACCTGCGCACGGATGGAAACATCCAGCGCGCTTATCGGTTCGTCCGCAACTATGAACTCGGGCTGCATTATCAGCGCGCGGGCTATGCCTATGCGCTGGCGCTGTCCGCCGCTGAACTCATGCGGGAAGCGGGATGCAAACTCGGGCAGAAGGCCAACTTCCTTGAGTGCCTGCTGAACCTTATCCTCGCGGTCCTGCTCATCCTTATAAAGATGATGGTTCAGTATACCTTCGCTGACTATATAGTCTACCTTTGCGCGCTCGTTGAGCGAAGCAAGCGGGTCCTGGAATATCATCTGGCAGCCCTTTATGACCTCAAGGTCAAGCTCCTTGGATATTTTTCCGTTTATCTTGCGGCCCTTGTAGAGTATTTCGCCGGCGGTGGTCGGGTTTATCCTGGTTATGGCGCGGCCTATGGTGGTTTTGCCGGAACCGGATTCGCCAACCAGCGAGAAGGTTTCTCCGCGGTAGATCTCGAAGTTTACGTTGTCTACGGCAACGAACTTTTTGCGGCCCGTGCCGAACGTTACCTGAAGGTCCTTGACCTGTATAACGGCTTCCCTGTTGGGACCCTCGTGAGGATGCTTCAGGTTGGAGCCGAAGTCCTCGTTCATGCGCTGCGCAAGCCTCTTTATGGATTCGGGCTGCGTCACCTTGGGCGCGCGGGGGTCAAGATACCAGGTTTTTGCCTTATGCGTGGGCGAAACATCAAAGAACGGGGGTTCCTTTTTGAAGTCTATCGCCAGCGCCTGCCTGTTGCGGGGAGCAAAAGCATCGCCCGTTATTTTGTTGAACAGGTTCGGCGGGGTGCCGTCTATCGTGGGCAGCTTTTCGCCCTTTATACCAAGCTGCGGCAGGGCCGAAAGCAGCGCCCATGTATAGGGATGCCACGCATCATAGAATATTTCCTCAGCCATGCCTATTTCGACTATCTGGCCGGCATACATAACCGCTACCCTGTCCGCAACGTTCGCAACAACGCCAAGGTCGTGCGTTATGTATATTATGGTCATGCCCAGATTCTTCTGCAGCTTGCGTATCAAGTCCAGTATCTGTGCCTGAATGGTAACGTCAAGCGCGGTGGTGGGCTCGTCGCAAATAAGAATGTCCGGATGGCAGGCAACAGCAATGGCTATAACAGCCCTTTGCCGCATACCGCCGGAAAACTCATGCGGATATTGATTATAGCGTACCTCGGGATTGGGGATACCGACTATGTCCAGCATCCTTATGGCTTCCGCCTTTGCGGCCGCCTTATCCAGCCCCTGATGCAGCTCTATGGATTCCTGTATCTGCATGCCGACCTTTTTGAGCGGGTTAAGGCTCGTCATCGGGTCCTGCATTACCATGGATATCTTCTTGCCGCGGATGGTGCGCCATTCCTTCTCAGTGGTGTACTTGGCAAGGTCGTTGCCTTCATACATTATGCTGCCGCCGGTTATGGAACCGTTCTGGTCAAGCATGCCCAGGAAGGATTTGGTGAAAACGGACTTGCCGGAGCCGGATTCGCCAACTATGGCAAGCGTCTCGCCCTCGTAAAGGTCAAGTGAGCAGCCGCGTATGGCCGTCAGCTTGTCTCCGCGCAGGCTGAACTGTATTTCCACGTCCCTGGCGCTGAGGATAGTTTTTTTGTTCAATGCTTCCATTTATGCTATCCTCCGCTTAAACATGGTTTCTCGGGTCGGCCGCGTCGCTGAAGGCGTTGCCGGCGAGATAGAAAGTGATAGTTACCAGCGAAACTATTACCGCCGGGAATATCAGAAGATACGGGTAATCAAGGAAGAACGTCCTTGAATTGCGCAGCAGTATGCCAAGGCTGGGCGTGTTCACGTCAAGACCAAGGCCAAGATAGCTCAGCGTGGTTTCGAGCGCTATGGTGCTCGGTATGCTCAGTGCCACCCTAAGTATTATAACGCTTATAAGATAGGGCAGAATATTCTTGGTCAGTATACGGAACAGGTTTGTGCCCAGGCAGCGGGAAGCAAGGTTATACTCCCTGTCGCGATACATGAACACCAGATTACGCACGTTCTTGGCCATATACATCCAATGGAACAGTATTATGCTTGCGCACATTATCCAGAAGGTCTGGCCGATGAACAGCGCGATAAGCGTCATGTAAATCATGGTAGGCACGCTGTCGAATATGTTGTAAAGTTCGGTGAAGAACCTGTCCGCCTTGCGCACATAACCCCATATGCAGCCGATGGTAACGCCCATAAGGCATTCGCCCAGGGCAACTATAGCCGCCAGCTTTATGGAAGTCTGCGTGGCGTACCAAACCTGGCACCAGTAGTCGCGGCCAAGGTTATCGGTACCGAACCAATATTCACTATTGGGGCTTTGGAAGCACAGATTCGTATCCGGTATCAGATGCTGATAGTCGTATTTGCCTATCCACAGCGCCACGAAGGAGAATATGAATATTGCAAAGAAAACGATTATCATGACCACGGCGGCCTTATTCTTGAGGAAGTTGCGGAAAACGCTCCTCCAATATGAATATTCGCTGTAGCCTATTCTTTCGGCATCCTCGGCATGATACTCAACGAATGAAAACAGTTCCTGTTCGCTCATGCCAAGCTCTTTTTCAAGCTCCGCCGTGGTATTTACAGCTTTGGTTTCCATTATCGAGTGTCACCGCCCTTTCCGGTAAGTCTGATTCTCGGATCGCATACGGTCATAAGCACGTCGCCCAGGAACAGGCCGAATATGCCAAGCAGGGCATAAAGCAGCACCAGTCCGCGGACCATGTTTAAGTCGTATCGGGTAATCGAGTCTGTGAGCAGCGGGCCCATGCCGGGAATGGAGAAGAAACGCTCCACCAGCAGAGAGCCGCCGATAGTAAGCATGAAAGAAGTGGGCAGATTCTGTACCATAGGCACGAATGCGTTCCTGAGAACATGCTTAAACATTATTTGGCGGGTGGAAAGGCCCTTTATACGGGCGAGCTTTATATAGTCCTTCGTAAGCTCGTCAACCATATAACGGCGCATCCACAGCGCGTAACTTGCAGTAGAACCCATCGCAAGGCATATTATCGGCAATATGCTGGAACGCGCGGCATGTCGCGTGGAATACATGGTAGGCAAACCAAAAAGCTTTACGCCGATCACCAGCACCAGCGAATATGATACCAAACGCGGTACTGCGTTTACGAATATCGTATATGCGGCGCCGATATGATCGAACAGATGGTCCTTATGTCTTGCCTGAAGTATGCCCATAGGCACGCCAAGTATCAGCGAAATGACCAAAGCGATACAGCCCAATCTCATTGAGATAGCGAACTTGTCTCCTATTACCTTAATTACAGGCACGCCGGCCTGTATTCTGCGTGAGGTTCCAAGATCGAATTTAAGAATTACGTTTTCTAGGAAGTGGAATAATTGTACGATTGGGCTGTCCAGCAGCCCAGCTGCTGCCAACTGATCTTCCTTCTGCTTATCGGTCAGCTTTATAAGCTGTTCCTCAGTGAAGTAATAATCAGTCGGCATCAGGCTGAGCAGCAATGACACGATAGATACCACGATGAGCACGGTCCCTAAGGACTGAAGTACTCTTTTTATGGTATACTTAAACATTTAATCTTACTTACCTTTAACCTTATTTGCCAGCGCCGGCGGCATAAGCTTCGGCCAGCTTTGCATAGTCCTCGGTGGTGTAAGGATCAACAGAGGTTTCCCAGTTCTTGAACTTTTCGCCCTGTATGCCGTAAGGAGCATATATCTTGGAATAGTCGTTAACATGGGTTACCTGCCACAGAACGTTCTTGTACCAAGGGATTACGAGCGCATGCTCAAGCATGTACTTTTCAGCCTCGGCATAGGCTTCGTAACGGGCGTCCATATCGTCTACGATGGCGTTAGCCGCGTTGACCATATTGGTGAACTCCTCGTAAACGGCAATCAGGTTTTCGTCGGTAATGTTATTAGCCTTGGAGTAGGATACGCTGTAGTAAGCGTTGTCCATGCCGTAGGTTCCCTGACCCAGGTAGTTCTGAGGATCGGCGTAGTCAGCGCCCCAACCATTAATGTAGAAGGAGGCGAGCTGAGGATTACGGACTTCCTTGTTCACAGAAGAGATATAGGTCTTGATGTTCAGGGTTACGAAATCGTCGCCCAGGCAGTCAGAGAACATCTGCTTGAGAACGTTCGCGGTGTCCAGAGCGGTCTGGCTGGAGCCCTGAATGTAATAGTCAACAACCACAGGGAAGGTCACGCCCTTAGCGGTGAGCTCTTCCATGGCCTTGGCCTTGTACTCGGCAGCCTTGGCGGCGTCTACGCGGGCATAGTTCTCGCCATCGGGGCTGATGCCCAGCTTCTCCATAACGCGATCGGTATAATCGGTACCGTCGGAGAAGGAGACCAGGTTGGACATGGTGTAGCAATAGTTAGCGCAGTGCTGCGGATAGATGAAGTTCGTACAGGCAAGGTAGGCGGTGGCGTCAAGGCCATAGTACCAAGCCAGACGGAAGTTCTCGTTAGCAATGGCGGTATTCCAGTTCACGTCGGGATCGCCGTTCTCGTCGCGCTTATCCCAGCAAAGATGCAGCTGATAGGAATACTTGGTGGGGCGGGCTTCAACGATGTAATCATGGAACTCGTTGGACTCGCTGTTGTAGATGGTGCGCAGGTTGGATTCGGTCAGCTCGATGTAATCAAGCTCGCCGGCCTGGAACATCTGGAACGCAACATCGCCGGATTCGACCATCTTGTAGGTGACAGTATCGAACAGGGTGCAGTCGGTATCCCAGTACAGGGGGTTCTTGGTCAGAACCTTTTCATTGCCGTTGATGTAATGGGTGATGGTGTAGCAGCCATTGTACCACATGTTTTCGTTGGTGCAGGCATAGAAGCCATCAACGCCAAGCTGGTCTATCAGGGCCTGGGGCGCGGGATAGAGGCAGTTGTAGGTGGCAACGGTGGCAAAGTAGGGCAGCTCGGCTACGCAGTGATAAATCAGGGTGTAGTCATCGGGAGCTTCGATGCCGACCATCTGCTTGAATACGGTCAGATCCATGCTCTTGGCTTCGTCGGCGGTGAGGCGGACGGGCTCGAGGCCGTACTTTTCGCAGACGGCTTCGAACTTAGCCTTGGCTTTCTCGTAATCCTTGGTCAGCTTTTCCTTGGTAGCGGCGTCGGCATCCGCAGGGATTTCAAGATCCTGATAGCCGGCCACATAGGCATAGTAATCGGCGGCGCCTTCGATCATTTCGGTAGGCATGGAGGTGTTGGCAGCTTCGTTCTTATAGAAGTTCAGTACCCACTCAAGGCCAACCAGCCAGTCCTCGGCCTTAACTTCCTGCATGGGTTCGCCGTTCATGTTTACCCACTGAACGCCCTTGCGGAGGTTGAAGGTCCAGGTCTTGCCGCCGTCTTCGGTGCCCCAGGTTTCCGCGATGGCGGGAACGAGGTTACCACGATTGTCGTTGGACAGCAGGCCGTCTATGCAGCTGGTCAGAACACGCAGTTCCTTGTTGTTCTGGCTATAGAGAATGTTGAAAGTCTCCATTTCGTTAGCCAGGGTGAGGTAAGTTACCCAATCCTTTTTGGGCTCTTTGCTCACGCTCAGGTCAAGACCTTCAGACACCGGGGTGTTTGTCTGGGTCTGTCCGGGGTTCTCATTGTTGTTGTTGCTCGCCGGCTCATTGGTGTTGGCAGGCGTGTTGTCGTTTGTGCATGCGGCAAATACGCCAAGCATGAAGCATACGGTCAACAGAATAGCAAGCAGCTTTTTCATTGTACTCCTCCTTATTATTTGGTTTTCTGAGACAACTGTGCGCATGATCTTGCGCAGATATTGGTTATACTATAAAAGAATATGGCTCAAATGTCAAATAATATGTTCATAATTTGGGATTATATATAATACTGCAGGACGGCAAAGCGCGCCGTCCTGCATGTTTATAATTTACTTATTGCATATCCCGCGTAATAACTATGTCCACGCCCGTTCCCGCCGCGTTTTTAAGTGCAATATCGCCTATATGCACGGGTGCCGCTACGCTCACGCGGCTTAATTCCTTCATGCAGTCAAGCATTTTGCCCTTGGGTATTTCCCGTGCCGAACGCACCGGAGCAACGGCCGCGCCCGTTGCGCTTCCCGTGAGCCCAACGGTGCTGGTCAGCGTGCGCACAGGGTTCGAAAGTTCCGATTTTGCGTACTTTTCTCCCATTGGACAGGAGTTGCCGCGCACGCTTAAAACATGGTTTCCTTCAAGCTCGGCCTCTATCGTGCAGCCTATCGGGCAGCATATGCAGGTAAGCGTTTTTCTCTCCATTTCACATATCCTCCGTGGTTATAAGTATGCTTTCAACTTTTGCATACTTATCCAGCATATCCTTCATTATGACCACCTGCTCCATCTCCCCCGGGGCCATCACCGGGCGCGGACGGCTGATTATTTTCTCCCCGTTAATAATTACATTCAGTCGTTTATTTTTCATAACGCTTCCTACACGCATACGTATTGTCATACTACTCTGTATCCTGTCCGGCGCAATGGCGGAAGGAACGGCATAGCGTATGCCGCCGGAGAGCTCTATGCATATTCTTTGCGTGCATACTTCATTTGCATTTCCTGCAAGGGCGAATTGCGCGGCGTTGCGCCCGGCGGCAGCAGCCTCTTCGCTTACATAGTCCACCAAATCGTGCACATGCAGCGCATTGCCCGCACTGAACACGCCCGCTATATCCGTTTCAAGCGATTCGTTTACCATCGGCCCGCCGGTAACGGGGTGTATGCCCACGCCCATGCCGCGCGAAAGCTCGTTTTCCGGTATCAATCCGCAGGATAAAAGCAGCGTGTCGCACGGATAATATTCTTCCGTGCCCGCTATGGGCTTCAAATCCGCGCCGACTTCGGCTATCGTAACGCCTTCCACCCTTTCGCGCCCATGAATGTCCACAACCGTATGGCTTAGCTTCAGCGGTATGCCGAAATCGTCAAGGCACTGCACAATGTTGCGTTTCAGCCCGCCCGAATACGGCATCAGCTCCGCAACAAGCTTAACGTGCGCGCCTTCAAGCGTCATCCGCCGCGCCATTATAAGGCCTATGTCCCCGCTGCCCAGTATAACAACCTCGCGCCCGGGCATGTATCCCATTATGTTCACAAGCTTCTGCGCCGTGCCCGCCGAATATATGCCCGCGGGGCGGAAGCCGGGTATGTTCAGCGCACCGCGGCTCCTTTCGCGGCAGCCCATGCAAAGCACAATCGCCTTGGGCCGGATTGTAAACACGCCCTGTGTGCGGTTCATGGCGGTAATTGTCTTATCCCGCGCAATGCTCAGCACCATTGTGGAAAGCAGCATATCTATGCCCCGCTCCTTCACCCGCGCAATAAAGCGCGCCGCGTATTCGGGGCCCGTCAGCTCCTCGTTAAACGTATGCAGGCCGAAGCCGGCGTGTATGCATTGGTTCAGTATGCCGCCGGGCGCGTCTTCCCTTTCTATTAT
>UMCT01017761.1_pt1 | contig 11445 bp, 7 predicted proteins | sample 1964291 | NCBI WGS metagenome assembly UMCT01 (sample SAMEA4835974, study PRJEB28245) | human gut metagenome | biome: gut microbiome; material: fecal sample | place: Denmark | collected 2008 | reverse complement strand
CTCGTTGGTGTTCCACTTTGCCTTGAAGAATGCGGGGATGAAAGCCCATATCGCGCCCGCAACAATGCTCGTTATAATCATAACGGGGAAGAGAAGATAGGACGGGAGCTTGTCGCCGAAGAGGATCATGCACGACGCCGTCGCGAAGCCGCCCATGAGAGCCTGTCCCTCAGCGCCGATGTTCCAGAATTTCATCTTGAATGCGGGGGTGACTGCGAGCGAAACGCACAGGAGCATTGCAAGATTCTGGAGCAGGCTCCATATACGCCTCGGCGAGCCGACCGCGCCGAAGATTATCGCGGAATAGACCTCCGCGGGGTTCTGTCCGGTGATGACGACGGTCACGACCGCGCAGACGAGCAGCGCAAGCACGACCGCGCCGATTCTGATGAGCCATGCCGCCCATGAGGGAACGGTGCTGCGCTTGACTATGTGGAAAAGAGGCTCACGCTTCTGTCCGTTTGACTTACTCATGGGTTTCACCTCCGTCGGTTTTTGTCATAAGCAGACCGAGCTCTTCCTTTGTGGAAGTCCTCGCGTCAACGAGTCCGGTTATCTTGCCGGAGTTTATGACGAGGATTCGGTCGCACAGCTCGAGCAGAACGTCAAGATCCTCGCCGACGAAGATAACGGCGACGCCCTTTTCTTTCTGTTCGTTGAGCAGGTTGTATATAAGATAAGATGAGTTGATGTCGAGTCCGCGCACGGGGTAAGCCGCCATAAAGACCGTGGGGGAGGAAGCAATCTCACGGCCGACGAGCACCTTCTGCACGTTGCCGCCGGAGAGACGGCGGACGGGCGTATTCGCACTCGGGGTCACAACTTCGAGGTCGCTTATAACTTTTTCTGCGAGCGTCTTGGGCTTCTTGCGCTCGAGGAACGCGCCCTTGCCCTTGCGGTAGCTTCGCAGCATCATGTTGTCGATGATATCCATGTTGCCGACGAGTCCCATGCCGAGTCTGTCCTCGGGGACGAACGACAGGCGCACGCCGAGCTCGCGGATCTGCATGGGCGTCTTGTCGCGCAGGTTGTCTTGACCGCCGGTTTTGGGGTTGTTGTACATAATCTCGCCGCTGTTGAGATGCTGAAGTCCTGCGATGGATTCAAGCAGCTCGCGCTGACCGCTTCCGGCGATGCCCGCGATGCCGAGAATCTCGCCCGAACGCGCGGTGAACGAGATGTCGTCAAGAAGCTTGACTCCGTCGCGGTTGATGCAGCTGATGTCCTTGACAATGAGCCTGTCCACAGGGTCAACCGGATCGCTGCGGTCGATGTTGAGGCTTATCTTCTTGCCGACCATCATCTCTGTAAGCTCTGATTCGTTCGTCTCTGCGGTGTTGACCGTGCCGATGTATTCGCCCTTTCTGAGAACCGATACGCGGTCGGAGAGGGAGAGCACCTCGTGGAGCTTATGGGTGATGATTATGATAGCCTTGCCGTCGTCGCGCATGCGGCGCAGGATGTCAAAGAGTTTGAGCGTCTCCTGCGGGGTGAGAACGGCGGTGGGCTCGTCAAGAATGAGGATGTCCGCGCCTCTGTAAAGTACCTTGATTATCTCAACGGTCTGCTTCTCCGAGACGGACATTTCGTATATCTTCTTGTTCGGGTCAATGTCGAAGCCGTACTGCTCGCTTATCTTTTTGATGCGCTCGGCGGACTTCTTGACGTTGAATTTGCCCTCGTCAAGTCCGAGAATGATGTTCTCCGTTGCAGAGAACACGTCCACGAGCTTGAAATGCTGATGGACCATGCCTATTTTGTAGTCGAGCGCGTCCTTGGGGGAGCGGATGACTACCTCTTTGCCGTCGATGAAAATCTGACCGTGATCCGGATAGTAGATTCCGGCGATCATGTTCATCAGCGTTGTTTTTCCGGAGCCGTTCTCGCCGAGAATGGAGAGTATCTCACCGCGGTTGACGGTCAGACATACATCCTTGTTGGCGATGATGCTTCCGAAGCTTTTTGAAATATTTTTCAGTTCAATTGCTGCGTTCAAGCCCACTTATCCTCCTATTTTAAATCTCAAAAGCCGATTAAAACAGGAAGGATAATCGGCTTTTCAAACTTAAAAATCTTGTTTTTTGAACTGCTTCAGACGGAGCGGCTTTCGTCGCCCCGTCTGAATGAAAGTTATAGCTTAATTATTTGTTGAGAAGAGTGATGCCATCGATGTCAACATCGAAGTAAGGAGCGGAACGCTTCTCAGACTCGTGGAAGTAACCGTTGGAAACAACCTCGGTGTCGGGGGTGTAGTTCTCGTCGGTGTCGACGTCAGCCTTGTAGCTGGTGAGAACCTTGCCGCCAACAGTGAAAGTGGAGGTGTCAAAAACATGAAGAGTGCCGGCCTTGAACTGCTCTTCGGCAGCCTTGATAGCCTCAGCAGTGCCGGGAGCTGCGACCTTCTCGTTGATAGCGGTCAGCTCAACAGCGCCCTCGTTGATGCCCTTGCACCAGTCGGTGTCGATCTCTTTGCCGTCTCTGACGCACTCGATCATGTACTTCATGTAGGGAACCCAGTTGATTCTGGACGAAACGATGAAGGTGTTCGGGCAAGCGTCAAGAGTGGAGCCGTTGTAAGAAACGTTGGGGACACCTGCGTTCTCGCAAGCGGTGGGAGCGCCCATGGAGTCAGCGTGCTGGCTGATGAGCTTGCAGCCTCTGCCGATAAGCAGGGTAGCAGCTTCCTTCTCCTTGGCCTCGTCGTACCAGGAACCGGTGAACTGGACTTCCATGGTAGCCTCTTTGCAGACGGATCTTACGCCGAGGAAGAATGCGGTGTAGCCGGACTTAACCTCTGCATAGGGGTATGCGCCGACATAGCCGATCTTAGCGTCCTTAGCTTCGAACTTGCCTTCCTTGATCATAGCGTTGAGCTTCATACCTGCGGCAATACCTGCAAGGTAACGGCCCTCGTAGATGGAAGCGAAAGCGTTGTGGAAGTTCTTGAGACCCTTGGTGTGAGCCTGGGTGCCGGTAGCGTGGCAGAACTGAACGTCCGGATACTTCTCGGCAGCCTGGATCATGAAGCTCTCATGGCCGAAGCTGTCAGCGAAAACGATTGAGCAGCCCTGATCAGCAAGGTCAGCCGCTGCATCGTAGCAAGCCTGAGTTTCGCCGATGCCGGTCTTCTTGACTATCTCAACGCCAAGCTCCTTGCAAGCTTCCTCAGCTGCGGTGATGAAGTTCTTGTCATAAGTCGAGTTCTCGTCGTGAAGGAAGATAAAACCAACCTTCATCTTCTTCTCGCCGCCGTCCTTGCTGCTGCAAGCTGCAAAGCTGAAAATGGTGGCGAGCGCAAGAACGATCGCGAGGATTCTTGTGAATTTCTTCATTTTTTGACTTACCTCCAAAAAATTTTTTTATATTTATCCCGCAGTCCTGCACGGGAAAAAATAACTCAGTCGTCCTGTTCTTTGAATGTTATTGTTCCGTTGTCCATCTTCTCGATGATGGCGAGGGATTCGACTCTCGCGCCCTTCTCTTCGAGAACCTTTCTGCCGGGCTGGAAGCCTTTTTCAATGGCGATGCCGACGCCCTCAAGCTCGGCACCCGCCTGGTTGATTATATCGATAAGTCCCGAAACGGCGGCGCCGTTTGCAAGAAAATCGTCGATGATGAGTATCTTGTCGCCCTTGTTTATGTAGTCTTTCGACACTGTAACAAGGCTGTCCGTGCCCTTTGTGAAGGAGTGGACAACGGAGGAGTAGACATTGCTGCCCACATTTTTGTGCGCGCCCTTTTTGGCAAAAACAACAGGCACAGAGAAATATTGCGCAGTTATGCACGCGATCCCTATGCCCGATGCCTCGATAGTCAGAATTTTATTTATATTACACCCGTCAAAACGGCGCTTGAACTCCTTGCCGATCTCCTGAAGAAGGTGCACGTCGATCTGGTGATTGAGAAACATATCCACCTTGAGAATATCGTCCCCGATCACTTTGCCGTCAGCAATTATGCGCTCCTCAAGCAGCTTCAAATCCTCGTTCCCCCTAAAGAAAAGTTCGGTGAAAATACAATAATAGTATAGGGCTTTTTGGGGGTAAAAGCAAGGAAAAGTTTAAAAATCTGCATTTTATACAAACGCCGTCGGAAAAAATCGGATAAGTGTATGAATATGTCAATTTTGTGTACAAACTGTGTCAGTTTCTGCTGATGTTTCCCGCCGAAACATAACCTGTTGTGTTTCCGAAGTCGATGGCATACCACCCGTTGAGTGCGCCGGTTATCGTCACGGGGCGTCCGTTGGGGAGAGTGCCGATAACGGCGGAGGTCATATTCGGTGCGCGTCGGACATTCAGAACCCCGCCCCGCGTGCTAACGATACCCGTGGCGGGAAAAACGGGCGGATAGTACGGCACGCCGAGAAAATCCGCAATGCTTATGACAAGATTTTCGGCTATCGCGTCGATGTTGTCGGCTATCCACCGCGCGTCCTGCTCGTTGTCGTGGTAGGCAAGCTCAAGGTAAACCGCAGGAGCCTTCGAACGCTTAAGCTCAAGCAGTGTTGTTGAGGTGCGCGTGTTCACAAGCTCCGGCTCGGGGTAAATCTCGCGCAGTCCGTTTGCGATTATATCGGCAGCGCGCTTTCCCTGTGTGCTAGTCGGATAGTAGTAGACGTCCGGTCCGCGCAGCATACCCTCATATATCTCGGGCGCGGCGTTCGAGTGCAGGGCGAGATAGAGCTGATAGTTTCCTCTGTTTCCGCGTGCAACAGCCGCCGCGGCGTTGCCGTTCGGGTCGTTCCTGCCGTAGCTTATCCCGCTTGAAGAGAGATACGGCTCCATCGCGTCGGCGAGGAGATTCATGTAGTATTTCTCGCTCTCGCCGATTATGTAGGGGTTATAGTCCTGAGTTGAAGGACTGAGATAGACATCGGGCATAAAAATACCTCCGTATATTCATTTACTATAAGAATATGCGGAGGGAGTGTTGTTGGTTAATTGCCTCGCTTGCGCCCAATAATAAAGTCTGATTTTGTAGGGTGCGGCGACCTCGACGCCGCCGACGATAAAAAGAGCAACCACGCACGAACCTGTCCGCAGGCTCCCCTGCAGAGGAGCTGTCACGAAGTGACTGAGGGGTTACTCGCATACGCTCAACTGACGGGATATGCGAAAATGACGGCTGTCATCAATACCTCAATAAAAAACAGGGAAAACAGATATCATCCGTTTTCCCTGCATGATTTTTATATATCCAGCGCCGACGCATCCTCGGTTATGTCGCTCTTCTCAAAGCCGTTATCTTTGTCAAAATAGAACACGCTTCCGCCGTCGTTTCCGCACATGGCGGAGAAATGACCGTCTTTGAATATGAGCGCCGCGCCGTCCTCGGCTCCGATGCCCGAGACGCGGCAGCCTATTACGGCTGTTCCGAAACTCTGCCAGCGTTCACTGATGAAGTGCGGGCAGTAGCAGTAGGGGAGAAGTCCGATGCAGTCGACGAACATGAAGCTGCCGTTTTCGCCGCAGTCGTCATATCCCATGTCGAACCAGCACATCGCGCCGGAGCTGAGCCCCGAAAGGACTTTTCCGCGTTTATACGCTTCTCTGAGCGCCTCGTCCGCGCCGGTCGCCTTGAATGTGTTCATCATGAACTCGAGGTTTCCGCCGCCGGCGTAGACAATGTCCGTGTTTACGAGCGTATCATATATGTGTTCGCGGGTGTTCGCGGGGTCGGTGAGCTTGAGCGTCTCAACCGTGCATCCGAGCTTTTCAAAGCTCTCCCATATGGGCTCGTCGCCCTCGGTGTCGTCGTGCCCGGCAGTCGGCAGGAACACGACATGAGGATTTTCTTTGCCCGATTCGCGGACTATTCTTTCAAATATCGGCATGACCTCGCCGTCGTCATAACGGCCGCCGCCGAGTGCGATTATCGTTCCCATTCGTCCTCCGTCAGCTGATAACGGCAACATCAAAGCCGTTGTCCTGCGCGTATTTCTCGGCGTCGCTTCCGCTCTCGGTCGAAATCGTGAGCTTGCCGACATCCTTGAATATCTCGCCGCCGAACACGGTGACTCCGGAGTGAATGGTTATCTCGTCGAGTCCGGTGCAGTTGTAGAACGCATATTTGCCGAGCTCTTCCATGCTCTCGGGCAGGACGACTGTCTTGAGCGATTTGCACTCTTCAAACGCGCCCTTTTCGAGCTTTTTGACTCCCTCGCCGATGGTGAGCTTCTCGAGAGAGGAGCAGCGGTAGAATGTGCTCACCGCAATGCTCTCAACCGTGCCGGGAATCGATATCTCGACCGCTCCGGTGCACTTGAGGAACGCGTGGTCGTCAATTTGAGTGACGCCCTCGGGGATAATTATCTTCTTTGCGCTGAAGCACTTCGCGAACGCCCAGTCGCCGATGGTCTCAACGCCCTCGGGCAGGACTATTTCGGTCAGCGCGGAGCAGAAGTAGAAAGCCTTTTCGGATATGGTCTTGGGCGCGCCGTTGAAAACAACGGTCGTAAGCTTGCTCTTTCCGGTGTAGGCGTTCTCCTGCGAGCCCTCGAACGCGCTGATGCCGATGTGCTTGATGTTCTTGCCGATGGTTACTTTCTCAAGACTGTCGCAGTACATCGCGGCATAGTTGCCGATTGCCTCGACAGAGTCGGGGAGTATGAGCTCCTTGAGCGTGCTGCTGCTCTTGAGAGCCTTGTTCTCGAGACCGACTACCTTTGCGCCGTCTATCTCCGCGGGAATGGAAACAACGGGGTTGCTCCCTGTGTAGCCCGTGATGCAGGCGGTGTTGTCGGTATATAATGTATAGGTGAAGTCGCCGCTCTTGACGGATTCCGTCTTGACGGTCTTGTCGAGTATATCCTCAACCTTGATGAGCGCTGGGTCGTCGACCGTGACATCGAGGGAGAGGGCGGAGATTATCGCGTTGCCGAGATTGCCGCAGCCTGTGAAAGAGAGGCAGACAACGAGCATCAGCGCAACAACGGCTGCTATTTTACTGAATTTTTTCATCGTCTGTTCCTCACTTTCCGTTCTTCTTTGCCAGGCGCTCCTGCTTCCTGCGCTCGAGGTCTGCCTTGCGCGCCTCTTCGAGTCTCTCGATCTCGACTCTGCGCGCCTCGTACTCGGCGTCGGTGTTCGCTTTTGCGTCGGCGTATCTTGCGCGGATATCGTCAAGATGCGCATAATTCTCTTTTTCCGTCAGCTGGCGTCTTGCGTCGAGAAGAGGCTTGACGCTTCTGATGTACTTCGACTTCTCGTTGACGAGCTTCTTGACGGTTCTCTTCTTCTCGAGCTGATGCGCGAAGGTGTCGTCCGGCAGAGCCTCTGCGGCCTTGAACGCATCGTCTGAAGGCTCGACGATATTTTCGGGCGAGCCGTAGAACTTTATCATTGCCTTTCTGGCGTTCTTGAGCGCGCGGGCGCGGGTTATGGCGTCGCTGCGAATCTCGCGCTCCTCGTGAGTGGACTTCGGCAGAGCCTTGGCTTCAGCCATGTCCTCTTTGCTGTAGTAGAATATTCCGGCATATCCGGCAGCCTCAAGCGCTCGGGAACGCTCGACCTGCTTCTTGATGCGCAGGGTGTCGTATTTGTTCATCTCGTCGATGATGAAATCGCACACGGAGATGTCCGCATTGAGCTTGTTGAGCTCTCTGTTCTCTTTCTTCGCGGCCTTTATTGCAGCTTTTCTCGCCGCCTTCTCGGCGTCGGTGCTCTTGGGCATGGCCTTTGCCTGATTTATGCGGTCTTTCTTTATGCCGCGGTTCTGAGTGTTGAATTCTTTGTAAGCGGCTTTCAGTCGCTTGATTTCGTTCTTCTTGAACTCTTTTTCCTCGGGCGTTCTCGCGGGCAGTCTCTCTGCCTTCTTGATGTCGTCCTTTGTGGTCATGAGGGTTCTGTCTTTGTAGAGGAGATTTGCTTCGTCGATTATGTCTATGGCTTCAACGATGCTCTCGTCGCGGAGAATACCGTTGCCGTAGTCCTCGAACATCGCGCGTATCTTGAGCACCTTGACTATGCCGCGCTGCTTGGTCTCGGTCAGATCGTAGAAGAGGTAGGGGACGAAGTTGAGCGCCGCGCCGATAACTGCGGCGATGATGAGCACGTCGAACATATCCTCTCTGAACGAAGCGACTTCGAGCACGTCGTAGTTGTCCTCAAGACCGAGCATCTGATAGATGGTCGGGAGCACCATGCCGGTGAACATTCCGATGAACGAGCCGATTATGCCGACCGCGCCGAACATTCCGTCTATGCGCTCGCCGGTGAAATACTGCTGATAGTCACGCATGTCGGCGTTGATGCCGGGGTTGTAGACTATCGAGAAAGAGTTGATGAATCCGTTGAGATAGTAGAGGATTATAAGAGCGGGAATGTTGTTGTAAAGGGGATAGAGCAGTCCGATGAGCACGACGTTTGTAACATTGCACCAGATGAGCAGGTTTCTCTTGCCGAGGACTCTTATCGCTATCGGACAGATGAGCATTGCCCAGAGCGCCGCGTTGCCGATGAGCGTCGTTGCGACTCCGTAAAGACCCATTCTGTCGGGGTAGGCATATATAAATGTCCAGCCGATGATAACGCCGACTGCGCCCTCAAGGAAGCCGAGCCAGCCTGCAAGGGAAGTTATCCAGAAATATTTGTTCTTTGCAACGGCGCGGAATGCGTCGGAGAATTTGAACTGGGTAACGTGACTCTCCGCCACGATTATTCTCTCTCTCGTTCCCGCGTATGCCACATAGGACAGAAGAAGTCCGACAACGGCGACGAGGGGATGGATTATACGGTAGGTGGTGATGGAGTTCAGACCGCCGGTGAGTGTCGAGAGCATCGGCACGAAAAGACCCGTGAGGGACGGCGCCATGGAGTAGATGATCGACGAGACCGAAACGATATCGGTACGCTCATGGGAGTTGGGCGATATGACGTTTGCAAGGTCTGTGTATGCCTGCTGGAAGAAAGGATAGAAGCACTGCAGAAGGTTATAGCAGAGGAAAACCGCAATGACTTTCTGCATATACGACATCGTCTCATATGGCAGCCAGACGAACACGACCGCTATAATAACGGTGGGAATACCGGTTATCGCAAGCCAGGGACGGAATTTTCCGGATTTGAAGCGGGCGCTGTCGATTATGTAAGAGCGTCCGATAGTGATTCCGAAGCCGATGATAGTCGATGCGACCGCCATATACTGCAAGTGCATCGGCTTGATGCCTATCGTGTTTCCGACAAGGAAGCTCGTTGCGGAAAGCGCGATGAGCGAGCAGAAGAACATGACGAACTGAACGCCCATTCCTCCGACGCCGTAGGCAATTATCTCTTTGTAGGAGACATATTTGCCCAAGGCGGGTGTTTTCCAGTGCAGTACGACATTGTTCCATGTCGTGCTGACCTTTTCCTTGAGATTACTCTTTCCCATTTCAACACTCCTTCAGGTCCGCGGCGAAGCAGGGAAAATACGCCCGCAGACAGTTGTTTTAGCCCCCCGATATGAAAAAAATTCAATCGGGAAGCATCGACAATTTGCATAAAAGCTCTTATCATTATAGCAAAAATATTAATAGCTTGCAACAGCGTTTTGGACTTAAGTACAATAAAAGCAGAAATTTAATAATTATTTCAGCGTTATCACATTCCTGTTGAATTTTCAGCGGCGAAGTGCTATAATGTCCTCAGAAATTTTTCAGAGGTGAACAGTGTTGAATAAGCCAAAGATAATCGCACACCGCGGTGCTAACCGCTATGCCCCGCAGAACACGATACCCGCATTTGAAAAAGCAGTCGAGCTCGGGGCGGACGGAACCGAGACCGACGTCCATATCACCAAGGACGGGCATATAGTCATCTGCCATAACGACACCGTTGACGAGATGTCCAACGGCACCGGCGCTATCGGCGACTATATGTTTGACGATATCCGCAAGCTCGATTTCGGCAGCAAGTTCTCAAAGGACTTCGCCGGCGTCACTCTACCCACCGTCGAGGAGTACCTCGAGTGCATGAAGAAGAGCGACAAGCTGAGCGTTATGAATATCGAGATAAAGCCCAACAAGTCCGAGCGCGAGGACATAGTGCGCAAGACGATAGAGGCAGTCAAGGACTACGGACTTTTCGATGAGCTTCTCATTTCGAGCTTCGACTATAAGATGCTTGTTGAGGCGAAGAAGTACGATCCCAAGTGCAAGACGGCGTATCTCTATCCGATTTACGGACAGGTAGTCAGAAGATGGTTCTTCCAGCCTCTGCACCTCGCGCAGAAAATCGGCTGCGACGCACTGCATCCGCATAAGGCGTTTGCGACAAAAGCGCTTGTCCGCCGCGCCCATGCCGCCGGCATTAAGGTCAACGCATGGACCGTCGACGAGGAAAAGGATGTTATCCAGATGCTCGAAAACGGCGTTGACGGTATCATCACCGACCGCCCCGATTATGTCGAGTCCGTCGTGGACAGATACCTCGCCGAGCATAAATAAAGCCTGAAATCAAAGTACCGCAGAGCAAAAGCCCTGCGGTATTTTTGCTGTTTGCTGATGCTCAGTTTGTAGGGTGCGGCGACTCGACGCACCGTTGCCGCGATAGCGGCATGAAATCTTGCAAAGATTTATCCTACCGACCGTAGGGGCGAACTTCGTTCGCCTGCCCTTGAAATCTATATAGTGGATAAAGCTACTGAGGGATTGTTTCGCTGACGCTCAAAGTAAAAAGTAAAAGTGAATAGTGAAAAAGTGCGCAGTAGGGATTATCATCCGCCCGCGAAGTTTGCACGATTTTATTGGTGCGAACCTCTTTTGCGCGGCGACTTGATGCATCATTGCCGCATCTACCGCCGAGTTATTTCACATGCCGAGCACTCCAACACAAAACCGCCGCGGATATCCGTGGCGGCTTGCTTTATTATTTTTTTATAACGCCCTTACGCAGTCCTTGAATATCTCGCCGCGCTGCTGATAGCATTTGAACATATCCCAGCTCGCGCATGCGGGGGAGAGCAGTACGCAGTCGCCGCTCTCGGCGTCGGCGGCAGCTATGCTGACCGCCTCTTCGAGCGTGTCGACGAATTTGTAAGCCTTGAAGCCGGCTCTGTCGCAGGCGGCGGCAATGTCGTGCTTCGTCTTGCCTATGAGCAGAAGTTCTTTTACCCTGCCCTCAAATGTCGCGACCCACTCGTCGTAGCTCGACTTCTTGTCGTAGCCTCCGCCTATTAGGATCGTCGGCGAGGGCATGGCGTAGACCGCCTTTATCGCCGCGTCGGGGTTCGTGCCCTTTGAGTCGTTGTAGTATTTGACGCCGTTCTTCTCGGCGACGAACTCTATCCTGTGTTCAACCGCCGTGAACTCTTTTATGCCTTGGCGGATGGTGTCGAGCGGCACGCCCATGGCGTGGGTCATCGCGATAGCCGCCATGATATTTTCGTAGTTGTGCATGCCGACAAGGCTCGTGTCTTTCGTCGTGCAGACGGGCGTTTCAACGCCGTTTTCTTTTATTATCATCG
>UMCT01009314.1_pt1 | contig 11487 bp, 8 predicted proteins | sample 1964291 | NCBI WGS metagenome assembly UMCT01 (sample SAMEA4835974, study PRJEB28245) | human gut metagenome | biome: gut microbiome; material: fecal sample | place: Denmark | collected 2008 | reverse complement strand
CTCCTTTGCGCCAGCCGTGTTTATCGCTGTTTCCTAAGGTCTTATGAACGCAACGTTGCGCGATGGAGTGCGACAGCCACGCATTGATGCCACCGTATCGGCGATGGTGCGAAGTTGCGTGATGGAGTATTGCCCTGTGGGGCGGAGGGTGATTTTGATGCGTCGTCTTGAAATAATCAACGGGCCCAACAACAATTTCTACGGCATCAGGAACAAGGATGTGTACGGATCGCAAACCTACGACGGTTTGATTGCCGAGTTGATGGAATATGGTGCTGGACTGGGGTTTGAGGTTCATGCTTATCAGAACAACGGTGAAGGTGCGCTGATCGACCATTTGCAGGAACTGTATCTTGAGGCGGACAGGACAGGAGTAAAGATTCCCGTCGTGCTGAACCCGGGTGCCTACACCCATTACAGCTATGCGTTGATGGATGCTCTCGAGTCGGTCCATGCGCTGGTGCCTGCCATTGAGGTACACATGTCCAACATTCAAGATCGCGATTCGTTCCGTCACATTTCCGTGACGGCCCCCGAGTGCCTGGGTCAGATTGCTGGCTTCGGCAAGGCGAGCTACAAGCTGGCCATGTACGAGTTCAAGCTGCTCGAAGAGACGGGGGAGCTATAAGCGAAGAGACTCCTGCGGCACGGCTCTCCAGCAGTTCGCAGCCTCATGGCGTCAATGACGCTATGAGGCTGCGTTCGTGGCTGCTGGACACGCAATCCTGCCAAAATAGGGATTACTTTACGCCATGAAATTTCGGCTCGGTTCTTTCAGCTGACAAAAGTAGGAAATTGCCGTTCAGTCCTTTCAATTGTCAAAATCTAGCTATTTTGTACTCTTGCGTACGGAAAGTGGGCGATTCTGGCGAGATAGCGCTGAAATGTACTGTTGGAACGCTGATTTTGGCAAGATTCGTTTCAAATGTACTGAAAACGAGTTGAAAACCCTGTCCGAGGGAACGTTTCAGCGCTATCTCGCCAGAAAGTCGGGTTTTATCTGCCCGAGCGTACATAATAGTGAAATTTCGCCATCGCATTCCCGCTCTGTACGCCGCGCACAGCGTAGGTCGTTGCGTCCGTTCCGCATGCCATCCCGCGTTTCGCCCCGTTCGTCCGTCCCGCACGCCACCATGCGCCCCGCACGCCACCGCCCGCTTCGCCCTGTTGCGGCGATTTTCCTAGTGAGAAAACAAAGATCCTGGCTTCTCTGCAACTTTTTTTCGATTAGGGACTCTTTCCTGTCCCCGAAAAACGGGAATGGCTCATTTTTACGGCTGATTTCCTGCGCTTTTGCGCTTCGATCCGCGATCGGGGGCCACGCAACAATCCCTAATCGCAAAAAAGTTGCAATTTGGGCCGCAATTTTGTTTTTAGGTTTCCGGAGCGGGCTCGGGGCAGCGTGGAAGCGGCGCACGCGGAATCGATTGCCGTACGGGAAAGAAAGCGGTGCCATGGGGCGGGCCTGATAGGCGTCACGGGATATTCAGGGCGGCACTTGGAGGCAGGTTCGGTCGCCCTGTTGATCGACAAGGCTCGGTATTGCGTGCCCCATCCCCCCATGCTTTCCTTGCCGTTGCTCGATGCCAGCTCATCGTTGTTATCCGCGGTTCCATTCCATACTTTTGTGGAGAGGGTTACCTAGCTGGCAGAATTGGAGTACCCTAAAGAAACCTGTAGTACAGGGTGTTTCATTAAAAGAACTCGCGCGGGTATCCGCGTTGGGCGATTAGATCGAAAGAAGGCTCAGCGAAATGTTGAAGGTCGGTATCGTAGGCGCAGCCGGATATGCAGGAGCAGAGCTGGTGCGCATCGTGCTGCGACACCCTGAATTCGATCTGCGTGTTATTACTTCCAATTCCGATGAAGGCGCAACCCTCGCAAGCGTGTACCCGGCGTTTTCCGGCGTAACCAATCTGGCTTTCTCTCGCCACGACAACGCCGAGCTGTTCAATTGCGATGTGGTGTTCCTTGCTACGCCCCACACGGTTGCTATGAAATCCGCCCCTGGTCTTCTCGACTCTGGTGTCACGGTTGTTGATCTTTCCGCCGACTATCGTTTGCGCAGCCAGGAAACGTACGAAAAATGGTACAAGGTGCAGCACACCTCGCCTGATCTTCTTGCTACTGCCGCTTTCGGCCAGCCAGAACTGAATCGTGAAGAGCTGAACGCCGCCGCCGAGCGCCACGCTAATGGCGAATCCGTCTTAGTGGCTTGCGCGGGCTGCTACCCAACTGCCACTTCTCTTGCTGCGGCCCCTGTCATTGCCCTTTCCGAGGGCGTCGTGGTTGCCGATGCAATCTCGGGTGTTTCCGGCGCTGGTCGCAGCGCTACGGCACGCACCCATTTTGTTTCCGCTAACGAAAACCTGGAGGCTTATGGCGTTGCCAGCCATCGCCATACTCCTGAAATCGAGCAGATTCTGGGCATCGAGGGTCGCCTGGTGTTCACGCCTCATTTGGCCCCTGCAACCCGTGGCCTCCTTTCCACGGTAACCATTCAGTTAACCCAGGAGGCTCAGCGAAACGAAACTGCTGAGTCGATTCATCGACGATACTGCGACGCCTACGCAAACTCGCCGTTCGTTACCGTGCTGCCTTTGGGCCAGCAGCCTAAAACCTCTTCGGTTGTGGGCACGAATCGTGCGCATGTAGGCGTCGCTTATAACGCTGACCTTGGCTGCGTTGTTGCCACCTGCGCTATCGACAATATCGTTAAAGGCGCGGCTGGCCAGGCAGTTCAATGTGCAAATATCGTCTGTGGCCTTCCCGAGGCTACGGCGATCGATACTGTTGCCAATCCCTCTTAGGAGTGAAAAATATGACTAAAGCGAACCTGATCACCATCGAAAACGGTGGCGTCTCGTCCGCCAAGGGCTTTCGCGCCGGTGGCATTCATGCCGGTTTTCGCGATGACCCCAATCGCCTTGACATGGCATTGGTCGAGGCAGACGAACTATGCCCTGCTGCTGGGGTGTTTACCCAGAACGTGTTCTGCGCGGCTCCGGTAACCGTTTCTCGCGAACACCTTGACGGAGTCGGTTACGGCTTTGCTCGCGCTATGGTAATCAACTCTGGCATCGCCAACGCTGCAACTGGGTCGGTTGGGCTCGAAAACGCCCGCAAGACTGCCGGCATCGTTGCCTCAGCGGTCGGCTGCATGTCCGAAGACGTGCTGGTTGCCTCGACGGGTATCATCGGTCAGCAGCTTGATATTGCTCCCTTCGAAACCGGCGTTCCTGCGCTGCACGGAATCATCGGCGAAACCACGGGGAATAGTGCTGCTCGCGCCATCATGACCACCGACACCGTTTCGAAAGAGGCTGCTGTTTCTTTCGAAACTGCCGATGCCGAATATGCCGGCTGCACATTTACTGTTGGCGGCATGGCGAAGGGCTCGGGCATGATCATGCCGAACATGGCCACCATGATTTCGGTGCTCACCACCGATGCACCCATTCCTGCAGCGCTGCTGCATAAAGCGCTTTCTTCAGCGGTAAACCAGAGCTTCAATAAGGTAACCGTAGACGGCGACACTTCCACCAACGATACCTGTGTTCTGTTCGCTTCCGGCAAGGCAGCTGCTGCGTCTGCTCCCTTGGCGGGGGAAGAAAGCATGCTGTATGCCGAGTTCTGCCAGGCGCTTAATGCCGTAACCCAGAAGCTTGCTCGCAAGATGGCGAGCGACGGCGAAGGCGCCACGAAGCTCATAACCGTTACGGTACGTGGTGCCGCAAACGATGCGGAAGCCGATTTGGCTGCGCGCACCGTAGCGAATTCGCCGCTGGTGAAAACGGCTATCTACGGGCACGATGCCAATTGGGGCCGAATTGCCGGTGCCCTGGGCCGCTCTGGCGCGAAATTTGCGCAGGAAAACGTCGACATTGACATCATGGGCATGCCTGTTCTGCGTGGCGGCCTCCCCGTTCCCTTTAGTGAGGAAGAGGCGCTGCGACGTTTTGAGGCCGACGAGATCGTGCTCGAAGCAAGCCTTGGCGCAGGTGATGCGGAAACCACCGTATGGACCTGCGACTTTTCCCACGAATACGTTTCGATTAATGGAGACTATCGTTCATGAAATATGCAAGAGACCGAAAGATAACTTCTTCTCATACCGCTGAGGTTCTTATTGAAGCGTTCCCGTGGATCAAGAACGCCACGGGCAAAACCATTCTTATCAAATATGGCGGCGCTGCTATGGTCGACCCCGAGCTGCGCAATGCCGTGATGAGCGATATCGTTATGCTGAAGATCATGGGCGTCAATCCCGTTATTGTTCATGGTGGTGGTGCCGCCATTAACAAGAACATGGATAAATTCGGCATTGATGTCGAGTTTAAGGATGGCCAGCGCGTAACCTCCGACGAAGCCATGGACGTTGTGAAGATGACCTTGGTGGGCAAGGTGAACGAAGAGTTGGTTCTTGCCATGAACGAGCATGGCAACCTGGCTGTAGGCGTAAACGGAACCGACGCTGGAACCATCATCGCCAAGCAGCGCAGCCCTGAACTGGGTCGTGTGGGCACGGTTACTGAAGTGAACCCCGCCTACATCAATGCGCTCATCGCCTCTGATTATGTGCCGATTATCGCTTCGGTGGGAAAGGGCGACGACGGCGGTTCCTACAACATCAACGCAGACGCTGCGGCATGTGCAATCGCTTCTGCAATTGGCGCCCATAAGATCATTTTCCTCACTGACGTTGACGGCTTCTACGAAGACTTCTCGGATAAGAGCTCGCTTATTTCCCAGATGACGGTAAACGAGACACGTGAAATGCTCGAATCAGGCAGCGTAAGCAGCGGAATGATTCCCAAGCTGCAGTCGTGCGTGGAAGCCATCGAAGGCGGCGTGCCGCGTGCTCACATCGTCAACGGCACCAAGCCTCATTCGATTTTGGTGGAGCTGCTTACCTCAAGCGGTGCAGGCACCCTGATCTACGACGACACGGTGGAATTCTCCAAGGAAGAGATGCGCCCGCTGGGCATCTTGGCATCTCGTCTGAGTGAGAACTTGTAGAAAACACTGTGCGTGGGGTATTCGCTAAACCCCCAAACTCGTAAAATGAACGGATGGGCTTCGACGCTCGGAAACGTTTGCGCCGATCCCCATCCGCAAAGAAAGGAACACCATGAGTTTTGAAGAAGCAAAGAAGCTCGACGACCATTTCGTCATGCATACCTTCGCTCGTAAGCCGGTACTGCTGGTCGAAGGCTCTGGCATGGAAGTTAAAGACGACGAAGGCAAAACCTATCTCGACTTTATTGCTGGCATCGGCGTAGACAGCCTGGGCCACTGCCATCCTGCCGTTGTGCGCGCCATCCAGGATCAGGCTGCCAAGCTCATTCACGTTAGCAACTACTATTACATCGAGCAGCGCGGCGAGGTTGCGAAGCTCCTCTCCGACATGCTGAACGTTTGCGTGCCTAAGTTCTTCCGCGCTCCTTGGCCGGTATTCTTCGCCAACTCTGGCGCAGAAGCCAACGAATGCGCCATCAAGCTTGCTCGCCTGTATTCCAAGAAGATGGGCGGCGGCGGCCAGACCATCATTACGATGGATCGCAGCTTCCACGGCCGCACCCTGGCTACGCTTGCCGCCACGGCACAGCCCGCAAAGCAGGAAGCCTTCCAACCTTTGCCGGGTGGCTTCTTGCATGTGCCCATGAACGACTTGAACGCGCTTCATCAGGCGGTTTACAACAACTTGGCAGATGTTTGCGCTGTTATGATCGAACCCGTGCAGGGCGAAGCGGGCATATATCCTTGGGATCCCGATACGCTCTATGACGTTGCTCAGTTCTGCCGCAAGAACGGTTTGCTTCTCATTGTTGACGAGGTTCAGTCGGGCATCTTCCGCTGCGGCGAATTCCCCTTCGCCTTCCAGAATCTGGGCATTACACCCGACATTATCACCATGGCTAAGGGCATCGCTTCTGGCTTTCCCATGGGCGCTTGTGCTGCTCGCATCGAGGTTGCTGAAGCATTCGAGCCAGGCGACCATGGTTCCACCTTCGGCGGCAGCAACCTGGCTATGGCTGCTGCTCACGCAACGCTCGCAACTCTTTCGCGCGGCCATTACGACGACCGCGTAACCGAAGTGGGCGACTACTTCGCCGAGAAGCTTGCTCAGGTTGAAGGCGTCACCGAGGTTCGTGGCATGGGCCTGATGCTCGGCGCCGACTTGGAAGAGGGCATCGATGCTCATAAGGTTGTAGCTCAGGGCCTGGAAGAGGGCTTCCTGCTGAACGCAACCGGCAGCAATACGCTGCGCTTCCTGCCCCCGTTGATCGTCACCGAAACCGAGATCGACAAGCTTATCGATGCGCTGCCTGGCATGATCGCTGCGGTTCGTGAATAGCTTAAAACTTCGGGAAGGCGCAAACCTTCCCTCCTATACCCCTTTAGTGGGTTTGAATTAATGAATAATTGCCAAGTGAAAGGTATTAAGGAAATGGCAAAGGATAAGTGCGTACTCGCATATTCTGGTGGCTTGGACACCAGCGTCTGCATCAAGTGGCTGCAGGACGAAAAGAACCTTGACGTTATCGCCGTAGTGGGCGAAGTTGGCCAGGAGCACGAAGGCCTCGAGCAGGTTAAGCAGCGCGCTCTGGAAACGGGTGCAATCGACTGCATCATCGCCGACATGCGTGAAGACTTTGCCGCAGACTACCTGTCCAAGGCTCTCTATGCCAACGCAAACTTTGAGAACAAGTATCCGTTGGTTTCCGCTCTTTCTCGTCCGCTGATCTCCAAGTACTTGGTAGATACCGCCCATAAGTACGGCGCCAAGTACGTTGCTCATGGCTGCACGGGCAAGGGTAACGATCAGGTTCGTTTCGAGACCTCCATCCAGGCTCTTGATCCTACGCTGGAAATCATCGCTCCCGTTCGTGAGTGGGATATGCATACTCGTCAGGAGGAAATGGACTGGGCAGAGGCTCATGGCGTTACCGTTCCTACCACCAAGAGCAAGCCGTATTCCATCGACGACAACCTGTGGGGCCGCGCAATCGAATGTGGCGTTCTGGAAGACCCGATGAACCGTCCTCCGCTGGACATCTACACCATGACCACCGATCCCGAAAAGGCTCCTGAAGAGGCTACCGAGATTGAGGTTGAGTTTAAGGCCGGTCTGCCTGTTGCTATCGACGGCGAGCAGATGAGCTATCTGGACATCATCGCAAAGATGAACCAGATCGCCGGTGCTAACGGCTTTGGCCGCATCGACATGATCGAGAACCGCATGATCGGCGTTAAGAGCCGTGAATGCTACGAAGCTCCCGGTGCTCTGGCTCTGATCGTTGCTCATCGTGGCCTTGAGGACATGTGCCTCGAGCGCGAGGTTCTGCGCTACAAGCTTCACCTCGAGCATGACTGGGCAACCATGGTATACAACGGCCAGTGGTTCAGCCCTCTCAAGCATGCTGTCGATGCTTTCATGGCAACCACTCAGCAGTGCGTAACCGGCACCGTTCGCCTGAAGTTCTACAAGGGCAACTGCACCGTTACCGGCCGCAAGTCCGACTTCAGCCTTTACGATTACGGTCTGGCTACCTACGATGCAGCCGACACCTTTAACCACAAGGCGGCTAAGGGCTTTATCGACCTGTACGGCCTGTCCACCAAGGTTTGGGCTAAGAACCGCCGTGAGCAGGGTGTTACTGACGGCGAATAGTTCGCTTTAGGGGCGCATCGCGCCAATCGCCCTCTTGTGAAAATGAGCTCAGGACCCTTCCTTCGTAAAGAGGGAAGGGTCCTGTTTTGTTATTATTGGAACGTTAATCAAGCAATACTCGTATAGGGCGCAGTTCTTGAAGGTTAGGAGCTCATATTATGGCGTTGTGGTCTGGACGTTTTGAAAAGGGTGTAAGCGAATTCACGCAGGAGTTCGGTGCATCCCTTCCGGTTGATAAGGCAATGTATCATCAGGATATTGCCGGCTCCCGCGCTCATGCACGCATGTTGGCAGCTCAGGGCGTAATTTCTGAAAAAGACGCCGAAGACATCGTTGCGGGTCTGACCGACATCGAAAAGACCATCGAAGAGGGCAACTTCACCTTCGACATCAACGACGAAGACATTCACATGTCCGTGGAAAAGGTGCTTACTCAGAATATCGGCGATGCGGGCGCTCGCCTGCACACCGGCCGCAGCCGCAACGATCAGGTAATCACCGACACTCGCCTGTATGCTAAGGAGCTTGCTTCCGAGCTCATGGCAGACGTGAATGCCATGCGTGAGACGCTCATCGAGGCTGCTCGCAAGAATATGGGCACCATTCTGCCTGGCTATACGCACATGCAGCATGCTCAGCCTGTGCTCCTTTCGCACCATTTCATGGCTTACTACTGGATGTTCACTCGCGACTTTGCTCGCCTGAAGCAGGCATTCGATGCCGCCAACGCCAATCCTTTGGGCTCTGCGGCGCTTGCTGGCACCACGTACCCGCTCGATCGCCAGAAAACCACCGACGAACTGGGCTTCGATCACATGATTCCCAATTCCCTTGACGCGGTTTCTGATCGCGACTTCCTGCTTGACCTTGACTATGCATGCTCGGTTGCCATGATTCACCTTTCCCGCCTTTCCGAGGAAATCATCTTGTGGTCCACGTCCGAGTTCGGCTTCATCACCTTGGCAGACGAGTATTCCACGGGTTCGTCTATCATGCCCCAGAAGAAGAACCCCGACTTTGCCGAGCTTATCCGCGGCAAGTCTGGCCGCGTAGTAGGCGACCTTATGGCGCTGCTCACCACCATGAAGAGCCTTCCTTTGGCCTACAACAAGGACCTTCAGGAAGACAAGGAAGGCGTAATGGATGCCTGCAAAACCCTGCATGACTGCCTGGTTTGCATGGAGGGCATGATCTCCACCATGAAGGTGAATGCTGACGCAATGCGTGCTCAGTCGAAGAAGGGTTACCTTGCCGCAACTGACGTTGCCGACTACCTGGCCAAGAAGGGCTTGCCCTTCCGCAAGGCTCATGAAATCGTTGGTCATCTGGTTCTTCTGTGCGACAAGCGCGGTTGCGACCTGGACGATTTGAGTCTGGAAGACTTCAAAGAAGCATCCGATCTCTTCGAGGCCGACATTACCGAGGCTCTCGACCTTGAATCCATCGTTGCTGCCCGCACCACCTACGGCGGAACCGGCAACAGTGTAGTTGCTGAGCAGATCGAGCTCGGTGCTGCGAAGCTGGCAGAAGACAAGAAGCTTGCCGAGTAGTACGTTCCCAAAACAATAATTAAAAGCCGCAGTGCCTTAGGCGCTGCGGCTTTTTTTTGTTGCATCGATTGGTTCATAGCGCCATTTCTATTCAAGATCTATGGTTTGTGCAGATTGGTGGCGGCAACAGTAAGCGTGATAAAATGCAAAGAACTATATTTAGGGAGGTTCGATGGCTTCACGAGCTAGAAAAAGCAAGCACGGTGCTCGCCAGGAAAAAGCAGGTTTAAGGCTTGGCGTTGCGGGTGCTGTAATCTTGGGCGCGCTTGCTGCCTGCTGCATCGCCGTGGTTGCGTTGTGCACCGTTTGGTTGCAGGACTTGCCCGACTACAACGATGCTTCCGCATATAACTATGCCGAGAAAACCAAGGTTTACGCTAACGATGGCACGACATTGCTTGCCGAGTTCTACCTTGAGAACCGTGATCCCATCGATCTCGATGAAATGGGTACCTATGTAACCAAGGGCACGGTTGCCACGGAAGACGAACGCTTCTACCAGCATAACGGCATCGATGTTTTGGGCATTGCGCGCGCGGTTTGGGTGAACGTTACCCATACCGGCCACGAAGGCGCGTCAACCATTACGCAGCAGTTTGTCCGAAACACTATTTTGGCTGATGAGGCTACGGAATCTACACTGAAGCGTAAGGTTCGCGAAGCGTATATTGCCATTAAGCTGGAAGAATCGTACTCGAAGGACGAAATCCTCCAGATGTACCTGAACACGATCAACTATGGTCAGGGCGCTTATGGTATCCAGGCAGCTGCGCAGCGCTACTACAGCAAGGACGCGAAAGACCTCACCATTGCTCAGGCGGCAACGCTGATTGGCATTCCCCAGTCGCCTACGTACAACAACCCCATCGACAATCCCGAAAACTGCAAGAACCGTCGCAACTTGGTTCTTGACCGTATGCTCACCAATGGCGTAATCACCCAAGAAGAGCACGATGCGGCACAGGCTGAAGATTTGAACCTGAACGTTTCAGAGGTAAGCACCGGCGACGGCATGTACAAGTACAAGTACTTCACCAGCTATGTTCGCGAAACGCTTTTGAAGGATTATTCGGCTGACGAGGTATTCAAGGGCGGCATGACGGTTGTCACTACGCTTGACCCCGCCATTCAGGAGGCGGCAGAATCCGCTGCCGATGCGAAGATGAGCGGCCTCTCCGATAATCTTGAGCTCGCGCTAGTTTCCGTTGATCCCGATACCGGCTTCATCAAGGCTCTTATCGGTGGACGTGACTACGACGCCAATGAATTCAACTTGGCAACGCAGGCAAAACGCCAGCCGGGCTCTTCCTTCAAGACGTTTACCTTGCTTGCTGCTTTGAATGAAGGCGTTTCTCCTGAAACCAACCTTAACTGCGCCGGCCATGTGAATATCAACGGCTGGCAAGTAGAGAACTACGGTGGCACCGACTACGGCACACGTTCCATCAGAAGCGCTTTCGCCGTTTCCTCTAACACTGGTTTTGCTGAGCTATGTACCGAAATCGGTCCTGAGAAAGTAGCGGACATGGCGAAGAAGTGCGGTATCGAATCCGAGTTGGACGCCTATCCTTCCATCACGCTGGGCTCCGAAGAGGTTACGGTGCGCGAAATGGCCCAGGCGTACGCCACTATTGCCAATGGCGGCACCAAGCGCGAAGCGGCATGCATCGAATCCATCAAGGATTCTAACGGCATCACCATCTTCCAGGCCGACACCAAGGGCGAAAAGGTTCTTGATACGGCACTCACTCAGGCTGCAACCGATGTAATGAAGGGTGTTGTTACCAACGGTACTGGCCGTGGAGCAAACATCAGCAACGGGCAGCCGGTGGCAGGCAAAACGGGTACTTCGGAGAATTGGCGCGATAAGTGGTTCTGCGGCATCACTCCGCAGCTTTCCACCGCAGTGTGGATCGGTGGCCGCGACGAGGTGCGCATGCCTTCTTCGGTCGCATGTGACGGTGTGTACGGCAACTTTATGAGTCAGGTTCTTGCGGGCCAGCCTATTGAGCAGTTCCCGACATCCGACACGAAGCTCACCTACAACACAACGGACTTCGGCAATGGTAGCGGAAGCACTGGTTCGTCTCCTGAGCATGAAGGCGATACAGAGATGACGGACGGCACGTCAGCTTCCGACACTACGAACAATGGGCAGCCAGGCACCAAGGAACCCGAGAAGGGGACCACAACCCCTAGCGGTGGCTCAAGTGGTGGAAGCAGCGGCGGTTCAGGTGGCGGCTCTGGCGGCGGCGGAACCTC
>UMCT01004311.1_pt1 | contig 11540 bp, 15 predicted proteins | sample 1964291 | NCBI WGS metagenome assembly UMCT01 (sample SAMEA4835974, study PRJEB28245) | human gut metagenome | biome: gut microbiome; material: fecal sample | place: Denmark | collected 2008 | reverse complement strand
AAGAGCTGCTTTATTATCAAATACTTGCCCTTTACTTTCCAAATATCTGAGTAATGGTGCATTTTCAAAAGTTTTAGTTTGCAATACATTACTGTATTCAAGTTGCATTGCGTTAGGATAATCACTTACTTGTTGAAATGTTTTTTTTAACTCATCTATTTCTGCAGAATGAGTTGCTACTTTGCTTATTACTTCATCGAGATTCATATTTAAAAACCTTCTTTTTTTATAATTTATAAAAATTTTATTATTTTTTTTAGAGATTTTGAGAAATAGCATCAATTAATGGATTTCTCATCATTTGTTTTTTCATCAATATTTCTGCAGTTTCTTCAGTACTGAAAGTATTTTTCTGAATATTATTAGTTTCCCCGTGTGGAGGAATATTATTTAAATCAACACGAGATGTAGGTTTACGAGTTTCATTTAAGTTTTTGAAGAATCTTTCTTCAAATTCATGTAACCTATCATCAACTGATTTATTGATTCTTTCCTCCATTTCTTCAGCAGAAAATGATTTAGTTACACCATCTCCCCCATCATTGTTTTCTGAGTTACCAGTACCCTCATCATTATTGTTTTGTTGGATTTGAGTTATTTCATCATGAACCATACGTTTAACAGTACTTTCCATAGATTTAGATAACTGTTCTACTAATCCTTGTTCTTTTTCACTCCATAACTCATCCATAGCTATTTTTAAGTCATTTTTAGTAACATATTGTTCCTCAGGTTCTGCACCTGATTGAGTATTATTATCTGTCATGTTTTTAGTCTCCATGTTTTTTAATATTTTATTACATACTCCTGCAAAACATGTTCCTTCAACTACTCCTTTAGCAGTGGTGACTGTACCTAAAGTATCTATGTTTGCAGGCATGCTTGTTAAACTGATTTCATCTAATCTTGCATTTTTAACATTCCAACCACCATCACGATTACGATCATATTCAGTTGGTGCACCACCAATACTTAAACCCAGGTTAACTCCAATATCTAACATTTCTTTAATATCTGGTGCATATTTAGAAAGTATTGTGGCACCTATTTTCAAAGTATCATTATCAGAATCCAGTACTTTGTTGATACTACCTAGTAAACCTGTGAATAAACCATATTCATGGTCTCCATGAAGATTTTTATTACTGGTTAGTAATTGTTTTTTCATAGAGTTTATGGCTGATGGTAGCATAATGTCTTTTTGCAAGTCTTGATTTGTAGTACTTGCTGTTCCTATGATGTCTAATGTTCCATCATCATTTAACGTGTAATTTTGTTGGTTGTTTTTGGTGAGTGGGACATAGACTCGAAAACGATTATGATTATGCAATGTTTTCCAATCCTCCGAAAAATTTTATTCTTTTTTTTATAAAAAAAAATAAATTAATGTTAAAATAAGCTTTAAAAATAATAACTAATCCGTATAAAAAATAGTAGAAGAAAAAATAAACCATTAATTAATAAAAAGAACAGTCCCCAATATTTGATAAAAAATTATTTTTTTTATTATTTAATGTTTAAGTTTTTTTTCTTCTTCAATAATCACCGTAGACAATTAGAAAAAAGGAGTCTGTGAAATTTTACAGACTCAAAAAAAAAGAAAAAAAATTAAATAATTTGTTTCAATTTATAGGTAATGTTTTCATTATCCTCAACAGGATTATATTCGATAACTCTATTCAAAGATATATGAATTATTTTTTCAATATTATTTTTAAGATCCTCTTTAAATTCTTTATCAAAACTAAATCGGATATTTGTTCCATTTTTTTCATCTTCAGAAGCAATTTCTAAAGAACATTCATTTTTATGAGTATTAATTGTATATAATTCCCCAATAATCTCGATAGAATCTGATTTTTCATTTTTTGTATCGTCAATTACTTTATAAACTTTTTCTGCAAACTCACTAGTTAAGTGTTGTGGTTTAAACGTATGTTTGCTTCAAAAAGATGTAATTAAAATTTAGCACGAACCAAAAGAGCTGATAATTAAGAAAAGTATGTTTAGTCTTTTCTTCATATATACAGTGTAACGATTTAGAAAAAAATGATTAACTATATGAAAAAGTATAAACTAATGTATATGTTTTTTAGTAAAATAGCCCTTAAAATAAGTATGTATTAATAATATTTCGGTAGAGCAAATGAAAAGTAATATAAAAACTTTGTTTAATTTAACATCATTTAAAAATGGTTATATAGTATAAATACAATATAATAAAAATATGTAATGAGCATTAAAAAAAAATGTGTCTAAAAAATAGAGTGTAGAATTGGATTAAAACCTAATCCCTCAATAAAGTTATAATCCAAAATGAAACACACAACACCAGCAAAGAAAAAACATAGTGTTATATTTATGGTATATTTAATATCATATTTAACTTTTTTTATAACACTTTTTAGGTGAACCTATATTTTTTAGATATCTGCTTTTTTATATGAAAATGAATTACATAGCAAAAGGCGTATGCATTCTAAAAAAAAGATCGCCAGGAGGTGATGCTTTATGAATGCAAAACTTTCAAAAGCTAAACGCTCTTTAAGAAAAGCTGAACGCAGCTTAAAAAAAGCTGAACGTGAAGCAAAAAAATTAGAGCGTGAAGCAAGAAAATTATAAAAAAAATCTTATTAAATGATAAATTTGAGGGAGTTTATCATTTTTACTTTTTTTATTCATAACCTTCTATTTTCTTTGTGTAACTCTTTTTTATTTGTTCTTTCTCTTCTACACGTACTCTTGTATTCCATCCATCCTTAAATCCCTCGTTATACCCATATTTAAATCCTTCACGATAATCTTCTTTATTAACCATTTTAAATTACACCTCCAGGCATTTTTTTTATGTTTTTATTTTTAGTCGTTTTTTCTCTCGGGTAATCATTAATAATTCGTAATCCCAATCCTTGTGACAATGTTTTCCAATCCTCCGAAAAATTTTATTCTTTTTTTTATAAAAAAAAATAAATTAATGTTAAAATAAGCTTTAAAAATAATAACTCAACTTAGTTGATAAATTCATATTCAGTTTTGTTTCATGTTTAAAGTAAAAAAAAGTAGTACTGAGAGGTTAGTTTTCTAATAAATATTCATCTAATGGAACTTCTTTAATAATTACTTCAGCTTCATTATCCCAATATTCAATATGATTTATTAATGGTTTGAATTGAGGATATTTCTTAACAAATTGGATATCTTCCTCTACTTCAAATTTTAAATAATCATCAATGTTCATTTGCTCTTTTTTATAATTAATTTCCCAAATTTGTTTAAGAAGATCATCACGCCTACCCACAAAATCTCTTCGTTCTTTGTTGAATGTATTATTATTCCCAAGAAGTGCTGATTCAAGATCCCCAGGGATTGGCTCTTCAAGAATTATTAATTCAGCTAAAATTTTAGCAGGCATATTCTTAATAAATTCCTTATCACAACGAACATACTTAATAACAACCATAAACAATAACCTCCATCAAAACACAATTAACTAAATTTAATTTTTAATATTAATATGTTAACAGCATCATATAAATATTTATATTTATTGAAGTTTCCATACTTTAGCATGAGCTCCAATATCTTTAATATATTCTAAATTAGAACCTGGAGGCAACATCACCTCAAAATCACCTTGAGTTGCTGTAATTCCTTCAACATATAGCACTTTTGTTCCTGCAGGAACTAAAATATAATTAAGTTCATCACCATAAACATCAGATTTAACATTTTCACATATAGATGTTGAAAGAATACCTTTATCAGAATAAACTTTTTTATTACCTTCTACTTTCATGTACCTATTATTTTCTCTTCTAATTAACACTAATGGTTCATTAAGTACTATACCTTTATTAAATACCATTCTAAATAATTCTAAAGCCCTTTCAAAAGAAATATCAACCCCTCTTTCTTTAACCAAATTTTTCCATTCTTGTTTTGGGTTTCTATCTGGAGATTGTAGTCCTCTTAAATAAAAGTTTAGAATTGAGTCTCCCTTTTTAGTGTATAATCTTATGAATTCTAATTCTTCTTCTGTTAAATTATCTGCAAAAACACCATAATCCATTTCAAAATCTAATCTTCCTTTATGAGTATTTCCAACAATAGGATATAACTTCCCATTATCTATAATATATCTGTTGAAATTATTATCCTCAGTTAAATTTGTTACAATCGGGTTTTCAGGAGGTTCCCCTTTGGTTTCCCATACTGCTGTGACTGTACATCTACAATTTGGATGAAATGGTATTAATCCAAGAATATCTTCTATTTTATGAGTTTTTTCTTCCCCATGATTATCAAAGATTACATTCTCATTTTTGTTAAATTCATATGCATACTTTAAACATATAGTACAAACATTATTATCTTCTGCAGTTAAAATTTTAACTTCTGTGTAGCCTTCATTTGCATATGATTGGAGTATTCCTGTATTTTGTACTCTACTTACTTCTGTTTTAGCTATTAATGTTGCTCTTTGCAATGGTGTGAATGTGGTATTTTTTAAAGGTTGCACCCCAACTTTTAACAATCTTTTTGCAATTTCATGAGGATTTTCCCCAGCTATAACTCCTTTAAATATTTCATTTTTAACTGTATGTCTTAAATCACGTGAAAGATTCCTCACAAGTCCATGATTATAATCTTTAGCAAATTGCAATGCTAATTTATCTGCTTGTGTGAAACGTTGTTTAGATTTTATATCCAAGTAACCTTTTTGTTTTCCTCTTTGATATATATCTTCAAGTAATGAATCAATACTAAAATAATTTTTTTCAAGTAGTTCATCTAAATCCTCTTCAAGTGCAGAAAATACTTCTCTTTGATATTTCGCCCCATTAAAGAAATAATTTCTTGCTTCAGTCGTATTTAACCAACTTTTAGTTGAAGATAATTGATTATCAATAAGCTCTTTTAAAAGATTATAATATCTTTGAACTACTGAAGAATCGCGTGTTTTATTTATTCTAAACTCATCCCATAAACCTAAATCATCAAGGAGCATATGATTAGTTTTAATTCTTTCAACTGACACCATATTACTGGTACTCCTTGCGTAATCTTTCCATGGTTAAAGCTTTTTCTAAACTCTTAACCTCAGTACTATAATTACCATTGCCCATGTTAGGTGACATTGTTAACTCTTGATTTAAAGGTAAATCACCCCAATCCACAGGATTCAAACCATAATCCAAACGAACCTCATTAATAGACTTAACACCGTTCTTCAACTGAATATCCTCTATCTGAGCACGAGTCAACTTATTCTCCAAATCCATATGGTTATACTCAAAAACCTCTTTAAACCCAGACCTGCCTAATACTTTATTAAAAGCATTTTCAATAATCTTACAATCCCCAGACAAAGTATTATTAAAAGATTTTTCTTGACTATCCCCTGTGCCACTACCTAAGTGTGCTGTTTCAACAATGCCTATCACAGCAGGAGGCACTTGAAAACCAATTAATATACGGTCACGACTATAATTTAGTAGGTTAAGGAAATCCAAATCACGGTTATTATTACCTGTGCTTTGATAAGTAGCTCCTTTAACTGTAAGCAAACCTTTTTTATTTTTATCTTGCTTCATTCTGTTAATAAAAGATTGAATACTTACATTACTTGTTTCTTTATCAAATGATAATATTCCTCGTGGATCCATTCCGCTGTTATCAAACATTTCTTTGTTATGTTTTAAACCACTGAATTCTAATGCAATAGATAATCCAATACTGTCTATTTCACTAATACCCCATAGATAGTTTTTAGCTTCGGGTCTAGGTTCATATATATGTATTATTTCATCATCTTCAAACCTGTAATCTGTATTACGAAGACCCCATTGACTAGTATCATTATGATAACAGATTAACTCCGTAGGTATATGTTTAAAACCAATGGGTATGTTGCCATAATTTTCTTTATGGTTAACTTCTATAAAACAGTCTCCTGTTAATTTCCATGATTTCCATATTAAATCATTGAGTGTTGCAAATGTATCTGCTCTTAATTTTCCTTGAGAGTCATTGAATAAGTTATTTAAGTAATTAGCTGTTATGGGATTTACTTCTTCACCATAATTGTTGGTGATGGTGAATCCGTTTATTAGGCTGTATCTGATGTATGCTTTAATGCATGATTTAACAAAAACATTATTATATGAGTCATAATATGTTTGTAGGTCGCCTGTGTCTTTGTTGGCTTGTGTGAATGCCCAATGGTAATTGTTCATGAATTCATAGAGCAATGAATCGTCTTCAGGGTTTCGTAGTCCTGGTAGTTTCATTATGTTTTTTTTGATGTTGTTAAAAAATCCCATATTATATAATTCTCCTTTTCCATATTTTTTTTATTAGATTTCCACAATTTCGAAGATATCATTCCCAATAAATTCTTGGTTAATATAATTGAATACATGTGCTGCCGCATCAACAATATCGTCATGTTCTCCGTTAGGAAATGCTCGGAATTCATCTTGAAATGTTTTACGAAGCTTATTATCTTTAATATCAACATATACATGTCCATCGTAGATATAATCTTTCAGTGGTGTTGCTCTGTCTACTTTACTATTATTTGGTACGGGTATGGCTCTTTCCAGGAAGTATCCTGGTAATTGTTGCTCCCAGTTATCATAGAGTAGTGCCCCTGCAGCAGCTACTCCAGTTTCAATTATTGAAATATTATCATGCCCATCAAGTATTATCTGATTTTTTATTTCTTGACTTGTGTCTTTACCAAATTGCCCATGAACAAAATCAGTTATAAGTATAGATTTATCATCGTTTAACAGGTACATAGGTACTCCTGCTGTGAAATCATTTTTACTAATGTCACTTGAAGCTGTATCCCATCCACGACACATTTGAATGGTTGTTAATTCTTTTGGAGGGGCATGCCAATGAAATTTGTTTAAATCGAAGAAATCACTGGTATCATCTATTGGTTTTTGTTGAAAAATAGATTGGAATAATCGCTCACCAATAGATTCTCTTTTCTTTTCCAATTTTTCAATCGTATATTTTTCAGGCCATAATTGTTCACCATTTTCCTTGATTGCTGGGAAGCTTATGAAATGATAATCTTCACTACGGTTCTTTTTAAAATAACCTTGCAAATCATTACTATGCCAACGAGTGTGCAGTATAGCTAGTTTGGTATGGGATTCTATTCTTTGTTCAATAATAGTGTCAAACCAATCAATCCTTTTTTGCAGTAATGTTGGTGTGATATCCTCAAATCCTTTATACGGGTCATCTATGATAATGTAGTCTGCATCTCTACCCGTAATAGAACCATTAGCTCCTACTAGTTTAATACTTCCTGCTAAACCCTTTTTGTCTTCGAACATTAAATGAGTACTGCTGTGTTTTGATTCTGATAGGTGTACTCCGAAGTATGCTCCATATTTTTTAATGTATTCTCTTAGTTTAATACCAAATGTTTCTGCTAAGCTTGCTTCATTAGAAACTATAAGAATATTAAGATGTGGGTTTTGGAATATTAACCATAAAGGATAAGCTAAAGTAACCATAGATGATTTGGAATGCCTTGGAGGCATTGCAACACACAAACGTTCATACTCATCTAAAGTTAAAGCAGTTAACTCCTCTGATAATTTATCAATGTGTGGAGCTTCAACATCTGTTTCATATTTTGATGTGATGAAAACACGATAAAAAAGATATAAATCATTTAAGATTTCACTTATTTCTTTCTCGCTTAGCATATAAAATATTCCTTATTTTTTCTTCATCAAAATAAGTTGTTAAATTATTATTCTCAACATTAACATTAACATCAGTATTTTTCAAGAAATCATTAGAAATTTTGTTTGCTTGCAAACTCATATTAGCAACATCTTTCCAAGTTACTCTTGAATCATCATATTCAGCAGCTTCTTTCATCCGCCTATAATCCTCTGGGAAATCTGAAGCTACTTTATGCAAACCGATTAATAATTCTGCACTTTGACTAGCTACAGTTTGAGTTTCCAATTCAACATCAACAATAGTTTCAGCTTTCTTCTTAACACTATCATCAACCACTTCAGCAGTTTTCTTAGCTAACAACCTATTAGCTTCAGCCTCCACTTTCTCCTCTAATTTCATATGATTACGTTTATAATTACTAATAGCATTATGCCCAATAACCTCACCATATTCCTTCTTCAAATAAGCAGAAACCTCCCTTGAACTTTTACCATCCAATAATAAATCAATAATTTCATCATAATGAGGTGACACTTCTACTTTAGGCTTTGGTGGCATCTTCATCTACCTCCATTAATGTATTTTTTTGTATTTATTGTGTATCGATACATTAATATTGTATCGATACAGGATGTATTATAATAATTTAATCAATTCTGTTACCAGAAAACAGAATATTCCTCCGAATAATGCTATGCTTAATCCAAGTATCCATTTAAGAGTGGATAATATGCTGTTTACTTCAGCTACATTAATGCATAGTTTGTCTAGGTTGCTATCTAGTTTGTCTATTCTTTTTTTGAATTCATTGATTTCATGTTGCCTATGATTTGCTTTGGTTTCTAATGTTACTATTCTGTCTTCGTTTACACAGGTTAATGTGTTATGCTGTGTCATCATTATCATACTCCACACTATCATTATTGGTAGTGTTGTCTAATATGGTGTTTGGGTGTTTCGCATCAAAGTAGGCTAATATGAATCCAATTACGGCTACGAGTATTGCGATTAACTGATTCTGCATATCTGCGGTTAAGGCCAAATATGGTGCTATGGTCATTACTACGAATTTTATTATTGTGGTTATGTTTCCGAATAATTCATTTTTTTGTGTCATTTTTTAAAATCCTCCATCTTTTTAGATTAAATAAAAAAAAATTAAATAATATTTTATGAGTGGATGGATGCAGTAGGATTCAAACCTACGATAAAAAAAAAGATAATAGAGTATCTTAATGTTTTTTGAGAGCAATGTTAAAAATTTTGTATGTTTATTTTCTCTTTTTTTTTAAGAGTATCTGCATTTCTCTGTACATCCAGAAGATTAAAATAATCTGAAATTATGGGTGTTAATAAAAGGGGGGGGATAAAAAAAATATTAATTATAATTTTTTTTTACTATATATAAAACAATCACATTTTTTTATAAGAATTATAATGGGACCATGAAAAAAAATTAGATAATTCTTTTTATATTAAATGTTTTTTATAATTAAAATTTGGTCTTATCTTTTTACCCCATTATTATTAATTTTTTTTTACAATAGAATTACATTAAAAGGTCATGTTTTTTTTAATTAAGTTGAAGGGGATTTTTTTATATGATAAAAAAGTTAAACCGTGTTTCTTCTTTTTATGGACGAAAATATAAAATAGATAAAATATGCTGAATTTGTTAGATATGTTTATTTTCCCGAACATGTAAGTGTAATTTTTTCAAGGATACATTGTGAATATAAATGCCCTGCTTCATATATTAATGTTCCACAGGTCTTGCAAAAGATTTGATCATGATGTGAATCGTAGAGTAATTCTGAATTATCTTTGCAGTTTTTGCATAGTAATTGTATTTCATCATGACTAAAATTTTTAAATTCATTCATAAAGTCCCCTTCATTAATCACCGTAGACAATTAGAAATATTTTAGGATATTTTGAGTCTTTTTTTCTCATTTTGGATTGCTTGATATTCTTGATTGTAATCTTGTCTTCGGTGTTTGCTTAATCCTGATGTGCCTAAACATTCTTTTTTATGATATTGTCTCCGGTATTTGTTAGCGAATATTGCTTTTTGTTCTTGGTGAGCATATTTTTTGCATTTGGAGCTACAGTATGTTTCGCGATTGTGTTTTTTGAAGAATTTTTTACCGCACCATTTGCAGTGTCTTGTGATGAATGTTGATTGCCCTCCGGGGTGTTTTCTGAGTAGTATGGTTTTGGTTCTCATAAAAATATTAAATTATTTATTTTATCCCATTTGGTTTATTTGTCCTATAATTTGTTTCGCTAGAATTTCACCAATTCCAGGTACATTTACCAGGTCGGTGTATGTTAAATGGTATACATCACTCCATGTTTGGAGGTTTAATGTGTTTACTATGTTTTTTGCTCTTTTTTCATGCACATCATCGAGACAGTAACATAATGCATTGTATGCTGGGTTAGGTGATTTTGTGTCGAATTTTTTGGTTATTGGTTTATCATCTAAGATTTTTTCTGTTTGTTTTTCCATCATTAGGAATGCATCATTTAAAGTTCCTGTTGATTGTATTACTGTACTGTATGTGTTTAATCTTGCTATTGCTCCATAGTATTGGTTTATTAGGAATTTTTGATGTTTGTTTGTTTCTTTTATTGCTTGTTGTCTGTCTCTGTTGCTTCCCTGTATTATTATGAATTGATATTTATAATTGTAACATTGTTCTATAGCTTCATTAAATACTCTTCCATTTAATATTGATGATATGAAGTCCTGCATGGTTTTGAATTCGAATACTACTTTGTTTTCAAATAAGTAGTCGCCTGTTTTGAGTTCTTTTACTTGTACTTCATGTCCTTGTTTGGTGTAATATTCTTTTGCTAGTTTTATTCTTTTTTGTTCTCTTGAGTCTATCACCACATCCATATAAATCATCCTTCCTTTTTTTTATTTGAATGGTAAATCATCTAACTCGTTATACATGGGTTCATTGTATAAGCTGGTGTGTGCTTTGATTAACAGTAATGCATCTTTATCCGAACTTGTATAAATATTCAGGTCTGTGAGGAAGTATATTATACTTGCACGGATAATATCAGACATGTTAATATTGTAATCTGTTTTACCTGCTTCCTCCTTAACCTTCGTCAAATACTGATGTAAATCATCATGTATGTTTAAATGTACGGTTTTCATTTCATTTCACCGTCTTCTATTAGTTTTAAACTGTAATCCATTATTTCCTCTGCAATATCCCCAGGTAAACCATATACGCCCACAATTGGGTTTTTATTATTTAATCTGTCTTTTATTTCCCATATTTTTAACTCTTCGTAATAGCTTTTCTCGTACCTGTCTATTTGACACTTTTCCCCCCATTGTCGTACTACTTTTTTATTTGTTTGACGGTCAGCATACCAATTAAGAAATACTATTAGGGTTATGATGCTTGCAATTATTAATAAGTTGATTATCAGGTTAGTTCCTCCCATTCTGGATTAACAATCCATATTGCTCTATATTCACAGATAGCCTCACAGGATTCACAATAAGTACACTCCTGAACATATTTCCTGAAATAATGGTGCTTATCTTTTAATGTGATTTTAACCATGTTTATGAATCCTTCTGTCAATACTCCTGTTTGACAGACTTCCGTACACTCCATACACTGATTACAATCATTATTAATATTTATTAAATATCTAGTCATATTTTCTCCACTTTATCAATTATTTCTTTAATTAATTGTAGTTGTGCATCTGCACAATCAATAGCTAATTCATCATCTCTTCTTAATGTTTCTATGTAATTTCCATTTATTTCCTCATACAAGTCATTTAGT
>UMCT01031407.1_pt1 | contig 11674 bp, 9 predicted proteins | sample 1964291 | NCBI WGS metagenome assembly UMCT01 (sample SAMEA4835974, study PRJEB28245) | human gut metagenome | biome: gut microbiome; material: fecal sample | place: Denmark | collected 2008 | reverse complement strand
AATTCGAAGACGCCCGGGCAGAAGTGGATGACATCGAGCAAGGGCGCTGGTACGTGCAAACACGCGAATCAAACGCAGGCTATGCCAGCGTCGAGTCGGATGCTTCTTCCATTGAGGCCATCGGGTTCGTGTTCCCCGTAGTGTTCATCGTAGTTGCCGTGCTCATCGCGCTTACCACCATCACCCGTTTGGTTGAAGAAGAACGAGGGCTTATCGGCACCTACAAATCACTGGGGTACCGCAACCGCGCCATCTTGGGCAAGTACCTAACGTACGCGCTTTTGGCGTGCCTCCTGGGTAGCGCCGTGGGCGAGTTCTGCGGATTCGTGCTTTTCCCCGCATTCCTGTTCTCCGTGTTCCAAATCATGTACCTCCTGCCCACGTACCTGCTTTCATTCGACACGTTCTATGGCATGGGCAGTATGCTGTTCTTCATTGCAGGAATTGTTGGGGCTGCAGTGTTCGCCTGCCGCGCCGAGCTTGCACAAACGCCTGCCACGCTCATGCGTCCAAAAGCGCCCCGTTCCGGCTCACGCATCTTACTTGAACGAATCCCCTTCATCTGGAAGCGTTTGGCATTCCTAGATAAGGTAACGGCACGCAACTTGCTTCGCTACAAGAAGCGCTTCTTCATGACGGTATTCGGAATCATGGGGTGCATGGCTTTGCTTATCTGCGGATTTGCCATCAAAGACTCCGTGCATGCCCTTTCCCCTATGCAATATGGCGACATTTATCGCTATGACGCCTTGGCCATCACCGGCCCCAACAGCTTCAAAGAATGCGAAACACTGCTTGAGGGAAGCGAGGAAGTTTCCTCTATCCAGGAAGTTGCCGTCGATTCGATAACCCTCACCTCCAACGGCGACGACGAATCGCTGCAACTGTTCGTGCTGCCCGATGGTGCCGATCTTTCTCCCTATGTTTCGCTTAAAAGCGATGGAGAGGCACTGCCTCTTTCCGAAAACGGCATGATTCTCACGCGAAACGCTGCCGACCTTTTAGGAGTAGGCGCAAACGACGAAATCACCGTAAAAACCAGCGCACTCGACGAAGCGACCGTGCCCATAACCCACATAGCAGACAACTACTTGGGCAATGCCGCCTATCTTACGCAAAGTGCCTATGAACAGCTGTTCGATGAAGAGGTTCAGCCCAACGGCTTCTACCTTGCACTTTCAGGCAGCGACACCGAAAAAGAGGCATTCGCCGACAGCTTGGCTGAACGCAACGAATTCCTTTCCGTTTCCAGTACTCAGCAGATGAACGAGGAATTCTCTAAGTCGTTCGACCTGATCAACACCATTGTGTACGTTATCGTCTTCTTGGCAGCGGCGTTGGCATTCGTGGTGCTGTTCACGCTTTCCACAACCAACATATCCGAACGCACGCGCGAACTGGCAACCATCAAGGTGTTGGGCTTCCGCAAACGCGAAGTTAACCACTACGTGAATAAGGAAACGGTACTGCTAACCATTATCGGCGTAGTTTTAGGCATCCCCGCAGGATACGCATTCAGCCACATGCTCACCTATGTGCTGAAAATGCCTTCCATTTACTTTGCAGTGACCATCGATCCAATCAGCTACGCCTACGCATGCGGCCTCACACTGCTGTTCGCCTTCATCGTGGCGCAGCTCTCCAACCGCACCCTGGCAAAGATCAACATGATCGAAGCATTGAAGAGCATCGAATAGGCACCCACGTTTGAGGGGTGGCAGTTCTTCTCTTGGCCCATCGGCTCGATTTACGCCAGGGCGTTGATTCCCCGAGGGTTGCAAGGCTGCTTTGCCGAAGCGTCATTGACCAGGCTTTCATCAAGGGCTTAGCCCCCGAAAGCTGCCAAAGCTGCTTTCTTAGGCTGCCCCTGGCAAAGTTTGCGCCATTTGTTCTTGCAGTTGCGTCGGTCGATTTCACAGCGCAGATGCTGTATCGGACTTTCTTAGGCCGCCATTGGCCCAATTCGCGCCAGAGCCTGTCCTGTTCGAGATTTACCGGTCCCGTTTGGGTTCCTGAGGATCCCTGAGCTCGGGCTTGCGACGAGGGTTGAAATGATGGCTCAGAGCGTCGCCCAACAGACGCAGCTTCACGATGGCATACGCCGTAACCGCACAGGCAATAAGAAAAATGGGGATGCGCACCAGATTGTCGGCCCAGGTAATGATTACGCCACAGGCAGCAAGGAGCGCCGTCCAAGCCCACATGATAAGCACGGTTGCGCGTTGACTGAATCCTGCACGCATCAGGCGATGGTGGATGTGCCCCTTGTCTGCTTCGTCGATAGGACGATGCTCGCGCTTTCGACGCACAATGGCGAAAAACGTATCAAGGATCGGAACACCCGCCGCCAGAATAGGCACCAGCAGCGAAACGAACAAGGCCGACCGCGCTACAGCAAACAGGGAAATGACGCCCAACGAAAAACCCAGAAGCAGTGCGCCTGAATCACCCATAAAGATAGATGCGGGGAAGAAATTGGATTTCAGGAAGCCTGCGCACACGCCAACAAGAATGACACTGAACAGCGCTGCATCGAAACGTCCGGTAAGCACTGCGAACAGCAAGATGGTTATCACGGAAATACCCGTAATACCTGCTGCCAAGCCATCGAGGCCGTCAATCAAGTTGATAACGTTGGCAAAAGCCACCAGGTAAAACACCGTTAGAGGGTAGGCGACCCAGCCAAATTCAATGTACCCTTCGCCAAAAGGATTATGGATGCTGGAAAATAGCAGGCCAGAACAGGCAACCACACAAGCAGCAACTATCTGTCCCAGCATCTTTGCTTTGGGGTTTAGATCAACCACATCGTCAACGGCGCCCACGAGAAATATCAAAACCGTGCCCAGCAAAACGCCCCAATAGTTGACTTCAATGCCGTTGTAGTCGATGAAAGGGTCAACCCACCCGAAGGCATAGACACCAAAACCAGCAACGGCAAGCGCCGCCAAAATGCCGCCGAAAATAGCCACACCGCCCATACGCGGAATGGGAAGCATGTTTACACGGCGAGCACTGGGGTAATCGATAGCATCAAGCTTGATAGCAAGCTTGCGGGCAAGAGGGGTCAAGGCAATGGTAACCACTGCGGCAACGGCGAAGAGAACGCCGCATTCAAGCCAGTCCATGCGCCCCCCCCTCTTTCTCGAACTTATTGGATAGCGCGGCAGAACGCGCTCACGTCAAATGATGATTATATACCGAAGAGACGCTTCTCCCGACTACAGCTAACTAACGGCATCGCAAGCGCAAAGAGAGGAAGGCCGTCATCTACGTCGGCGCAGAAAAACAACCGCCGGATTTTATCGGTTTTTCGCATGGCCCTGACTTGCGCGAGCGCGGCCCCTCCGCTTCGGGAATCGCAACCGTGAAGAAGTTCGGACCACCCGCACCCATGCCGAAGAGCCTTGCAGTTCCCCTCCGCCAACAGCTTACTTTTGCAGCCTTTGTGGAGAGCAGCCACCAAAACGTGGAAGTACCTTGTACTCCCCGTCAGGCAACACATGCAGCACTACTGCATTGTGTAGAATGAGCGAGTTGAAACCCGTAGATTCAGGAGAAGGTGTTCGTGTCACACAGTCCCGCGATAAGCGTCATTATTCCTGTCTACAACGTAGAATCTTGGCTGCGTCGTGCCGTTGGCTCGCTGCAGAATCAAACATGCACCAGCTACGAGATTCTGCTGGTAGACGATGGAAGCACCGATGGCAGTGGCGCTCTGTGCGACAAACTTGCCGATGACGATGTGCGCATCCGTGTAATCCATCAGGAAAACCAGGGAGCCGCCGCTGCACGCAACGCCGCTATCGAAATCGCTCGTGGCGATTACCTGTACTTCATGGACGGCGACGACTGGTGCGATCGCACCATGCTGAAGGACATGTACCGCGTTGCTTCCGAGCACAACCTCGACCTTCTTATTACCGGTTTTACCATCGACACGTACTATGACGACGAAGGCAAGTACTATCGTGAGCTGCGCAATGCACCCGATCGCATCTTCGAATCGCAAGAAGAATTCCGCGCAAACGCCTGCCAGCTTTTCGATGCCCAACTTCTGTATGCGCCGTGGAACAAGCTGTATCGTCGCAGCTACATCAAGGAAAAGGGCATCCGATTCCCTGGCACGTTCTGGGACGACCTGCCGTTCAACCTCGATGTCATGCGAGAGGTTGAACGCGTGGGGTGCATCGACGGTCACTACTACCACTTCCTGCGTGCTCGCGCCGAAAGCGAAAACACCAAGTACCGTCCCGACATGTACGACAAACGTGAAGAAGAACATCGCTGGATGAACGAGCTATACGCGTATTGGAACTTGGATTCTCCCGAAATCGAGGAGTTTTTAGCCCGTCGCTACGCAGAACGGCTAGTTGGCTGCATCGAAAACGTAACTAACCGCAACTGCACGCTTTCGAAGGAAGAAAAGCGCGCCGCCATCAAGCAAATGATATCCACTCCTCACGCACGCGAAGCGTTGAAGAAGGCGCGACCCCGCACCAAGATGATGTACCTGGTATTGGCGCCCTTGCGTATGGGTAACATCACGCTCACCATGACGGAAAGCGAATTCATAAGCTGGGTGCGCCAAAACAGCACCAGCCTTTTCGCACGCCTAAAAGCAAACCGCTAATCAAGAGCTCGCAGATGCGAGCTCTTTCTTTCCTTGCGCCCAAGGGATTACGACAAAAGCGCATCAGCCAAGAACAATTCGCGAAGCCCGGAAAACTCACTGCAATCAGCTGCTTTTTTGTTAGGTTCGGAATGCGCGCCGCATGGCGGTGTCGGGCTGGGTCTGGAGCCGCGAAAGCCACTCTGAACGCCATTCCTGTTAGATGTTCAAAGAGCATCTTCATTCAGCTTGAAGCAATGAAGCGCATGAAAAAGGAGGCCCGTAGCCTCCTTTTGAACAGCGGAATGGGTGGCTTGAGGCGCTCCAGACCCCAGCCCGACACCGCCATGCGGCGCGCATTCCGAACACTTATTTAATTAAAAGCACGCAGCCAATTACAGTAAGCAGGACGTAGGTGAACTTCACGAACTGCTCTTGGCTGATGCGCTTCTGGATAAGGCCGCCCAACCAGGTGGAAAGAATAAGCAAGGGGATGCACACTGCCAACGTAAGCAAGCCATCACCGCCAAGTGAGCCGCCTTGAATGCCATAAAGAGCATAGGCACCGTTCAGGAACACCCAGGTCATAGTGGTGGTTGCCCGGAACGCTTCCTTATCCCGAATCTTCTGCAAAGCGTAAATAGCCAGGAAAGAGCCGCCAGAAACAAACATGCCCTGAATAAGGCCGGCTATGGCAAGAATGCAGTACAGAAGCCAATCGGGTAAAAGCTTATTGTTCTTGTTAAAGAACAAGCCGCGGATAGCAATAATCAAAACCGCAACACCGTATACCTTAGAAAGGATACTCAGCGGGGCAATGGTGTTGATCCACGCGCCAATGGCCATGAAAATCGCCATGATCACGCACATCTTCGCAAGTTCTTTCCACACCACATGCTTGATACCTGTGAAAGCGATAAGCACGCTGGCAAGAAATCCGGTGCAGTTCAACACCACGATGGACTCTTCGTGGCCAATGGTGGCCATGCCCACTGGCATTGCGAAGATATTGCCCGCGAAGCCGGTAATACCGTTAATTAGGTAGGCGAAGAAAAACGTGCCCCAGAATAGGTATTTTTCCATGAACTTCCCCTTTAACGCGCCTCCCCCAGGCGCATTTCATCCGCGAATATGGAAGCCACTTTACTCTTGTAGAGTGAATAGTGCAAAACCGACAGGGAAAAGCGCCCTGCAGGTTTTATTGGCAATTAAAGGCAACGTCGGCATCGTTGCCCAGAGCGGGCTTCATTGGGCTTCCCAACAATGCAGGATCTGCCAGACTCCACGTAATGCAGGCTCTGTGAAGTTTCGATATCGGCACAAATTGCGCTAAGTGCCGACCACGCAGTTTCCACGTCCGATGTAGATTAAACGGGTTTTGCGTCCAGAATGATGCCGCGTCAACGTCGTGTCCCAATGAGGGCAACGCAAAGCTCTTGCGCCCGCCTCGTCGATTGACGGCGTCCCACATGCACACAGCACTTACTTTCACCGTTTTCACCGCATCGCTCGATTACGCTACACTTAAACGGATTTACGCGGCGCGCTAAAACCACCACGCAAATCAAAAAACCAATTTATCTCTTGCGGTTACCGCAAGCCATCGGTCAAATAGGCAGGCACATTTGCGCAGCCGCAACAAAACACTCGGAACCAAACACGATAAGTAGGCATATATGAATATCGAAGAACTCAATACCGCTCTTGCTCAAATCTTTGCCAGCGACGATCTGCTAAAAAATGAGCCCATGAGCAAACACACCACGTTCCGCTGCGGCGGTCCCGCTCAGTTCTTCGTTCGAGCAAGCAATGCCGCAGACATTACCGCGGCAATCAGCGCCGCCGAAAAGGCAGATGCTCCCTGGTGGATCGTAGGCTGCGGAAGCGATTTGCTCGTTTCCGATGCAGGCTTGCCTGGTGTGGTTATCGAAATTGGCGAGCGCATGGCCCACATTTCCATCGACGGATCCATTGTTCATGCTCAAGCTGGAGCAACCAATGAAGCTGTTGCGCAAGCGGCGCTCGAAGCGGAGCTTACAGGTTACGAGTTTGCCAGCGGAATCCCAGGTTCTGTTGGTGGAGCGGCAATCATGAACGCAGGCGCCTACGATGGCGAGTTCAAAGATGTTGCGGTTAGCGTTTCCTGCCTCTTCCCCGATGGTACGGTTCGCGAAATCCCTGCAGAAGAAGCCGATTGGAGTTATCGCCACAGCATGATGAGCGATAAGGGGCTTGTTGTGCTGGGGGCAACCCTTCAACTTGCGGCAGGAGACAAGGATGAGATTCGCGCCAAGATGGACGACTTGTCCCAACGCCGCTCTTCCAAGCAGCCTCTCGAAATGGCAAGCGCAGGCAGCACGTTCAAGCGCCCAGAAGGCTATTTTGCAGGCAAACTCATTCAGGATTCAGGCATGCAAGGCCATTCAGTTGGGGATGCCCAGGTTTCCACCAAGCATGCTGGTTTCGTGGTGAATACCGGCAACGCAAGTGCAGCCGATGTCTTGCAGGTTATCCGCGACGTGCAAGCGGCAGTAGCAGACCAGTTCGGCGTTACGCTTGAAACCGAAGTGCGTATGTGGGGATTTGACCCCACCAATAACTAGCGCGGCGTCTTGCTAATTTAGTGCGCTTCGTGTAGATCAATAGTCATAGCGTACGCAAGATAGAACGCCACAACCGTCATCGCCGCAAAGACCACTGCCCACGCCCACGCCGCTTCAGCGATGGAAAATACTACAATGCCTGAGGATAAAGCGCCCGCAACAAACGTCATAGCCCGAGCGGCTTTACGCATGGGGACATACTTCAGGCCTTCGGCCTGTGCCTTGCTTGCGTTCTTCACGTTTTTAGCCATAACCGCACCTCCGATGAATTAAAGAGGGTGCCCCATTCGCTAATAGAATGGGGGCACCCTCGTTTGTTTTCGCATTCATCGTAACTGCGAAGTATTTCCGTTGTGCAACGGTCTTGTTGCCATGTTGGGTCGTTTCCGAATCGTCCCCTTCGAAAACGAAGGCCCCTCAAGTCACAAGCATCTTTTTGCGGATGCAGCCAATCCAAAACAAAGCGATCTTATGGACGAGGCCGATTCGGACCGAAAATGCCCTTGCAAATAGAGACGATCGGGTCGAAACCTTAAAAGACGATGCCGGACCAGACCGAAACGTCCACAGATGAAGCTGATTCTGTCCGAAAAAACTCCCCGCTAACAAGACCGGGCTCAGACCGCAGAGCCTTTTACAGGTGAGGCTGATCGAAGCTCGGCTTCATGCTGCCATCCTCCGGACGATTGAACAGCGTTTCTTCACCACAATCTTTGCATGTGCCCACCAGAACCTTGCGGGGCATGAATGTCAGCACGACGTAAGCGATGGCAAACGCGATAGAGAAATATGGCATTACAAATGCGATGCCGATAATAACGATCGCCGTGATTACATGCACGTACCACTTGCTGGGAACGCGGCGCTTTTCAGCCGTGTACTCAAAATGGGTGCCGCCGCAATACGGGCAGATAATCACCGTTTCGTCGTTCTTTCTTTTATTGGGATTGGTTTTCTGGTTCTTTTTCTTGGAGCTCATCCAGCATCCCTCCGTACAAATTCATCCAGCATGATTGCTATGCCGAATGCCCTCTCTCTACACGCACGCCATTTCCCCTTTGTTGCTTCACCCTAAGCGCAAATCACAGCCCCGCCATCAAAGGCAAAGCTCAACGATCTCTACTCACTTTGCCACGAGCACGCGCTGCTTCGAATACATGCTTCGCTTTAACGCAGGGCAAGCCTAAAAGGCACGCGTTTTATACGATGAGCATAAGAATACCACCTGCACCACTGGGCATCTGCACGGCATCGCCATCCGTTACCTATCTATATTCGTAAGAAATGAATCCATAGAAATTGAATGAGATAGACGAATAGATTCCCAATAGATCGAGAAATAATTCACCTCTTCCTCGTATCATAGCTAAAAGCTATCGGTTCCTATTCGAAAATGAATATTACCCATTCGCATCGAACATGTTCGGTTTTTTACCGAGGAGTAGCATACACAAACGTTTGCGCACCCGCGCAACAGAACTCTACGAATCCAAGGCGTCATGAGTGGGCCCGAGGGAGGCTCCTTGCAGGGGATACCGTCTTCGTTTCAAACGAGCAGCATGTCCAAAGAATGTAAGGAGAACGAATTGTCTGCAGCAGCAGAAAAGGTAAAGCACTACGGCTTCGCGCTGGCAACGGTGTACATGTGCTATTTCACCTACGGCATCCAGGCCCTGATCTTGAGCCAGAACAAAGTCAACTTCTACACCCAATGGGGTATCACCGACCCCACCGCAGGTTCCGCTGCGGTTTCGATGGCAATTGCTGCCATGGGATTCGGCAAACTGCTAAGCGTATGGATTGGCGGCGAGCTCTCCGACCGCGTCGGACGTAAGAAGTTCGCCGTCGCAGGCGCTGTTGCCTACATCATCTGCTTCACCATGATGCTGCTGGCAACCGACGCAACCGCTTGTTACATCGCCGCCTTCTTGTCTGGCGTTGCAACATCCGGCTTCTGGGACGCAGCCCTCTACCCCGCCGCACAGGAAGCAGAGCCCAAATACGCTGCCTCTGGCGTTATCGGCATCAAGGCTGCCGTTTCCGTTATGGGCGTTATCTACCCCATCTTCGTTGCAGCATTCAGTGCACCTCATATTTGGCACGTTAACATCTATCTGCCTATCGTGCTTTCCGTTGTATGTCTGATCATGACCATCGTCACGCCCTTCCGTTACGATGACGAACGTGCCACCAAAACCGATGGCAACAACGGCATAGACGAAGCTCAGGCTGAAATTCAGGCGGCAAAAGACGCCATGCTCAAAAAGCCAGGCGTGCTGGTTCAGGTATTCACCCTGGTCATGGCCTTCATCTGCATGTTTATCATGTACGGCGCACAGCAGTACACCAAGGCATTCGGCATGGCCAACCTTGGCCTCGACGAAATGGGCGGTGCCGCTCTTGCCTCCATTTACACCGTGGGTTCCATTACCGCTGTGTTCTTCTGGGCAGTAGTAATGGGCAAGCTTCGTTGGAACCCACTGAAGGTTCTGTTGATCGACTTCGCTTTCTCCGCTCTGGCCCTGACTTTGGTATTGGTTGTTCCCAATGTCGCCATCGTATACGTTGCCATCGCGCTACTCGGCTTCTTCGCTGCGGGCGGCGCTTTGCAGACGGGCTTGGTTGTTCGCCAGAACTACTGCCCCGGCCCTAAGGGTCGCAACACCGGAATGTACATGACCTTCATGGGTGTTGGCGCAACCTTCCTTCCCTTTATCGTTGGCGCGATGACTACCGCCATGGGAGAAACCGGCGCACTGTACACCATGATGGGCCTGCTGCTCGCAGCGGCTATCGTTGGCCTGTTATTCTGCATCTACCTGGCAATTCAGTCGAAGCCCCTGTTCGGCTACGGCATCAACCACAAGATGGATTAGGGCAAACGCTACAAGCAAGAACTTACTCTGGGGGCTCGGCACTGTTGCCGAGCCCCTTTCTTTTCACTTGCCGATTGCTCCAAGCGCAGAGACGTAATCAGGATTCCGGCAGACAATCAAGCAGCGTCTTTATTCGCTACGCTGTTTCACGCGCTTCGCCTCGTTGTTTTGCGCGCAGTTCATGAGCGGCCCAGGTTATGCGGAGGGTGTTCATGGCGTTATCGAGCGTGCTCGTGCATTCGGCACCGGGCACGCCGCGCAGAACATCGACGATGTCCTGAATCTGGCCATTTCCCGGATAGCTCTCCACAGGCGGACACAGCTCTTCTTGCACCAGTTCCGCTTCCTTGCGAACGCCGCCCATCACGCCTTCGTGCGCTACCGCATCGCCATCGGCAAGCGTCTCGATGCGGATCGGCGCAGCGTTGTCATAGTAAGAAAACTCGACGCTTCCCTTGTCTCCATAAATAAGGAATCGGTCGATGGCCTTATACGTGGCATAGCACCAAATCCCCGAAACCATAACGCGGTTTTCGGTCTCGCCCGAAAGGGCAACCGTGTCTTCGCCTGGGTAGAACCCCGTGCGGTTGTCTACCTTCAGGTTGAAATCAGTGATGGTTCCCGCAAGAAACGCAATAAGGTCGAGCATATGCGCATCGCCCTCGAAGAAATGGCTGCCCCCTGAAACCTCAGGGCGAACACGCCAAGGCTTTTCCGCCTCAGGAAGCATCTCTTCGGCGGTTTGGCGCTGAGTGCGAATAACCTGAACGCCGCGAACAGTGCCGATCTTGCCCGCATCAAGCACCTGCTTAAGCTCGCGGTAACGTGGCATTCCGCGACGATAATGAGCCACAAAGCAACGCTTCCCCGCCCTCTCGAACGCGGCCTTTATCTCTTGCGCCTCGCCCCATGAAAGCGCAATAGGCTTTTCGAGATAGCAGTCCTTGCCCGCCTCGGCAACGGCAATAGCATGCTCTTTGTGGCAGTTTGGCGTTGTGGCAACGTAGACAATGTCGATATCGGGACAGTTCAGAAGCTCATTCAGCGAATCAAATGCTCGCCCATGACCGTGGCGCTCGCACCAGTCAACCGCTTTCTGCTTCGTCCGATTCCAGATACCAACTAGTTCCGATCCGTCGGCCAAATATAGGCCAGGGCCATTTTTCGTTTCCACAACGTCACCGCAACCGATGACGCCCCACCTAATTACCTCTTTCTGAGCCATGATGCCTCCCTCTCATGCGCACCTAAAACCCCACATGCGATCAGCTCCACAACGTTGGAACCAACCAAAAAGGGGCGCATTCCGTTATACAAACTGTATCATCGTCGCAAGCAAAGCGCATAGCAAAATGGATGCGAACGGACACGCCGCTTCGCGCTGAACCAGCCCTTTGTATGATCTGCCCCGCTGCGGCAACCCTCCCTTTCCGGGATCCGCCCCGCTGCGACGGTCCGTCTTTTGCAGGATCCGCCCCCGCTGCGACGGTCCACCCTTTGCGGGATTTGCCCCGCTGCAGCGATCCACCTACCGCAAAAACAAAAATCAGAGCGTTTTTGCAACTTTTTTGCGATTAGGGGCT
>UMCT01047392.1_pt1 | contig 11700 bp, 9 predicted proteins | sample 1964291 | NCBI WGS metagenome assembly UMCT01 (sample SAMEA4835974, study PRJEB28245) | human gut metagenome | biome: gut microbiome; material: fecal sample | place: Denmark | collected 2008 | reverse complement strand
CGCTTAGGCGTGGCGAATTTTTAACGAACTATTGAAAGATTGTACATTGTCTATGACTTTATCAGATGATGTTTTAGGGGCAAAACCAAGTCTTCAAAATATAAAGAGGGGAAAGATTGACAAAGAAGTACTGCGTCCTATCCCATTAAAAAATGCATTAGTCCGGAATTATTGTAATACTCTTCGTATGAATATGAAGGGCAATTATTCTGTTGAGTTTAGAGCTTATGATAATGGAATTGCTTATCGTTTTGTAACTGATAGAAAAAATGAGCTTGAGGTATTAGACGAAGAATTTACTATCCATTTCCCGACTAATTATTGGGCTCATTTGTCTAAGACTTCAGGATTTAAGACTTCATATGAAAATCCATATTCTCATTTGAATACAATGGATTATAAGTCGTCGGATGAAATGAGTTATTTCCCGGTTTTATTAGAGAGTCCGCAGGGATATAATATATTGATTTCGGAGGCTGATTTAGATGATTATCCTTGTATGTTTGTGAAGGGGACAGATAAGAATGGATTGACTGCTGTTTTTCCGAAATGCCCTTTGGAGTTTGGAGATGACGGAGATCGTAGCGTAAAGATTCTTAAAGAAGCTAATTACATCGCTAAGACAGAAGGAAAGCGAACTTTTCCGTGGCGTTTCTTTATGATTTCTTCCGATGATAAAGATATTTTGAGTAATGAAATGGTTTATAACTTGTCTTCTCCTTGTGAATTGGAAGATTATAGTTGGGTAAAACCAGGACAAGTAAGTTGGGAATGGTGGAATGGAGCTACTCCTTATGGTCCTGATGTAAATTTTGTATCCGGTTTTAATATGGATACCTATAAATACTTTATTGATTTCGCAGCTAAGTATCATATCCCTTATATATTGATGGATGAAGGATGGGCTTTGAGTACACGTGATCCTTATACTCCTAATCCTCAAGTTAATGTACATGAAATAATCCGTTATGGAAAAGAAAAAGGAGTTGGAGTCTTGTTGTGGCTTACTTGGCTTACTGTTGAGAACCATTTTGATGTGTTTAAAACTTTTTCTGATTGGGGAGTAGCAGGTATTAAGATTGATTTTATGGATCGTAGTGATCAGTGGATGGTCAATTATTATGAACGGGTAGCAAAAGAAGCCGCAAAATATCATTTGTTGATTGATTTCCATGGTTCATTCAAACCAGCAGGATTGGAGTATCGTTATCCTAATATTTTGTCTTATGAAGGTGTTCGCGGAATGGAACAAATGGGGGGATGTTATCCAGATAATAGTTTGTACTTACCTTTCATGCGAAATGCTGTAGGTCCAATGGATTATACACCTGGAGCCATGATCAGTATGCAACCTGAAGTCTATAGAGCAGACCGCCCGAATGCAGCTAGTATCGGAACTCGTGCTTATCAACTTGCTCTTTATGTCGTATTCGAAAGTGGGGTTCAAATGCTGGCTGATAATCCAACTCTATACTATCGCAATCCTGATTGTACAGATTTTATAACAAAAGTACCTGTTACATGGGATGAAACGAAAATATTAGATGCTAAGATTGGTGAATATGTAGTACTAGCCAGACGAAAGGGTGATAAATGGTTTATTGGTGCAATCTGTAACGGAAAGGAAGCTTCACGTAGATTTACTTTATCTTTTGACTTTTTGGATAAAGCTAGAACTTACCGTATGACTTCATTTGAGGATGGTATTAATGCTGATAGACAAGCAATGGATTATCGCAAAAAAGAACATCAGGTTAATTCTTCTGATAAATTAAATATTAAATTGGTACGTAATGGGGGATGGGCAGCTGTTGTAGAGTAAATTTTATATAATAAAGTGTTATGAGAATAAAACTGTTGGTAAAATATTTAGGTATAGGAATTGTTTCCTTTAGTTTAACGTGTACGCATATAAATGCACAGGATCGAGATTTTGGTGGCTTAAATCGTTATGCTCAAGAGAATAAAGATATAACTATTTCTCACAAAACTGTAAAAGTTGTTTTTATGGGGAATTCTATAACAGAGGGTTGGGTGAATACCCACCCTGCTTTCTTTACAGATAATGGATATGTGGGACGTGGTATTAGTGGGCAGACCTCATATCAGTTCTTGTTGCGTTTTCGTGAAGATGTTATAAAGCTATCTCCGTCATTGGTCGTTATTAATGCGGGTACTAATGATGTTGCAGAGAACACATGTGCTTATAATGAAGAGTATACTTTTGGAAATATAATATCTATGGTAGAACTGGCTGAGGCACATAAAATAAAGGTTATACTAACTTCGACGTTGCCGGCTGCTGCTTTTGGCTGGAATCCAGCGATTAAAGATGCGCAAAAGAAAATAGCTTCTCTTAATGCACGAATCAAAAAATATGCCTATCAACATAAGATACCTTATGTAGATTATTACGGAAAAATGGTTTATGGAGAAAATGGAGCTCTTAATCCTAAATATACAAAAGATGGTGTTCACCCTACTGCCGAAGGATATATAGTTATGGAAACATTAATAAAAGAAGCCATTGATAAAGTTTTATAATTAATGGTGATTTTGAAAACTGTCATGTTGATAAAGTATGGCAGAAGGAGTTTTCAGTGGGGTTGATAATATAATTGAATGTATTCACTTACATTGCATTGGCATTAGGTGGTTAATAGAATATTTAGATGTACAATCTTCAATAGGTATGAAAAAATAGAAAATAAAATGAAAAATGAACTTTTAATATCAATCATATCTCTCATACTTTTTACAAGCTGTGAGAGTCAGAATAAACTGACAGAGTATGTTAATCCTTTATTGGGAAGTGCTACATTATGGGAAAAGGAAGATTTGGGCTATGTACGTAAGAAAGCAACGAGAACTTGGGGAGCAGAAACATTTCCTGGAGCAACGCTACCTAATGCAATGGTGCAGTTGAGTCCTGTAACTCAATATCGGAGTGGTGCTGGTTATCAGTATGAAGATAGTGTTATTTATGGATTTTCTCATACTAATAAAGGACATTGGAACTTATTGCACGTTCCAATGATGCCTGTTGTTGGAGAAATTAGTCCAAGTAATTACTGTTCACATTTTAGCCATCAGAAAGAGACTGCACGTCCCGGGTATTATCAGGTTTATTTGGATAGATACAATGTAAATGTTGAACTTACAAGTACGTTGCGTTGTGCTTATCATAAGTATACTTTTCGTAAAGAAGATGCAAAGTCTGTATTAGTGGATATTCGTCGTTCAAATAACACTGTTACAGAATGGCATATCGAAAAATCAGGGGATAAGGTTTTTACAGGATATCAGGCTGGAGAAGGTAAAATCTTTTTTTATGCGACGACCAATTATGTAATCGATGACGTCGTAATGAAGAAAGACGGGCATCATGAAGTCGCTTTGGTCAATTTTGTCAATAGCAAAGATAGCAAACCATTGGAAATGAAAATCGGATTTTCATTTGTTAGTGTTGAGAATGCAAAAATGAATTTTGAGCATGAAATGCTTCATAAAGACTTCGCGCAAGTTGCTTGTGAAGCAGATGAAGTTTGGGAAAAGCTTTTGTCTAAAATACAAGTGTCAGGGGGAACGGAACGTGAAAAAAGCTTATTTTATTCTTGCTTGTATCATGCTTTTAAATGGCCGGCTTTACGAAGTGATGTAAATTTTGAATATACTGATATTAAAGGGAATGTGGTAAATAATGGATTTCATTATTATACCAATCCATCATTTTGGGATGACTATCGTAATAAGTTGACTTTGTTGGGAATGTTATCACCTGAGGTGACAATTGATGTCATTAAGTCAATTATCGATAAAGGAGAAAAGAGTAACGGATATATGCCAACATTTTTTCATGGAGATCATGCCTCTACTTTTATTGCGGGAAGCTGGTTACGTGGATTACGTGACTTTGATTTACAAAGGGCATATAACCTGATTTTGAAAAATGCTACGGTTCCAGGTAAAGGAGGACGACCTTATTTGGATGAATATATAAAACGTGGATGGATTGCAGAAAAAGATACGGTAAATGTTCCTACGCAAGATGAATATAAAGGTGCTGTAACAAAGACTGTAGAGTATGCTTATGATGATTATGCTGTAGCTTTGGTTGCTAAAGAATTAGGTGATAAGGAGAATTATGATGTGTTGATGAAACGTGCTAATAATTATAAAACTCTTTTCGATCCGGGTACAGGTTTCTGGCGTGGTAAAATTGAAGATGGAAGTTGGATTGCAGATTTTGATCCATATTATCCTTATTATCAGTACATGTACCGTGAAGCGAATGCCTGGAATGCGCTTTTCTTTGCTCCCCATGATCCTGAAGGAATGATTAAGCTCTATCCTAATAATAAGGCAGTTGAGAATAAATTGGATTCTCTTTTTACAGAGCCTTGGCATGGGTATGAAGTTGATAATATGACTGGATTTATTGGAAACTATTGTCATGGAAATCAGCCAGGACATAGTATTCCTTACACTTATTATTTTATCGGGAAGCAGGAAAAATCACAAGCGGTACTTGATTCTCTGATGGGGCACTATTATGATATGGGTAAGGATAAATTGGCATATGCTGGTATGGATGATGCTGGTGAAATGTCGTCATGGTATGTATTTAATGCCATTGGGCTTTATACATACTCTCCTGCAGATCCGGAATATATCGTTACAGTTCCATTATTTGATAAGGTTACGTTTTATTTAAAGGATAAACCTTTTACTATTGTGAAGCAAGGACATGGAAGAAAAATCCGTCAGATAACTTATGATAATGAGGTCGTTGATGGATATTTTGTATCTCACGGACAGTTGCAAAAGGGAAAGAAACTTGTCATTACAGTTGATTAAAATTTATAAGGAAGCTAGTTATGAAAAAAACTTTAACGATTCTGTTTATGTTATGTTGTGTCTTTGGAGTATTTGCTCAGAAAGATATAACTTATTGGAATAAAATGGCTAATGGTACTTCAGAAGCACTTATCAAACATTTTTGGGGAGCTAGTTTTGAGGGCTACGAAAAACGCTATTATTTTAATTATGGTAGCGATCTTTCTGATATGTCAACAAATAACTATTGGCCACAGGCACATGCAATGGATGTTCTGGTGGACGCGTATATGCGTACTGGTAAATCGTATTATAAAGAACTTTTTCCTTTGTGGTGGGAAGGTATGCCCAAATATAATTTTGCCGGAAAAATGAATCCCAAAGATCCTTGGTGGAATGTTTTTGTTGATGATATGGAATGGATCGTATTAGCACAAATAAGAATGTTTGAAAGTACAGGGGAGAAAAAATATATAGAGAAAGCGAGACAAGTATATGATGATTGGATTTGGCCTACATGGGGACCGGAAGATGAAGCTCCCTGGTTTGGTGGAATTACTTGGAAGACGGATGTCGCAAAATCAAAGAATGCTTGCTCTAATGGACCGGCTGCATTAATTGCTGCTCGTCTTTACTCTTTTTACGATCAGGCTCAATTTAGCGATGGCAAGATTAAAAATGCCTACTTAAATGAAGCTATCAAAATTTATATTTGGGAGAAAAACTACTTATTTGATCGTAAAACAGGAGCTGTTTATGATAATATTAATGGAAAGGGTGAAATTCAGAGAAACTGGATATTTACTTATAACATTGGAACCTTTTTAGGAGCTGCCCATGAGCTTTATAAAATAACAGGTGATAAGCAGTATTTAGATGACGCAGTAAAGGCTGCCAATTTTGTTGTAGAACAATTATCACAAAATGAAGGTTTGTTGCCTGATGCTGTAAGTGGCGATGGAGGATTGTTTCATGGAATCTTTTTCCGTTATTTTGTTAAGCTGATCAATGATCACTCTGTAGATTATTCAGATAGAAAGAAGTTTCATGAGTATATCACTCGCTGTGCCACTGTAATGGCTACTCAAGGAATTAATCCCAACACCATGTTATATGGAGGACGTTGGAGAAAGGCTCCTGCAGATAATGAAAAAGTAGGGCTAACTCCTCATTTAACAGGATGTATGTTGATGGAAGCGATGTGTGTCCTACAACCTTTATGATTTTCTTTAAAGTGGAATGTTTAGGCAGTATAGTTCATATTGCCTAAATGTTTGTTATACGAATACCTATAATTAGATGAAATCATGATATTTAATTTATCATTTAAATGAGTATTCATAATGATGTAAGCAATAGTAATATGGTAAATTTAAAGATAGTTGGAGTTTTAGGAATGTTATGTTTTACGGGATGGTTATCTGCCCATAACGTGAAAATGGAAAAGGAAGTAATAGTCGGTGATGGTATTGCTAAATTTGTTCCAAAAGGTTTCAATCTGAGTCAAATGCCTTCTTTTGCCTTAAAAGCAGAGCCTCAGGAAAAAGGTATGTTACCTTCAAATTGGCAGCTTTATCCTATAATGGAAAAGAAAAAAGGACATGCTAGTGCCTATTTGGACGTACCTCAAGGTACTAGTCTTTATGGTGGCGGTGAGGTTACAGGGCCGTTGTTGCGAAACGGACAAAGTATCAAATTGTGGAATACAGATTCAGGTGCATATAGTGTTGATAATGGAAAACGCTTGTATCAGTAACATCCTTGGGTAATGGGAGTTCGTCCAGATGGAACTTCTTTTGGAATTTTATTTGATACACCTTATAAAGCGAAACTGACAACTACCGATGAACGTATTAATTTCGAAACAGAAGGTGAACTATTTAGTATATTTGATGTAGTTTGATTAAGATCCTTTGAGTATCAAACCATTAAGAAGAACTTACATGAGAATGGGCAATGGATAAGAAATTGCTAACTTGTTTTGTTACACTATATTTCTCATGCTTTTCAAATAACTCTTTTCTAAGTGCAAAGATACGATTTTTATTTCAATTATATAACATATCCAAAATCTTTCTATAAAACAAGTTAAGACTGTGAGCCCCACAGGCACAGTTGCAAATATCCGTGGCTTATTTTTGTAATATAGGTCTATATTTTCTTGTTTAATGCTTAAATGTTTATAAGAAGCATTACCTTTGCACTCATGAGTAAGCAATCAGCATTTGACTATAAGATTCTGGCAAGTTACCTTCTTCCCAAAGGCATACTTGAGTTCTTCGACGTTACATCCGTTAACGAAGACCACACTGGCATTATTGAAGAGACTGGTAATGAGCGCGTCCTTCTTCACATCTATCTTGACGAAAAAGATGCACGGGAAGAAGAGTGGCACGACCTTAAGCCCAATGGTTTCACGGAAAGCCGTCAGGTTAACGACTTTCCTATCCGTGATCACAAGGTCGTTCTTCATGTCAGACGTCGCAGATGGTTAACGGCAGAAGGCAGAAACATAATCCTTGACAGGTACTCGTTGCTTGCTGACAACACCGGCTACTCTAAGGAGTTTGCTGATGTCTTAAAAAAAATATTTGGATACCTACCCGATAACGGCCCGCTCGCCGGGGCTATACTTTAAGGTAGATGGCAATAACCTGGAGCGTGCTTACAAGGATCATCTGAGCGGTTTCCGTAATTGGGAACAAGCCAGTCATGCAGAGGACTGGGTGCTGCATCCTAAGAACATAGGCAAACGGCTGGGCATTGACGAGACCATGCTCCACAAGGACCTGATGACATTCTTGACCAACAAAGAAGGGCATGGCAAACGTCACACCTTAATAGCAGCTGTAAAAGGCACTAAGGCATCAGACATTATCAATGTTCTTATGCAGATACCGCAGGAACAGCGAGAGCAGGTCGAGGAAGTCACCATGGACTTCTCTGACAGCATGTTTGCTGTCGTCACAGAAGCCTTTCCCAATGCAGCCATAGTCATTGACTGCTTCCATATCGTCAAACGTTGTATCGAAGCAGTGGAGGAATTCCGCCTCAAAGCTAAACGAGAAGCACAGAAAGCACAAAACAAGGAGAAGGCCATGTTCAAAAAGAAACTTGAACAGCTGGTAAAGAGCCGTAAATACTACCGCAAGAAACATCCAAAGAAATACAAAGGCAAGAAGCGGGGACGCAAGCCACAGAGGTTGAACAAACGCTTCAGACCAACCATGCTTGCCAATGGCGAAAACTGTCATAGAACTACTGACAAGAAGCAAGTATCTGCTGAGTGTGAGTGGTGAAAAATGGACTGACAGGCAGAAAACACGTGCAAAGATACTTTTCAGGATGTTCCCAAAGATAAAGGATGCATATACTTTGATTTGTAGCCTAAGAAGCGTGTTTAGCAACAAGTCTATCGACCGGGGTACTGCTAAGGTTAAACTGCATGAGTGGTATCAGAAGGTTTCAGTTTGTACGTTGCGTGAAGTAAAGGCTGCAAGGGATGCCATCAAGTACAAGGAAGAAGAAGTACTAAATTACTTCATAAACAGATCAACCAATGCTCATGCTGAATCTCTTAACTCTAAGTTGAAAGGCTTTAGAGCACAACTACGCGGTGTGCAGGATTTACCTTTCTTTATGTTCAGAGCATCCATAATCTTTGGATAACATGATTATATTGCCACGGACTTATGCAACTGTGCCGTAATTTTGCAGCAGAGTAGTTTAAGTTAGTAGTTAACAGTTAGCAGTTAGTAGTTGGTAGTTAGTAGTTAGTTTAAGTATTAGTTAGTTTATAAGATTGTTATCAGGAAATGGGCATCCGGCAAGACGACAAACCGTCTGTGCTGGATGCTTTTTGATTAAGAGCAATAAATAGACCTGGAACTGATTTGTGGATTGGAAAAACAATCCTGAAAGAAACCACTGATAGTGAAAGGTGCCCTTACGGGTTTATGCAGTACTCCACAAACGTGGCTGTGCCAAAATGAAGAAGTGCTCACTTCCTGTTTTTTGACACAGCCACGTTTATTATAGGTATATTCGTCGGCTGCTACTCGTTGTTGTCTGAGAAAGAGTATGGGTAGGCAGCAGGCTGGGTGCCACGGCGCATATTGGGCTTGCTGCTCATCTGATATTGCAGACGGGCACCGCGCAGCAGTTGGTCGTGGGTCACATAGTTTTTGCCGTATGCCTTGCCGTTGATGCTAAGCGACTCGATGTAGCGATTTTCATCGCTGTTGGCAGGGGCTGACAGTTCAACGGTCTTACCGTTGGCCAGATGTATCTTGGCCTTTTTGTAGAGCGGAGCGCCAAGTACGTACTGGTCGGTGCCAGGACATACGGAGTAGAATCCGAGAGCCGACATGATGTACCACGCTGAGGTCTGGCCGTTGTCCTCGTCACCACAATATCCGTCTGGTGTGGGGTAGTAGAGACGACGCATGGCCTCGCGTACCCAGTACTGGGTCTTCCATGGCTGTCCGGCATAGTTGTAGAGATAAATCATGTGCTGGATGGGCTGGTTGCCGTGGGCATATTGTCCCATGTTTACAACTTGCATCTCGCGCATCTCGTGGATGAGTTGCTTACGGGTATCGACATTTCCACCAAACGTCGGGGGCTCCTTGAACACAGCGTCGAGTTTGTCGACAAAGGCTTGGTCGCCGCCCATCAGCGTGATGAGACCGCGGATGTCATGGAACACGCACCACGTCCAGTGCCAACTGTTTCCTTCGGTGAACGGTCCCCACCAGGCATCTGGTTTGAAGTCATCTGGGAAGTTGCCTTTAGAGTCGCGACCGCTCATCATACCATATTTTGGATGAAACACATTCTTGTAGTTTTGACAACGCTGCTTGTAGATATCTGTCTCACTGGCTGGACGCCCCAGTTTCTTACCCATCTGGTAGATGCACCAGTCATCATAGGCATATTCCAAGGTGCGTGAGGTGCTCTGGCCAACTACGTCGGATGGAACATATCCTAACTGGTTGTACTCCTTATATGCCGTACGGCCAGATGAGCCTACTGTTGGATGGACAGAGTTGGCATCCTTGCACAAAGCGTCGAAGATAGCCTGTGTGTCCTTCTTGATATTTCCTTTCACGTATGCGTCAGCAACTACGGATGCAGAGTTGTTGCCCACCATGCAGTTGCGGTGACCTGGTGTTGCCCATTCAGGATAGAATCCACTTTCTTTATAGGAATTGTAGAAGCCTTCCTCCATCTGTGCGCTCATCTCTGGGTATACAAGGTTGATGAATGGCATCAGTCCGCGGAAAGTGTCCCAGAAACCTGTGTCGGTAAACATATAGCCAGGCAGCACCTTGCCGGTATGTGGGCTGTAGTGTACGATATTACCTTTTGCATCTTTCTCGTAGAACATGCGAGGGAAGAGGGTACTTCTGTACAGACAGCTGTAGAATGTTCGCAACTCATTGATGTTGTCGGACTCGATTTCTATTCTGCCCAGTACTTCGTTCCAGCGGTCACGACCCTTCTGCTTCAGTTGATCAAAGCTCAGTGTGCCCAGTTCCTTGAGGTTCAACTCAGCTTGCTCGGCACTGATGAAGGAAGATGCTACGCGGGCATGTACTTGCTCGCCTTTCCTTGTGGCAAAACCGATGATGGCACCTGCGTGGTTGCCCGTGGCCTCAAGTTCGGCAGTGCGTATGTCACCGTTGGGAACGGCGGCAGTGTAGGTGAAAGGTTTGTCGAAGACGATGACAAAGTAGTTCTTGAAGTTGCCAGGCACACCGCCGCTGTTCTTCGTGGAATAGCCTACTATCTTGCGCTCGGCTGGTATGATAGTCACTGACGAGCCTCGGTCCAGTGCATCAACGACCACGCACGACTGGCTGTTCTCGGGGAACGTGAAGCGGAACATGGCGGCACGCTCCGTGGGCACCAACTCGGTGTTGATGTCATAGTCGGCTAGATAGACCTGATAATAATAGGGAAGGGCCGTCTCAGCCTTGTGGTTGAAGAAACTGGCGCGGTCGTCTTCACGGAATACGTGGGCTCCTGTGGTGGGCATCAAGGCAAACTGTCCGTAGTCGTTCATCCACGGACTTGGCTGGTGGGTCTGCTTGAAGCCACGTATGCGGTTGGCCGTGTAGTTATAAACCCACCCATCGCCCATGTGGCCTGTCTGTGGTGTCCAGAAGTTCATGCCCCAAGGCATGGCCGTGGCGGGATAAGTATTACCCGTTGATAATTCGAAATTGGAGTCAGTGCCAACGAGCGTACTCACGTAGTCGGCATAGTTGTTTTTGGCCTGTGCCCAGAGGGAGCAACAGATACAGGCTGCTAATAGAATTTTGCTTTTCATTATTATTTATCGTTTTGTGATTATTGATTCGTTACAGGGAAGGCACTGATGCGCAGACGGGCTGCTTTCATAAATAATATGGTGTTTTGTTTCCGATTGCAAATGTACCCCATGTTTTTCATAAATATGTCCTATATAATGCCAAAATTGTAGACAAACAGAAAAAGAAAGGCAAAAACGAGGACTATAATTATATATGTTATAATATATATTTACATTATCAAAATGTTGTTAGTAAAAAATATGGTAGAAAAGAAATTATTTGCAAAGACATTGCCCGTTCTATTAGGTTTTTCGTAATGGGTTTCTGCGACATTGTCGGCATATCAAGCGTCTTTTCGAAAGGCTCTTTGTGGATGGCATACAACTTATAACGAAACTGAAGAGCAACATGAAGGGAGCATTGATGTCCGTATCCGACAAACTGCTTCTCAGGAAGAGGGCTATAATAGAGACGTGAATGACGAACTGAAAAACATGAGGGTGTGTCAAAACTGAAGTGACCCCAAAAAGTTGGACAAGTTAAACAC
>UMCT01019006.1_pt1 | contig 11742 bp, 8 predicted proteins | sample 1964291 | NCBI WGS metagenome assembly UMCT01 (sample SAMEA4835974, study PRJEB28245) | human gut metagenome | biome: gut microbiome; material: fecal sample | place: Denmark | collected 2008 | reverse complement strand
TGCTCTCTGCTCTCTGCTCTCTGCTCTCTGCTCTCCGCTCTCCGAGCGTCGAACCCGTAATCCGGAAACACCCGTCAGGGATGCCATCCGATCTTCTTCAACGATAGCCGGCATCGAAGAGCCAGCCCCGGATAAAGTTCATCGCCGAATAAACCGCCCCATGAGCCGGATCCTGCGCCGCACGCCCCGAATGCCCGAACACCCGTCAAGAAGCCGCCGGCCAGTTATCTCTTACGGTCGCCAGAAGTAAAAAGCCCCGGACAAGGTCGCAATTCCTATGTGCCGGGGTAACGAATCCGCAATCCGGAAAGCACCCGGCCCCCGGACAAAAGCCTACGCTCCATACACCCCAGCGGTGAATTCTGCGGCCGGCACGGGCTCGGACGCAAAAGAAGAGCACCGCTTCGATCCCGCCGGAAACGGACACGCCTCGCCGTAAAACATCGGCAGTCATATACCGCCAATATACCTTATTCGACGGTCGTTTATTCACGACCCGTGACCGTGTTGTAATACTTGTCGCCCTAAATCCCTTCGCTCGGAGGAAACTTGGGCTACGACACACCCCAAAGGGACACCGAAGTATATAATCACAAAAATACGGTACTTCCCGGCAGTCAAATGAAAGCGGCGCCCCCTTTTCGGAAGCGCCGCCGTATCAATCGAAATACAGGTCTTATTCGGTAACCCGCTCGAGCCATTTCACCATACCGAGCATAACGCCCATCGAGATGATGCAGACCGAGAAGAATACAGTCCAAGCCACCCAAATAGGATAAGCATTGTAGATGAGCGGACCAATCCAGAGCAGCAGATTGCCTACGGCCGTTGCACAGAGCCACAGACCTTGGCAAAGGCCCTGGAGATGCTTGGGAGCAACTTTAGAAACGAACGACAGACCGAGAGGAGAAATGAACAGCTCTGCCACAGTCAGGAAGAAGTAGAGTACGAAGAGCACCCACGGTCCTGTCTTGAGAGCGGCCGCCTCTGCAGCCGGGAGATCCTTGAACGCCTCGGCCGAAGGATAACCGTTGATGATCGAGAATACAGTCATGAAAAGGAATGCCAATCCGGCCAAACCCATACCGATAGCGATCTTGCGAGGTGTGGAAATCGCTTTTCCACGGCGTGCAAGAGCGGCAAATACCCACATCACAACAGGAGTGAGGATAATGACATAGAACGGGTTGAGAGCCTGCCATATTTCCGGCTGTACGGAGTCGGTCTTTACGAAATCGCGGGCAAAGAGCGAGAGTGAAGTTCCGTTTTGATGGAATGAAAACCAAAAGAAGATAGCAATACCGAGCACAGCGAAGAGGGCTGCCATACGCTGCTTGATTTCCGTAGCCATTGCAGCTTTTTCCTCTGCAGAATATGTAACGGTTTCCTCTTTTGCTTTCTTTGCGGGAGAAGGAAGCTGTCTTTTGGTGAAAAGGAATATCGAGAGAGAAATAAGCATTGCGGCAACGGAGGCGATAAACGAATAGTGGATGCCGGTGTTGAAGACATTAAGATAATTCGAACAGAATGCCGATACGGAGCCGGCATCACCTGCAACCACAGAGCCACCCACCTTTGTAATCAGCTCCTGAAGATTGGCAAGGTTTACTTCCGCACCCGCCAAAAATCCATGGCAAAGAGCCGGAAGCTCGGCATTATACATCAAACCGTTCTCACTGAGCCACCAGCTGCGGAGCAAAGGAGCTACGAAGGGAGCCACAACGCCACCAAGATTGATAAAGACATAGAAAATCTGGAAACCGGCATCACGCTGCGAAGCATAGCGAGGATTGTCGTACAACTGTCCGACAATGGCCTGAAGGTTGCCCTTGAAAAGGCCGTTGCCGAATGCGATGAGGAACAGCGCACCGCAAGTAAGCGTAAGAAGCCATGTCTGATTCTCAGGAGTCGCGAAAATGGGGAATGCCAATACGACATAACCGATAGTCATGACAATAAGACCGGAAATGATGGTTCCTTTGTAGTTCTGCGTTCTGTCGGCAATGATACCGCCTACGAGGCTAAGCACATAGATACCGGCGTAGAAGAAAGAATAGACTAAAGCACTGGTCTCTTCAGACAGGCCGAATTTGGAACATAGAAACAGCACAAGCACCGCGTTCATGATATAATATCCGAAACGCTCGCCCATGTTGCTCAATGCTGCCGGGATCAATCCTTTGGGTTGATTTTTAAACATACGCGATTGAATTAGAATTTTTTCTGTTTTTTGTTTCGCGGACAAAGATAGAATTATTTTTCGTATTTTTGTTATAATAATGAACCAGTTTATGGGAAATCCGACGAAAAAGCTCCCGATGATCGAGCGGGACGGCTGGCTGCTTCCGGTCGAGAAAGAGCTGACCGCCCGGCACGAGAGCTACCTGCGGGCACTTCGGGAAATAGAAAAATCGGCCGGATCGATCGTCGATTACGCCAACGGCTATCGCTATTTCGGATGGCAGCGGGACGAGACGCTCGAAGGCTGGTGGTTCCGCGAATGGCTTCCCGGGGCGCAGGACGTTTATCTGCTGGGCGACTTCAACGGTTGGCAGCGCACTTCGCTGCGGCTCGACAGAAACCCGGAAGGGGTGTGGAGTATTTTCCTGCCCGATGCGATGTATGCCGAACGGCTCACGCACGGCTCGCTCTACAAAATCCACGTACACGGCGACAACGGCTGGCACGACCGCATCCCCGCCTATGCGACCCGCGTGGTACAGGACGAGAAAACCAAGGATTTCACCGCCCAGTTCTGGAATCCGTCCCCGTTCGACTGGCAGGGTGACCGGCCCATTGCGGCCCGCAGCGAGGAATTATTCATCTACGAAGCCCACGTAGGTATGGCTCAGGAGCGCGAAGGCGTGGGCAGCTATGCGGAATTCACCGAAAAGATTCTTCCCCGGATCCGGGAAGAGGGTTACGATACGGTACAGTTGATGGGCATCGCCGAACATCCCTATTACGGGTCGTTCGGCTACCACGTGTCGAACTTCTTCGCCCCTTCCTCGCGCTTCGGCACGCCCGAAGCGCTCAAGACACTCGTGCGCACGGCTCACGAACTGGGACTTGCGGTGGTAATGGATCTAGTGCACGCCCACTACGTGAAGAACCTCAACGAGGGGATCAACGAGCTCGACGGTACGGATCATCTCTACTCCCTACCGGGTACGGCGGGCGAACAGCCCTACTGGGACTCCAAAACTTTCGATTACGGCAAGGAACAGGTGCGGCACTTTCTGCTCTCGAACGTCAAATACTGGCTCGACGAATTTCACTTCGACGGCTATCGGTTCGACGGAGTGACCTCGATGCTCTACCGCCATCACGGGCACACCGACTTCGTCCGGAGGGAGCAATATTTCGATGAGGAGGTGGACGAAGCCGCCCTCACCTACCTTACGTTGGCCAATACGCTGGTACACGACTTCCGTCCCCAATCCGTTACGATCGCCGAGGAGGTGAGCGGCATGCCGGGCATCGCGGTTCCGACTGCAGACGGAGGCGTCGGCTTCGACTACCGCCTGGGCATGGCCATTCCGGATTTCTGGATCCGACAGCTCAAGGAGATACCCGACGAACAGTGGGACATACACGCCATTTGGCACGTCCTGACCGACCGTCTGCCGGGCATCAAGACGGTCGCTTACGCCGAATCGCACGACCAGGCGTTAGTGGGCGACCAGACCCTCGCGTTCCGGCTGATGGGAAAGGAGATGTACGACCACATGGACCGCGCCTCGCAAAGTCCGGTCATCGACCGGGGAATGGCCCTGCACAAGATGATCCGGCTCGTCACGATCTCGGCAGGCGGGGACGCCTATCTCAATTTCATGGGCAACGAATTCGGACATCCCGAATGGATCGACTTTCCGCGCGAGGGCAACGGCTGGAGCTACGCCTACGCCCGGCGCCAATGGTCGCTCGCGGACAACGGGCTGCTGCGCTATGCCCAGCTCGGGGAGTTCGACCGGGCGATGATCGCCCTGGTGAAAAAATACGGCATACTCCGCGACGGCTACCCTTACAATTTACAGATGGACACCCAGAATCAGACGATGGCCTTTTCGCACGGCGACCTGCTGTTCGTATTCAACTGGCATCCGTCGGCCTCGATACCCAATTACGAAGTACGGGTGCGGGTTCCGGGCCGTTACCGCCCGATCCTCTCGACCGACGAGCGCCGTTTCGGCGGCACGGAGCGGACCGACATGCGGGGGCAGCATTTCTCCTACCCCGTGCAGGGGGACGAGCTGCCCCGCATCCGCATCTACAACACCTCGCGCACGGCGACGGTTTTCCTCCGCGAAGAGTGAAGGAGACGATCAGCCGCCCGCACCGGGCGGTCGGCAAACGACTGTTTCCTGCTCGTCCGTCCTACCGGGAAATCCGGGATTCGGAAGCCGACGAAGCCTATCAGGAGACGAAAACATCAAAAAAACGACGACACGCCGCTGCCGAGCGGGGTTTCGGACAACAAATTCAATACAATGACGAAAAAATACCGACATCTGCTGTTCGACCTCGACGGCACGCTCACAGACCCGATGGAGGGCATCACCCGTTCGGTACAATACGCCCTGCGGCATTTCGGTATCGAAGTGAGCGACCTACGCGAGCTCTGCCCCTTCATCGGACCGCCGTTCGCGGAGTCCTTCCGGACATTTTACGGCTTCGACGACCGCCAGACCAGCGAAGCCGTAGCCGTATCACGGGAGTATTTCACCGAAAAAGGCATCTTCGAAAACCGGCTCTACGACGGGATGGACGCACTGCTCGACACGCTCGCAAGCAGCGGATATACGCTCTGCGTCGCCACGTCGAAGCCCCGGGTATTCGCCGAGCGGATCCTCGACCACTTCGGCATCGCCCGTTATTTCTCCTTCGTCGGCGGCACAGGACTGGACGGCTCGCTGCCGACGAAGGCCGATGTGATCGCTCACGTGCTGGCCGGGAGCAACATCACCGATCGCGGAACCGCCTTAATGATCGGCGACCGCAAATACGACATTCTCGGTGCAAAAACCGTCGGCATCGACTCCGCCGGAGTTCTCTACGGCTACGGCGACCGGGCGGAACTGGAAGCGGCCGGAGCCGATTACATCCTCCCCGCAATTCCCGACCTGGAAGAGTTGCTGCTCGAATAAACGGACGAAATACCGGAAAACAGAGGGATTGTCTGACAAGTCCGATTTTAACGTTTTCACCCCCGTCGGAATAAACTCCGACGGGGGTGATTTTCAATTTCGGGAAGTTATCGAACAGCCCTTTCATTCAGTTGCGGGCAACCTTGAAAGCCTACTTTTTCGCTGCGGCCGTACGGCGGGCAATGTCCTCGGCCGTATGCTGCACCCGGGAGCAAAGGTTCGACAGATCGACGCCCTCGATCCGGCGGCCCTCGACGACGATCTCGCCGTTCACCACGACGGTATCCACGTCGGCAGCCTTGCCGCAGTAGATCAGGTTCGCCACCATATTATATACCGGCGTAAGGTGCGGCTTCACCGCATCGATCAGAATGAAATCCGCCAGCGCACCCTCCTTAATAACGCCCAACTCGCCGGCATGACCGATCGCACGGGCCGCATTGACGGTCGCCATTTTCAGGATTTCGTAAGCCGGCAGCACGCAGGGATCCATCGTCGCTACTTTTTGCAGGAACGATGCGGTACGCATCTCGTCCCACATATCCAGGTCGTTGTTCGAACAGGTACCGTCCGTGCCGATCGTGCAAAGCACCCCTTCGCTATGCATCCGGGCGATCGGGGCGATACCGCTCGAAATTTTCATGTTGCTCTGGGGGTTGTGTGACACGGCCACTCCGCGCTCCCGCAGGATGCGGATATCCCCGTCATCGACGTGAACGCAATGCGCACCGATCGTCCGGTCGTCGAAAATACCGAGGGTATCGAGATGCCGGACAGAAGTAGTACCGTAACGCTCCCGCACGATACGCACCTCGTCTTCGGTTTCGGAAATATGGGTCATGAACCAGAGTCCGTGGCGGCGTGCCAGCTCCTTGCCCCGCTGCAACGACTCCGGCGAACAGGTATAGGGCGAATGGGGCGCCACGGCCAACCGGATACGGTCGCAGTCGCCCGTGGTGGCGATCATCCGCTCCACATCGTCGGCAAAAGCCTCCCAACTCGTATCCAAGTAGCTCGCTCCGAGCATGGCCCGGATGCCGAGCCGCCGCACGGCCTCGGCGATACGGTTTTCGTGCCAGTACATATCGACGAACGTCGTGACGCCGCCCAGCAACATTTCGACAATACCCATTTCGGCTCCCAGCACGATTTCGTCCGGGGTTTGCTGCGCCTCGAAAGGCCAGATATATTCGTGGAGCCACTTCATCAGGGCGATGTCGTCGGCATAGCCCCGCTGGAGGGTCATCGCCACGTGGCAGTGGGTATTGATCAGTCCCGGCATGAGCACCTTACCCGTGCCGTCGATCTCCCGCGCCCCGGGATGCTCCCGCCGGAACGCTTCGATCCGCCGGGGATCGGCGCTGACCAGCGCCAAACGGCGATCCGCCACACCGACCGCCCCCGTGAAAGTCCGGGGCTCCTTCTCTGCCGTCATGGGCAGAATCGTACAGTTCGTAAATAACAGTTCCATAAGCAATACAGGTTCGACGCAATCGGAATTACAAACCGGGCGGTTATCGTCAAAACGGCATACGTCGAACTATTTTACGGTGTTCACGCGAACATCCGATCCCATTTTGACATCTTCTCGAAACCGCCCCTATCAAAGCGCCCCTTCTATCGATCGCTTCCGGGACGTACCCCTTTCCGGCACCGGATCATTCGGTATCCAGAGAGTTCCCGCAAACGGTAATCAGCTCCCGCCCCGAAACCGAATTGGAATAGATCTGGATCACCTTGCTGAAAGTGCCCGGTTCGTTCTTATGCGGTTCATAGACCACACGGATCACAGCCGTTTCGCCCGGTGCGAGAGGGCGCTTGGAGTGGCTCACCTTCAGGCACGAGCAGGTAGTCTGCGCCCTTACTATTACTAACGGAGCAGAGCCGTCGTTCGTATATTCGAACTCCCAAACCAGATCGCCGCCCCGACGGGGTACGCTCCCGAAATTATGGAACGAACTCTCGAATTTCAGGTGCGCTCCCTCGTATTGCTGGGCGCCGGCCCCGAGCCATGCAAGGCACGAAGCCGCAATCAATAATATCGTACGTATCATTCGTGTCGTTTTCGCAGCCATCGTCCGCTGCTGTTATCGCGCCTTCAGTCGATGCGGTGCAACGTCGCACGGCAAACCGGATTGGCAGCGCATTCCAATCTATTCCAACGTAAAGACATAGGTAATCGTTCCGGTCTGCATCAAACTCTCGCTGGATGAAAACCGAGCTTTGCGGGCCGCTTCGACCGCCGCATCGACCAGCCGCTTGCTGTTGGTCGTCGATCCCTGCGCCCGATAGGAGGCGTATGTCACCCGACCGGAAGCATCGACAGTCACATCGACGACGACCTTGCCGGACTCATTGCCCGGATAGGAAGGCTTGGGCAGCTTTCCCACCACCGAGCGCCCCGAAAGGTCGTAGGCAATGCCCGAATCGCTCTGGCCCGTGCCGTCGTGACTGCCTTCCGGCGCCCCCGAAAGGTCCCCGGCGTTACCCTCGCCCGCAGCAGGCCCCTCCGACGTGGAAGTGCTCCCCGCCGTGCGGCCCGGGAAGAGCGCCCGACGGTTTACCGTGCGGGGTTGTTCGGCAGGCTGCTGCGCGTCGCTGCGCTGCGGAGTTTGTCCCGGAGTCTCCCGCTCGCGGGGTTTCTTCTCCGGCTGCGGTGTCTGCACGGCGATCTCCTCCCGCTCGCTGGTCACGTATTCGACCTGCTGCCGCGACGCTTCGGCCGCCGCCTGCTGCGGCGGTGCCTGCACATCGGTAGCCGACAGGTCCCGGTCGCCCAGACCGGTTTCGGTCGTCCCGAAATCGATCAGCAACCCTTCGCCGGGAAGCAGCTCGTCCCGCCCCATATCGAACGACACGAACAGGAAAGCCGCCGCGATCGACAGCGCATAAAGCAAAGCTGCGAGCCCCGCCCAACGGCGTGCATTCGATTTATCGTTATTCGGATCGTAATAATACATCGGTCAATTCTCACAAGGAAAACACCGCAGGGCGGCATTCCCCGGGTTTCACTCTATTCGGGCGAGGTAGCCGCGATGAGCGTAAAATTGTTGGCCTTGGCCATGCGCATCATGGCCACCACTTCGTCGAAAGCCACCGACTTGTCGCAATGCAGCGAAACGGTAGGGTTCTCCTGTCCCGTCAGCCGGGACTTGAGGGCTTTCTCCACGCCCTCGCGCGAGCCGACGTTTTCCGTCTCGACATAATACCTGTATCCATGTCCCGTATCCTGGATCGAAATCGTCGTCATTGCCTTGTCCTTCAACTGATTCGAACTTTTCGGCAGAATCAGCTTGATGGCATTGGGGTTGATGAGCGTCGTAGCGATCAGCATGAACAGCAGCAACAGGAAGATCAGGTCGGTCATCGAAGCCGACGAAAACGACTTATCGACCTTGGATCCGCGTTTGATTGCCATAACAGATTACTTTTGAACGGGTTGATTCAGAATATCCATAAAGGCGATCGAGTTGGCCTCCATCCGGAAAACGAGCTTCTCGATGCGGGCCACCAGGTAGTTATAACCGAAGTAGGCCGGAATACCGACCAGCAGACCGCCGACCGTCGTGATCATCGCCACGTACATACCGCTCGAAAGGAGCGACATATCGACCGTACCGCCCGCAGCGGCCATATCCATAAAAGTCTGCACCATGCCGACCACCGTACCGAGAAAACCGATCATCGGGGCGCCGCCGGCGATGGTCGCCAGGATCGGCAGGTTGGTTTCGAGCTTCGACACTTCGAGGTTCGCCACGTTCTCGATGGCCGACTGCACGTCGCTCATCGGACGACCGATCCGGCCGATACCCTTTTCGATCATACGGGCGATCGGCGTATTGGTTTTGCGGCAAAGATCGACCGCAGCGGCGACCTTGCCGTCCAAAATATAATCACGGATGCGGTTCATAAAATTCATATCGAACTCCGACGCCTTACGGATCGCCATGAAGCGCTCCACGAAGATAAAGATCGTGAGTCCTCCCAGAATCAACAAAACCCACATCAGCCATCCGCCGCTCATAAACAACTGCCAAAGTCCCATGCGGGTCTGCTCCGCGACAACGACCGCATCTGCGGTCTGCAACAAACTAATCATAATCTTTTTGAGTGAATTAAATTTATTTTATTCGAGTTTTACTTTTTCCGTATCAATCCCGCTCCATGTCGTATTCAGGCTCCGGCGGATCTTCCGGCAGAAGCAATTCCTGCCGTTGGGCCTCTTCCGCCGCACGCCGAGCCTGCTCCTCGCGGCGGGCCTGACGCTTTTTCTGACGTTTCTTGTTGGTGAAGCGGTCCCGAATACGCTGTTTCAGATCCTTGAAATTATTGAAATCCTCCTTATAGGAGATCCCGATACCGGTTTCCTGCAGGCCCTGGTTCTCGTCGAAACGATCGATGGTCTGCGTGAACGCCTTCAGACGCAGGTTGCCCGACTTGTCGATCAGCCACGTCACATGCGCTTCGCCCATGAAGTTGGAAACATTGTTGCTTACGGCCTGTTTGTTGTCGATGATGTAATTGCCCTCGACCTCGACCAGCAGACGGTTGTTGATCAAATTGGTGGAGAAGCCGAAATCCACCTCGTCACCGGTCATTTCGGAGCCAGCCCGGTAGTTCAGGATGATCCGGTAATCATCTGTCGAAAACCAGTTGGTAAGCTGGTTGGTAAGCATCTCCAGACCCGTTGCCACACCGGAAGAAGCACCGATATTGGCACTGCCGGAATTGCTGAAAGTACCCAGTGCGACCAGCGAAATGAACTGCTGCGCTTGGGCTTCCTGCGTATTGAGCACGCTGGCCACCGCAGCCTGCGTTTCTATATCTGTAACGGGCACGACCACGCTGAAATCCAACTGCGGGTTGCTCAAACGACCGCCGATATGGATCTTACAATCGACCGGCACCGAACGGTCCGAAATCCGGGAACCGCTCTGGTCGTCGTCCGAAGAGGCGGTTACAGTGTTCAACAGAGGCTGCAACGACGTTTTGAGCTTATAGACGGCATTGATGTCGAGCCGCGCATCGACAGGCTCGCCCGTCCACTGAATCATCGAACCGCTCTCGATGATGAATTTCTTAGAAATGATATTCTGCAATGAGAAAAGAAAACTGCCTTCGATGAGCGTATAGTCGCCGTACATATTGAAGATACCGTTACCCGGATTGATATGCAGGTTGAGCATACCGTTGCCACGACCTTTCAGGGCACTGCCGACCGTCGGGTCGATCACCAGTTGGAAAGCGGTATTGTCCTGCACATTGAGAGCCATCGTAATATCCATCGTGCTGCCTGCGGCTTCCTTTTTACGCCCCTGCTGCTGGAAGAGCAGCTTCTTGCGCACCAGATAGTCGGTCGTATCGATCTGTTCAGGGGTGACGAACGTAACGAAATCGGCCGTTTTCGCATTCGACCGTCCCGACAGAGGCATATAAAATTCGGAATCGCCTTCGGTGGTAGCCACGATGTCCATTTTCACACCGCCCTTGCTGCCCGCGATCGTCGCCGAACCCGAAGCGAAAATCCGGCCGTAGAACAGGTCGTTATCCTTCGAAGTGGTATTGAGCACCATCAACTCTTTCGGCAGCACTTTCACCGAATAGGAGATATTGGACAAATGTTCCAGATTGAGGTCGATCGAGAAAAGGCCATCGTTCTTCTCCGGATCGTACAGCGGCACGCCTTCGGCAATCAAATGATTGTTTTTAACCTCGATCACGGTCCGGGGCATCGTGTAGGTCACCTGCGTAAAATCCACCGTCGTGGTGAAATCGCGCACGGCGATCTGCCCGGAAAGGTTCGCCTCCTTACCGCTGCCGCGCAGGGCGATATCGACATCGGCATTGCCGCCGGTCCGCTCGACCACCCCCTTCAGCAGGGGATCGAGCGCCGAAAGTTCGACTGCGTCGAGGGTAGCCCGGGCGTAATAACGCTTTTGCGAAGGGGCGTAAAAACCACGAACGAGAGTATCGAGATTTTCCCGCTGCTGCACCAGAATACCCGCGCGGTTCTGTATGAAATCCCATCGGGACCGCAGCCAGATCGACGGAACGGCGAGATCGTTGATCGAAATGCTGTCCACAACGATATCGGCCTGCACCTCGCCGGCCCCGAGCACCGCTTTCATCGTCGCCGAACCGTTGGTACGACCGTCCACACGGTAGCCCATCGACGAGGTGAACTGCGAGAAGGGCGCCAGCTCGAAATTATGCAGCGTCAATTGCACCGAATCCTGCAAACGACGCGATACGACGCCGTCGAGCAGCAGTTGCTGTCCGGCATTGACCATTCGAAAACGGTCGATTCGTATCCGGGAAGTATCTGCCGTAATACCGTCCGTATAGATATTCCAAGTCTTCTCTCCCCGGCTGATGTACGACGGCGTCAGCCGCAGATCGATCTGCCGGCCCGCAGGACCTCGTCCCCGGGCAAATTCCGAACGGAATCCGATCCGTCCGGAAACATCGCCGATAGTATCCGCGAAATCGGTAATCAACTCCAGCTTGTTATCCTTGGCCCCTCCGCTCATTCCGACACGGCTCATGTGAAAACTGTTCAGATAAAGATCCTCGGTCGAAGCCGCGAAAACGAGCG